>Ga0307515_10004129_pt1 | contig 30237 bp, 20 predicted proteins | sample 17_EM_MG_FD_194513 | JGI IMG/M metagenome (GOLD analysis project Ga0307515, IMG submission 194513) | Populus trichocarpa ectomycorrhiza microbial communities from riparian zone in the Pacific Northwest, United States - 17_EM | ecosystem: Host-associated > Plants > Roots > Unclassified | place... | reverse complement strand
ATTACTAGTTTTTTTGGGATAATATCTAAAAACAAGGTATAAATATTAAATACTTGTCAATTAACCTAATTCTAAAATAAACCTTATCTCAAGTTCACATTAACTACAATAGAAAGCGCAACTCTAAGTAAAAAGATTAAAATTGTATTTGTTATCACCTCGGCTAAGGATTTACTATTTATCGGAAAAAAAGTTAATAAATATCTATGTTAGAGAATATATAAATTATATCTTAAAATTTTATTTAATAGCTAAAGCAATTGGTATTAAAACATTGATAACCAAATAGTCACGAACTCGAATTTCACTATTTCTATTTATTTGATAAAAATTAAGTATAAGATAATGTAAGTCTATGTAAATTTCAAGCACAAATAACTTTCATTTGAGGATGTATGTTAAAAATTAATATAAATCATATCTTAAAACATCACTTAATAATTTAAATTATTAAATTAAAATGATTCTTTTACAACCCAGATCCACTCTCTTACTTTCTAAAAGAGAAATCGTTATCATAGATCATAAATTAATCTACATCAAAATCATAGGAAAAGGAACTTTTAACAAGAAACCAACTTTCCTTTTTCCACTTGTTCTCTAGCCTGCCACAGCATTTTGTGAGAAGAATTTTTAAATTTGGAATTACGTTGTCAAAATGCCAACGATGATAACACTGAAAGAAACTAGACTTCGAAAGTGATAAATCGACATGCTTTTCTTTTTTACCTGAATTCTTTATTTTAAAGAAAGTAGAGGAATGATGATAATTCAATATTTTTGTGCTCGTCTTATGAATAGATTTGACAAGCTCTTATATCCAATAATTTTAAACTCAATAGAGCGTTAAGCTAAGATATTTAAAAAGTTTAATGAGCTATCAAACCTATTATTATTAGATTTAAAAATGATTGGGAACAAAGTACAAACCGTGTTTTTAAAAAAATTATTTATTTATTTATTGCTAAAATTTAATATAGTTTATATGTTTTGGATTGTTTTGATGTGCTAATGTTAAAAATAATTTTTAAAAAATAAAAAAACATCATTAACATATATTTCGGCACAAAAAGTTATTTGAAAAGCAACCACTACCACATTGTCAAACATACTCTAATATCAAGTAATGAGCCCAAGCAATGAGCCAAAATATATACAAGTCTAATAAGATGTCAAACCCTGTTCTTGAGCTTAGTCAAGTGCTAAGCCCAAACATGTATGGATCGAGCTACCAAACCTAATATCTTTAAATTTAGTTAAGTGTCGAGTCCAAGTACTCGTGACTCTGAGAATCTTGTTAGACATGTTGGATCACAAAATTTTAATGAGTTATAAATATATTTTTTTGACACAATAATTAATATTAAATGCTATGATTGAAATATAAATTTTTAGTATTGTTCTTTGTCAAAAGATAAGAATTATGAATTATAAAAACTTACTGAGTCATTGAAATAAAGGTTTTCTTGATCTTCATTATTAACTAAATATTTATTTTTAGAATGTTTTTCTGAAATATCATGAGCTTTTTTTAAAAAAATATATTTATTTTAACATTAAAAATTTCTAAAATTCACCATAAACAGACCTTAGATATAATCCGGTACCGGAGTTACTTGGATTTTTGGGTCAGTTGCCTTTGCTTGCTGCCAAAATTCATCACTCACAATACTGTACCCCGATTCCCGCCCTGACGATGGTCATCAAAAATTATTTTCCACTCTGGTGCATCGTAAATGTGCTCCAGCTATGGATTTCTTTATACGCGAGTATGGACTTTATTTGCCAAGCTTAATTTCCTGTCCTATCACATTTACTCTTATTTGAGGACAGGAAAATTTGGAGCTTCAGGGCCCAGTAGTCCTGCATAAAGTTTGTGCTGTAGTTTCTCCACGTGATCCACTTGTTCAAATTTTATTCACTATCCTGTTAGGGGTAGAATTTGTGCGCCAAATCCATCGCACGCAAACCAACTTTATGGATAAACATTTTAATGCTATAAGATTTCACGAGAAGTATAAAATTGTAGAGAGAATTATGCTTCTGGTAAGATTAGAATTCTTGATGGTTAACCATCTAGGTGGTGGTTCAGTGATAAAAGTTTGGGATTAAAAGGTTTGCTTTTTTTGTGGTCTCGGGTTCGAGCCCTGTAGTTGCTCATATGATGACCACTAGAGGCTTACATGGTCGTTAACTTCAGGGCCCGTGAGATTAGTCGAGATGCGCGCAAGCTGGCCCGGATATCCACATTAATCTAAAAAAAAAAGAATTCTTGATGACTAGAACTTACTAGCTTCAAGGTTGTTATGATGAAACTCATTAACTTTAATTTTTTAAAAAATATATTTTGCGCAATTTTTTTTGCAAATTTCAATTTTGGTGTGAAAGAACAATTTTTATTTAAATTAAATTGAAAATTAGTCCAAAAAAATCACTCAACTGTAACGCATGTGATTCACCCATTGAACTTCTAGGATTTTCATTTAGGGTTATTTAGAATGGTGTTTTAAAAAAGGTTTCATAAAATTTGAATTTTTTTTAATTTAAAAATCAAAAAAATATTTTAAAAAAACTCCAACGAAAAAAAAAAACAAGGAAAGAGCAAATTTAATTGATGTACAGATTTATCTGCCTTGGATGACGGCTCCCAAGTAAAATCCAACAAATATCATACCGAGAAAAAAAAACGACTTCTTGTCTGAAACGAGCAGTATTGTTTCAGATCCGTTCGAAGAAAACTTAGGTATTAAGTTAATTTATGGGATATCGTGTAAATTATTTTTTATCAAACAGAGTATTGTTTCGTTCATATGAATTTTGATACCGACCTAATCTATTTTCAACCGATAGATCACATACTACTCTAATTAAATTTAATAGGATGAGTATTTTTTAATTTAAATTAAAATCAAACACAAATCAATTAGTAATATTTAGTATTGCATTTTGAAAGTGTTTTTAAAAAAAGTTTAATTTTTGTTATTTTAAATTATTATATTTTTTTATATTTTCATATTATTTTAATACACTAATATAAAAAATAATTTTTTTAAAATAAAAAATACTTTAAAAATAAAAAAAATACTCTAAATAAAAATAATTCAGTAAGAAGCGCGTAGTGAAAGTAAAAACTTTCCGAAGTGGAACAAACAAAGAGCAACATCGAAGAATGTTGCACGCTCATGCTCTCTTCCTTCCACGAACTTTCCTTTGACTTGTCTAATCTCTTATTAGTACAATCGCTCACACATACGCCCATTCTCTCTCTTCTTTCCACCTTCACCAGCAAGTTCCAAGTTCTAAGTCCTAACCATGGCTTCACCTATGGAAGAAGGTACTGTACTAATCTATTCACACATCGATTTATGTCTCTATATTTTATCTAATGGTCAAAGATCAACATCCCTTCATATATTTTCTTGCTTCTTCTGATCTTTTTATTTACTTATTCATTTGCTTTGTTTGCTTATTTGATGGTACGAAAAAGTGATGTATTTTGCAGCTAAATTCAGTAGTAATCGGAACAAAGATTTAATTTTTCTGGTTCTTTGTGATTTTCCCTTGAGTCAAAGAGACTTTTGAATTTTTCCCTGATCAATTTACCTTTTTTCGCTTTTTGAGATACATATAAATATTCTTTTAAATTCAAGCCTATATCTGCCCGATTTTGAAGGAAATGGAACTAGAAAAATTGGGTTGCTGAATTCTAATAGAATATTACATCCTCGAATCTAGCAAATCATGTGTCTTACTACAGGACTACAGCCCATGTAAAATTTTTTCCATTTTCTCCGAGAACAATATTAAATTTCTATATCCTTTTTCACTTGAAACAAAGCAGAGTAAAAAGAACAAATTTTGTTGTAGTATTTGTTTGACTTTGCATAATCTCTGTGATTGATTAATTGATGGATTTTTGTAGGGTCGGAGAGGGATTTAGAGAAGGGATTAGTGCAGCCACAACTAAACCAAAACCCTCTCACCGACCCATCACCGACACCATCACCATCTTCAACATCAACTGCCCCAGCTTTAGTTTTGTCGAATTCTGGCAAACGAATCGATCAAGCAGGAAAGAAGAAGTATGTAAAACAAGTCACTGGTCGCCACAACGATACTGAGCTCCATCTGGCGGCTCAGCGTGGCAATTTGGCTGATGTGCAGCATATACTTAATGATATTAATTCACAAATGGTGGGGACTTTGAGTGGAGCTGATTTTGATACTGAGGTTGCAGAGATAAGGGCATCGGTGGTTAATGAGGTGAATGAGTTAGGGGAGACCGCGCTGTTTACTGCCGCAGATAAAGGGCATCTTGAGGTGGTTAAGGAGTTACTGAAATATTCGAATAAGGAGTGCCTCACGAGGAAGAACAGGTCCGGGTATGATCCGTTGCATATTGCTGCCGTCCAAGGGCACCATGGTAATAATCTAAGCTTTTCGCATTTCCTCGTTGCACACAAATTTGTAGATTTTGATTGTTAAAATGTAATTAGGTGTTGCTTGATGGCAGTATATTATCTTGCAATTATAGGTAGCTCAATTATTACTTACATTATCTTTGCCATAAAACAATCCCATATATTTCAAGCAATCTGGCTTTTTGGTTACTTGTAGTTTTTTGATGATGAGTCTTAAGGTTCATGGTATATTATGATTCTTCAATAAAGTAGATGATGTAGCTTTCTGACCTTCTGTTTCCTTGAGAAGATACGAAGCAAATATGGTGAATTGGGTTCAGTAGTGTGTTTATAAGATCTCCTCCACCCCTCAAATGATGAAGTATATTTTGTTATACTATTATAAGAACTTCACATCTAACCTCTTACCAAGAAAATGAAATATATCCTAGCACGACTAGGCTCTTTTCTATTACCTTTTTCAGTTTTTAATTTCATCATTTAGTATGAGGTTTTTTATTGATTTTGATCCTTCAATATTGGGCTGAGGATTAATCAATTTTTGTATTTTTTTTATCATATACTAGAATAAAGAAATTAATTCGACCTAGGCCAATCATCATTTGCTTCTAATAAAGTGTCCTCAAGCCATTGAAATTCAAGTGGCCATATTAATAGTGCCATAACCACGATGAATCATCTTTCTTAGCCATCAAGCAACTTGGATAGTCTTGATCATTGCTGGAAATAATCTTAGTCATGTTGCTTACTCAAGTTGTGAATCATGAGCGTCATAAGTAATCTCTTTAGTTCAAAAGAGAAAACAGGAATATAATTAGAAAGATGATTATGTCTCGAAGTGGCTTTCCCAGGGCTGTAGTCCATAGAGCATGTCTCATCTTTTAGAAAATTCCATTTCAAGAATCATTGTCCTTTCACTCCTTCCCAGAAAATTGCTAGCACTGGTTTCAACCATGCCTCTACTTTTAGATCGAATACTTTTAGTCTTGGGGGTAATGTTTTGGTTTGTTTTCTGTAAGAAGTTTCACAGTGAAATCTGATGTCACAAAAATCTTGATATAGGCTACAGTTTTCCCATTACCTATAACATTTTATAAAAATCCTAGGGAAGATGTTCTCACTATAATACTTTTATTACAGCCATTGTCCAAGTGCTACTAGATCACGACCCCAGTCTGAGCCAAACACATGGCCCATCAAATGCAACTCCTCTTGTATCTGCCGCAACAAGAGGGCATACTGCAGTAGTCATTGAATTGCTGTCAAAGGATGGTAGCTTATTGGAGATTTCTAGATCTAATGGGAAAAATGCCTTGCATTTAGCTGCCCGACAAGGACATGTAGATATTGTAAAAGCATTGCTTAGCAAAGATCCCCAGTTAGCACGAAGGACTGACAAGAAGGGGCAGACTGCTTTGCATATGGCTGTAAAAGGGCAGAGCTGTGAGGTGGTGAAATTGCTTCTCGACGCAGATGCTGCGATCGTGATGCTTCCGGACAAGTTTGGCAATACAGCATTACATGTAGCAACTAGGAAAAAGAGAGCAGAGGTGATAATTTTTAATCTTTCTCCCAAAACTAGAAGCAATATCTGTGTCAGAATGCAATCTCAATTTTTAATTTTGATTTTGTATTCTAGAAATGCATGCATCATGCTGGTGGGTTTTCCCGGGTGTGATTCTTTCTATGATATGACACACACACCCAACCCACTTAGGTTCTGGTATTATATGGATTGCTCATTAGTTTCCATCTCCCTTTTTAAAATACACCACGAATTCTAAAAAAATAATAATCAAATTACTTTTAGCGGATTAACTAACATCTCAAGGTTGACTCTTCTTTTGCAGATAGTGAATGAGTTGTTATTACTTCCTGACACCAACGTCAATGCTCTGACCAGAGACCACAAAACAGCGCTTGATATAGCAGAAGAGCTTGTCCTTTCTGAAGAATCATCAGATATAAAGGAGTGTCTTTATCGCTATGGTGCTCTTAGAGCTAATGAACTCAACCAACCAAGGGATGAGTTGAGGAAAACTGTCACTCAAATTAAGAATGATGTTCACACCCAGCTGGAACAAACCAGAAGGACCAACAAGAATGTGCATAATATTTCAAAAGAGCTTAGAAAATTACACCGTGAAGGGATCAACAATGCCACCAACTCTGTAACTGTGGTCGCTGTGCTATTTGCAACCGTTGCTTTTGCAGCTATCTTCACTGTACCTGGTGGTGATTTAAATAGTGGGATGGCTGTGGTGGTGAGCCATACTTCTTTCAAAATTTTCTTCATCTTTAATGCTATTGCTCTCTTTACATCCTTGGCTGTTGTGGTGGTTCAAATTACTTTGGTCAGAGGTGAGACAAAAGCTGAGAGGCGGGTAGTGGAAGTGATTAACAAATTGATGTGGTTGGCTTCCGTGTGCACATCAGTGGCTTTTATGGCCTCCGCTTACATAGTGGTTGGCCGTACACATGAATGGGCTGCAGTGTTAATTACAATTGTTGGCGGTGTTATAATGACTGCAGTTCTTGGAACCATGACTTATTATGTGGTGAAGTCGAAGAGGATTCGCTCAATGAGGAAAAGGGATAAGCATTCAAGGAGAAGTGGATCGAATTCTGGGCACCATAACTCGGAGTTTTCCAATTCAGAAGTTGACCGAATTTACGCCCTTTAATGTGTGAATTTGCAACTTTTGGCAATTGTACACCAGAAACAATGGGAGTTCAGCAGGTAACCGAAAGCTTTATGGCTAATAAAAAGTAGTACTTTCAAAAGTTACTTCTATGCATGTTAGCGGATGACTTCTTTCCCGAACCCAAAGTTGATATCTGGGAATGCAAGGATGAAATTCGAAGGCCTCTGCAGTTGAACTAGGTCCAGGATAAAAAAAGCCACCCTTCCTAGTACTATTTCATAGTGGTGAGACTTTCTTCTAGAGAAAATGTCTCAATGCTTCGAGGATTGCTAATTAGCCTAAGTTTCTGATAGTGCTTGGAACACAAAAAACGCGTCTGCAAATTATGGGGCACTCCTGTTCCCCTTGAATATAAAATTAAACTATAATTCTTACAAGAATACAAGTGCAGTACAGGGTTTGTGTTAACTGACCCTTTTTGTGTGTGTTTCAATCATAAGGTAATTTCTGGCCACCATCCTTCACCGGGAATGGGAGTGGGATTTGTATTAAATTACTGCTGTCAAATGGAATATATTTATTTGATGGTACATCACTTTTAACAGATCAGATATCATGGACTTGATGTTGTTATCGAGCAGGATGGTTCTTGAATCTTAACTAGGCCTAGGTTTTTCCTTGGCCTAGCATTTTTTCACTCCTTCCTTGACGCAATGAAAGGTCCCTCGAATAAACAAGAAAAAACAAATGAAGATAGAAAATAGAATTGGTGCCCAGTGTCCTTGACGCAAAATTTAACAAAAAAACACCAAAGAATATTTAGTGCCTGCTAAAATATATAAATAAACTATATTATACATCTTAGCCTTAAATTATTGAGTGAGTGTCGTTTGAGATTATGATAATGATTACTTAACGAATTAAGAACTAGAATTTGACTCTCTTTTGTGAAAATGACAGGTTTTTTTTGTTTCGGGATGATAAAGATGTCTTGGAATGTATTAACGATTGTTTTTTAAAATATTTTTTATTTAAAAATATATTAAAATAATATTTTTATTTTATTTTTTAAAATTTATTTTTAATATCAACGTAAATAAAAAATAATTTGAAAATATAAAAAAATTTAATTTTAAACAAAAATTTTTTAACTAGCCTTGCATTTCCAAATGGATGTAGTCGGGATAGTTATGCCATCACAATGTGTTGCTAGTAATCCCTTTTATTTTTTAGCTTTATGCCCCTTTCATCTATCAAAATAAAAGGAATCTCATTGTGTAGCTATTATTGCACCTTCCCATGAAAAAATAAAATATAACTCTGGGTTTTGCAAGAAAGCCCATATTTATTTACTGGGCCTACTAGCAATAGGTTTAGGGAAACTTTTGAGCCATTTTCTCCATCAACTTTCAGGCCCTGAGCCCATTAAAGTTTTTGAAAAATATTGTTCTCGTAAAAGGTTTTAGAAAGGGCATCTAAAAATAAATAAAACGGTGCGTTCAGAGTCCTCTTTTTCATTGCTCGAGAAAAAAAGGAGGATCCAAGTGAAGCCTAAACACAGATAGTGCTTACACCTTTATTACATTCCTGACTACAGATAGTGCTTCGATTGCAGCCTAAACACGCGTCCTGATTTGTTTTCAGATCTTCACTTTTATGCTTGCTGATATGCTATTGCATGAGTACAACAACCTGTGATTCTTGCTGTCAACCTCTCCTGACCATTTTAATCTGCGTTTTTCCAGCTCTATAGCTAAAGGGATGGCTTCTAGTGACCGGAAGTGGCCATTAGTTAAAGGTATTCCCAGCGATTCTTTCGGGCCCCGATGAGTTTCCATTCTAGCATTGCATTCCGGCCTAATCATGTGAATCCGTGGCCCAACCCATGTGACCGGACAGCTTGTTGTCCTGTCTAGGGGCTGGGCAAATGCCCCCTTAAGCTGACCGGACAGGCACAGCAAAGAGGACTAGGCCAACCAGCCCACCAAGCAAGCTGTCCGGTCTTGCCTTTTCCTCTCTCGGTGTGTTATCAAAGGTGTTGCAAGGCCCATATGAAATAAACTTTGTAGTTGTTTGAACTTCACCTAGATTATCTTACTCGACCGCCAATAGACACGAATGTGATTTTTGTTCTGATTTTATAACCTGTGTGGCAATAGTAGTGGGCGATTCTTGATGGGGCTGTGATCATGTCTTCTTTCCCTAAAAACAATTCAATACCCAATCATAAGATAGTGCGATAGTGAGATTGAGTGCATTAACCTCTTAATCACCCACAGAACTTAGATTTGTAATTTCTAATTAGCCAAATAGGCATGTGAAGTGGTAGATCTTAGTTTATTGCAACTTATTTAATTGGTTTCCAGTAGGTATGTGAGGCCGCCTACCTTTACTTCTCCTTGTAGAAAAACCAGGAAGTTGGGTGGGGAAAAGTGTTTGTTAATATATGCTTTATGGCATCCCTTAGTGCTCAACCACATCAATTAGCCTTTTCACTGCTTTCTTTGGCTCTAATCTTGCCAAAATTCTAGCTGACATGTTCACTTATTTTAAGGTCTAGTACACCCACTAAGAAAATTAAAAGAAGGGAAATGAGCCGCCTGAAGATTTCTTGTTTCTCATTTTACGTGCTTGTAGTATATCTTTCTCTACTGAACTCAGTAGGCTTGACATAGAGCACCCTGGGCATGTATAGGGACTGGCTACTGTATCCTTTTCCACATCTTGTAATTAACCTTTTATGTATTTTGTTGGAAGAGACCGTGCTTCTTCTTCTTCTTCTTCTTATTTTTTTTACCTATCTGGAATCACTTTTCCTTGTTTACATATTAAATACAGGTAGGTGTCTCTTAGTTGCGATTAAGAGGCAGACAGGTGGGGTTTTTTTTTTCCAATCCTAATCATGATTAGATCCGTCATCCTATCATTGGCTTGACATAATGATGTTCAACTTTGCCTAATCTGCATTACTTTCCACTTTTCTCTGCTTTAGGGTTTTCAAATGAATGCTTAATGAGATACATCTATACTTTACAGGAAAGCAATGTCAAATTACTAGAGGAACTTAATGATGGTAAGAAGATTGATTTTCTTCTCCTTGTCATTGAAACAATTAATGGTAAAAGTACTAATCTTAAAGAAACATTTTAGGTTAGCCGAGGGCCAAGTAAAATCCTACACCTCTGGGAAAATTATACTTAGAGAGTTGAAATCAGGATTCTTAAGTTCTATTCTCCCCTGAAAATTGGAAACCTGTAACAACGCTTTTCAAAACTGCTGGTATTTTGTAAGAAGGGAATATAACCCTGCATATGTTAAAATCATGTGTTTGATTTTCAGCTTGTATGATTGACTCGTTTTTATCTTTGGCATTTGGCTTCAAGATGAATAATGCTACATTGTTTATTACATCGTGACTAGTGAGTAAAAAAGCTTCGGCATTCTCTTGAGAAGTGCCGAATTCGCTAGCACTCATTACCACATATAGCCGTGCTCATTATACCTTGGCGCTTTAAGGAAACGAGAATTTATTGGGCGTTTTCAGAAACTACAGCAGCATGGTCTGATCTAGCAGTTAAAACACAGGCATTAAGAGTTTTACTCCTTCCCCGAACAAAGGATAGACGTACGATCAATATAGAAAAACCAGAGAAAGGAAAGCATTGGAAACTAGGTTAGAATTTATGCTTTCTTTTTTGTTATAGGTGAAGATCAGCCTCTGCAAAGAACTGGCCTTTCTTGTTCATCACATATGGAAATTCTGGAAGCTGATAATGAGTATAACTTGGCTTCATTTACAGTCTTCCTCGAATGGAACAGCTGCTGGGACTGTTTGCAATGTGCAATTGCTCCCTGGATTGGATTCTCTATCTCGGATTTTGCACTGCTGCTTCTCTTTAGAAATGGCAGCCGATGAAACCCATTTGAACTAGTCGAGCTTGAAGATGATGACGAGTCAGATGATGATGAAGACTTCTTTGTTGAATACCGTTTGATGGACATTGAGAATGATCTCCTGTGGAGGCGACCACTACCGTCCTCGCTGATCCTTTGTTTGTTCTGCAATGCAGTAGTTGAAGTTTGGTATTTATCCTTCTGGATTTGCCCACAAGGCGTCTTCTTTGCTGGCTTCACATATTTGTTCGAAGTCTCTTTGGCTTTTGAAACTGTTACTTCATCTGCAACTTTTGAAGCCACTGTACATGAATCATCTGAGCAACCAGACTTACCGAACAAAGACTTGAGGTAAGCCCGGGAAGCCTTAAGTTTTGAGCTAAGTGAGGACTGTTTGATCAGATTAAGCTTTTTGGTCCTAGACGGTTTTGGGTTTTCATCGATAAAACCACCAGTTTCACTTGAATATTCAAAGAGATACTCTTCTGGATTTAGTTCTCTACTGACATAACAAGACTCGGCAGGTGAAATATTGCAGGATTCAAATGGAGTGCTGGTCGAAGTCGGTGTAGGGGCAGTTGTCATTAGCGGGGTGCTGAAGAATTCTTCAAATGTGTCTTTTCTATGATCATATGAAGAGTTAGAGTTTTCTAGGATTTTCTCTACCATTCGTAAACGTGGAGGAAGGTGAAGGGGAAGGAGCTTGCCTTTGTAGAAGAGCTCGTCAGCTGGGGAAGTTGTGGTGTCTTTTTCTAGTGAAGCTGTGGACTTTTGGAACTCGAACTCTTTTGGGAATGGAGGCGAGCCTATAGATTGGCAGAAGAAGGTGGAGTATGAGCTGACTTCCATGTCAATGTAGTCATCATCATCGTGGTCATATGATAAGAGGTGGTTCATGGCCATTTCTAGCAACTCACAGTATTTCAAGGCAACTCTCTCTCTCTCCGGGTTGTATGTTTGTGCCTGTGGAGTGACTAGTGGGAGCTGAGTTTGGTGAGGTGGGAATGAAGGGAAGTGCACCATTTAATAGACTTGAGATGATCATGAAAAGTTCTACAATGAAGACAATTGTCAGAATTTTGAATGCTTCCAAATATAAAATTCGAAATATAATCATCTAATGGTTCAGCACTGAAGCATTTCTCAACTTCTCTTTTTCCTTGAATTTATATTTAACGGCTCCTTCCCATGGCTCTTTATTTTTATGTCACTTATCATGTCAAAGTAGTAATAAAATTGAATAAAAGTTTACTGGATGTTCTATCATTTACAAATAAGATATTAATTTTTAAAAATGCGGTGAAAACTGTATTTTTTAAAAATTTAATTTTTTTTATTAAAAATTAATTTTTTATATATTTTAGATGCGCTGCTTTAAAAATATAATTTTTTAAAGATAAAAAATATTATTTTAATACATTTCAACATAAAAAAAATTTTAAAAATAACTATAATTATACTTTCTAACAAAATATTTTGCACTGTTTTCCTTTGGTAAAGTTGATTTTAGAAAGAAAATTGTGCAGCTTGTTAGCTTAAAAAAAGGGTCAAATTTTGATTCGTTATTTCACAGTTTTTGAGAATTATAATTTTAACGAGAAATTCAATTCATGAAGCATTAATTAAAATTCAATTTTAAAGCACGTGACATCATTCACTGGGTCCGCAACGCACGTGTCAGCAATCCGAGCATCTAGCTCGTGGGGTATGTAAGTATAATTGAGTTCCACTTCTCGCTTCGCTAGCAGTAATCAAATTCAAGTTGTCATAGAAGCTCAATCCCCATCATCACAACCACAGCATCCAAAAAAAAATAATAAAAAATGAGTCTTTTCAAATCAATCTTCGCCAAAACTACCACGTCTTAAACAAACACACGCCCAGGTCCTCTTGTCTCCCTCTTAAAACCCCGTTCTGTAATTCGGTTCAGTGGTCCAGACACAATCAAGTTCTTACAAGGTTTTTTAACACACAATGTTAAAAAATTCAGTGAAACTCCCTAGCGAGACAACGTCGTATGTGCCCACTCCGAATTTGGCTTCTGTCTCTGTCCCTCCTATGTACGCTGCGTTTTCGACTCCACAAGGGAGGTTCTTGTCTGATTTGTTTTTGTACAGAAAGCCCCGAGGTGAAGAGAAGCTTGATGGGTCCGGGTCAGGTCCTTGTGGGGATTTGGAGTTGTTTGCTGATGTGGATAGCTCTGTTCTTGATGAGCTATTGCAGACTTTTAAAAAGTAAGTGATCTGTTTCTCTTATTTGGACACTTCATTGTGAGATTTTTTATTTTTAGAGAAAGTTTGATTGTTGTAAGATACTATTTCAATTGATTTGGCCCTTTTAGCTGGTGAAAGGAAAGAACCTTGCGCAAGTAGGGGATGAACTGAAGGGGGCGGACATGCTTGCTTGGTTTGCGGGTTATAGTGATGTTGGATTGAGGAGATATATTTTTACACAGTTGTTTGATTTAATGTTCATAGCCATACTTGGTTGCAATAAATTTGAATAGTTATCAATTTAGCGTGGGAATTTTATTTGGGAAAGTTGACAAATGCGGTATGCTAGCGGATGATTTAGTATAAATGTATTTGTAGTCCCATTATGGTGTAGAGCAAAAGGTTGTGGACCGTATAAGTTAAGGACAAGATTTTTCAACTAGGATGTTTCAAAATTAAAACTTAGTGGTTGTTGTTTATTTTTTCTTCTAAATTGTAGTAGCTGATGCCCCACCCTCAAAACTGCAAAGGAAGAAGAGAGGGTGGGGTTTTAGGAGCTATGTAGGTATCAGTAATGAATGTCTCATTTGCACATGCACCCACCCTCAGAACCCTAAAAGATTTTTTTTGGCTGGATTTTGCACGCAGGAGCTATTTAGGGATCAGTCATGGATGTCTCATTTGCACAGACCTTACTATGACCTCAGGCTTGATCTGATGTTTGGAGAAACATTTTCCAAAAATTGTTCTTGTATGCTCATTGCTTTGTGGAATGACGGTAGTGGATAATTTGGATCAATTATGGGCTTTCCTTTTCAAGTGGCAGTGTAAGCATTAACTTATTTTCGATTCTGCAGATACCGGTTAAGGTCTAATGTTGAAATTGATAATGTGGCAGAAGACTTCTTTTGCTGGCAGCGGTTTGGTGGAAACCTTTCTGAAAAATCAAAAGCTGAAGAAGAACCAGAGGCAGCTAGTGTTGGCTGGGGCTCTGGGGTTGATCGTTCTGCAATGTCATCTTCACATGGGAATGATGTTGGATGGCAATGGTTTAGGGATCCTAGACGAGATTGTCTTGGTTTCAGGGGGATCTTTCTATCCAATGAAATTCGTGGGTTTTCTTAGCCTTCATTGGTTGCTTGATGTTAATATACAACAGCACATACGCTATGAGGCTGAAGAGCTCATTATGCATTAAACTTTCTGACTGATTAAATCAATAGTTATTTTTTTAGTTTTAATTTCATTTTCCCCCAACTATTTTGGATGTTACAGCACCTTTGGTTGAGCCTGGCAATAAAACAAAAGAGCAAAATTACCTGCTATGGAGAATTGAGAATGAGGTTGCAGAAGGCTCAACTGAGATTCCCAAAGGTTGAGGCTATTAGACCAAAACGGTGGCCCGCTGAATGGTTTTCAGAGCATCAACAACATAGTGCTGTGAAAGGGTAGAGCACTAACTCGAAGGATAGGGTTCGCTTTTCTGAACTTGAGATAAATCCTGCTCGTGTTAGCCTCTTTTATGGCGGTGCAGGTATTCCATATGGTTAAAACTTGTATCTTTTTATACATTTAGCTTTATAAGGAAGAAATAAATCGTTTTTTCTTCTTTTAAAAAAGTAGAGCTAATAAAAGGAGGGTGTCAAACTCGTGTACTGATCTGAATACATGCATTAACACGACGACAGTCTTTTCAATATTGGTTTTTGCCCTAACGTTCATGTAATTCTTTCTAACCGGTGATTTTCAGGTAAATGATTCATGCTATATTGATTGTCTTCTACCTATGTTCCTTTCTTGTCTTTTCTTTGACTGGTCCTAACAGCGCAACCAGTTAAATGCTCTGATTCTAACAGCGCAATCTGTCAGTCGGTGTTATTTTTCAAAATCTTTTTCCATCCATTTCTTCTTGAAAAAGTGCCATATAAAAAAAAAATATTGGGACAAAGCTAATTCAGTGACCCAAAGGAACTGAGATTTAAGCCTTACAGCTCAAGGGGTCTTGACTGATTAATTCTCAAATTTTTACGGCTGGATCGAATGGTGTTTGAATGAACAGTTGATCTAACTCTACTCCCCCTCCCTCTCTTGTTTACTCTGTTTTTTCAAAGAAAAATGTCATGGATTTCACATTAGTAAGCTTAATTAATAATGTTGCTGATTCAATCAGCTAAGCAAATTAAACTACAACCACAGAAGCAAAAACAAATACGAGAAATTAAGAAGATGCAAGTGAATTAAATAGTTGGCATGCCTAATTGGGGAGTCAAGGGATAGAATCCCCACATCCTGATGGCATTTTCTATTTGTTAATGATTCAATTACTCAAAACTTAAAAGCATGCTCATGGAAATTATATCAGATATTTATGTTATCTTCTGGAACACTGACCAAAGCTCTTTTCAACTAAACTCGGATCCAAAAGCAGCTCATGTCTTCATCATACAATAATTCATTGGTTTCTCTTCCTGTACTGTGCCCCACAACTAACCAAACCAGCTTATAAAAAACAAAATCCTTTCTTAAGTATTATAATACATGGAGCTAAAGAATCACTTTATACTTTACCTGGTTTCACTACTTTTACTTGATTCCTGGGTTTGTCTTTTCACTTTGTTTCTTTCTTGTATAATTGATCGATACTTTGTGCAACTTTTGTGTTTTCTTCTTTTTCATGATTCTTATGGCCATCAATCAACATTCCCTAGTTTCTTTGGTTACATTTGATTAGAAGATTTTAAGAGAGAGAGTTGTTGACCTCACCAAGAAAACAACATGTGATCCGACATTTGATGGTGGAGAGAAGGGAATTATGGATGGAATGCCTGCAAAGCTCGAGACTTTTGTTTGTCTTTCCTTTTAACACACTCCCCACAATCAAGATCTTTATTTTTTTCTATCCTTTTTATTTTTTTTCTCATCATTCAAGAACTCGAAAACAGTTTGTTATATATAGGTTAATTAGCTGTTATGTTTTGAAACAAGCATAGAAAAACACATCTAACTACTATATCTTAGAAGCTGTTTCTAGTCTATGTTCAAGGTACCATGCATCATGTGTATTGTCATGAGCAAGCTGTTAGCCTATGCAAATCCAATAATAATGCTGACCTATATATATATATATGCACACGAGGCGTTTGCTGAATAATTGATAAACCCTTCTCCATTTCAACTTAGATCGATTGTATACAACAGCAAGATTCAAGGGTTCGTAACTCATGTTTGTGCTGACTTTAAAACTCTAAAAAGGAACAATTTCTGTATTGTTTTGCTGTTGTGTTTGTTTGTAGTTTTTTTTTTTTTGCCAAAATATGTAGAAATAGCGACAATGTCTGTCCTTGGAAGGGAAATCAAGAAAGGCTGTACGGTCCCGTCAATTGAGAGAATAACAGGCACGAGAATATGCACTTTGTGTCATTTTTAAAGTCTGAATGGTAATGAATGTTGTACTTTGTCCCAAAAACAATTCAAGGGAGTTTACACACATATTCTTACAAATACATCATGTTGTCTAATCCTTAAGATTTGGCTCGGGTGTAATTAAATTTCCTTCTTAATTCGATATAGGAGTTCTTGCGAAACAATTCAAGCCCAAGGCTCCTTTTTCTCTTGAATAATGAACTTGGATTCTGCTGGGACACAAAAAGTACAAGCAAAGGATAGCTATAGATACCTGGAAAATCAGAATGCTAAGTGTTTTACTGGAATAGTTTAACCGGTTAAATTTTAAATTTATTTTTTAATAATTTTAAATTTAAGTTATTTCATGGCCATTAGAGACCTATATGATTGTTAATTTTAGAACTTATAAAATTAATTAAAATACACGCAAACTGATCCAAACATCCATATTAATAAAAAGAAAAAAAATACAAAGTTTCTTTCATTGGTTCAACAATTGACATGCAGAACCTCTCTGTTTTCGATCGAATGAGTTCCATTTACCGGGTGTCCTACTAGGACAAACGAAAGACGGTTTTAGTAGTTGTTTTAGGTTTTTGTTTCGGAACAGCTTAGGTTAGTATCGCTTGTTTATTAAAATATTTTTAAAAAAAATAAATTAAAATAATGTTTTTATTTTTTCAAATTTATTTTTAACATTAACTCATTAAATAATTTAAAAACATAAAAAATATATAATTTAAAAAAAAATCATTTTTTTCGAATATGCTTCTGTACTGCAAAAATAAACAGTGCATTGGTAGTTTTAGTGACGGCCTTTATAAGAGATGATAGGTGGAGGGGCTAGCAATCCACTAGCTTCTGTACTCGTGTGTTGAAAACCCAACACGATGATGGTGCTCTCCAAACTCCAAAAACAAAACAAATTCCGCCTACTAGATCAGGAAACCTTTTGGCTATACATAAAACAATCTTTACAACTTTCCATAAATTCGAATCAAGAAGATAGCAACGCCCCCACCTTCTCTGGTTTTGTTCCAACATCCCTCTGCAAGGGGATGCATGGCGGGTCACCTTCGACATCAAATGGTCATCACAACTTCAGAACAAAAAGTAACAGTCAAAACTAGGATGTTCATGGAAAAAGGATACCGTGAATAGTACACAAAGTTGTGGAGACTGGAGAGCCCTTGACCACCTCGCATAAACGCGCACGTGTACTGCAAGTGAATATTGTTGATCCGAGTGAGGTTCAGACTTTTACAAGCAAACAAAGACTTCCATTCGTTTGTTTCATCAGTCACATTTTACAACTTTGAGAATTTACAGAAGAATTAACAAATTGAAACTTTATCCAGTGGAAAATATTAGTTACACAAAAGCTTATGATCTATGATCCAGCTTTTGGATATAGATGCATGTCATCAAGACACAGGCTTGCATGATTAGAATTTCACTACAGGTATGGCATGTTCAAAGAGCTAGTTTTTTGTTGCTGTATCACCGGATCTCAATTCCCTTTCAAGCTCATCAAACTCCCAGTCACCAATCTCCTCCGTTGAGTAGTCTTGAGTATCTTTCCCAAACTCTGACTCTAACTTTGCAAGTTCTGCGGCAGGGTCGAGCACCTCACCTGCCTCCACTGCAGGTTCCGTGGGATGGTTATCTATATAGGATTTAAGGGTAGTCACATTCTGTGATGAGGTATGAGATGGACTTCCCAGTGCCTTCTCAGATGAATTATCAGCCTTAGGGGTTGGAGCCTCCAGTTCTAGATTTGGTCTCTCAATTGACTCGAATTCCACTCTCAACTTTTCAATATCATCAAATAGCTCTTTAACCGAGGTATCATCTTTCCTGGATAGAGGAGGCCAGGAATGACATTTTTCAGGCAATGTATACCACAGTGGAATAACATTATAGCATGTAAATAACTGATGAAGAATTCAAGGACAGAACCAAAATCCCACCTAGAACTTGCCCCTTTTTGAGCATAAAACTGCTCTCTTATGTTGTCCACCACACTGAAAGTGGTTATAATCTGGAACAAGACAGCCAAACTAAGATATGAATCTATGCTTGCAATGCTTTTACCAGCTATGTACGTGCAGGAACACAATAAGGCATGCCTCAACAGGTGCAGCTATTTAGCACCTTTATGCAACTTTTTAAGTTCAACAAATTGCAAGGCACATATAAAACAAATGGAGAGATTCAAATTCAAAAGGTACAGAGAAGAAAATAGAAAGAGTAAAAACTTGGAAAATAGTGAGAAAGAAACTTTAAACCAGCAAGACAAGATATTATGGAAGTGCCAAAATATTCTTCAAAGGAAACTGCATTAGAGTTTTCTGCTCAACTCTTACTGAAAGAGAGGTTTTTACAAGAAGTTATGTTGATAGCACAAAATTAAACAGTTGATGTGGATAGCCATTTGATTCTGATCATAAATTATAAGCATGAGCCAACAAGAATTATTTATGCAAACCCACCTCATTCATGACTCTTTCATCCAAAAGTTGGCAAAATTACTAATACTTACGATTAAAGTAACCCCATGTTAGGAAAATCATCTACCAAAAAGGAATTTAACATCAATATAGCATTTTACACATGGTAAAGCAGAATACTGTGAATAAATCAGTCATGTGCATATTTGACATGAGAAGCATTAAGGAAGCACTTCCATACCTTTGCTTCACAATCCAAATATTCGTTCTCAAGATTTTTCCTTGGGTTTAATTCTTTAGAATCTTCATTCCCCACACTAGATGCTATCTCTAACCTGCATTGTCAAAAATAAATGAACAAATGGGATAACAAACAATCAGAAACCTATTAGTGAAGCAAATTACATTACCCTCCACTTAAATTCTTTAGGCTTTCCACAAATTTCTCTATACAGATGATAGAAGGCTCCAACTCTTTCTGCATAAAACACACAAGTTCAATCACAACACAGAAGAGCATGTCTCTCTCTCTCTCTCTCTCTCTCTCTGTGCGAGAGAAAGAGAGAGTCACAGCCATAAGTTCAGTTAGCCATAAGTTAAGTTTGTGGACATTCTTCAAAAAGAATATAAATTTACCTTGTATTCAGAGAGAAGATGAATAGCCAACTTCACAAAATAGTCCTCGTGTCTCTCCAGTTCATCACTTGAAAGTGAAATAAGTAACAAGTAGCAATTATGTAGGAAATAGGTAAGAAGATGGATAATACAATTTTCAATATTAGAAATTACAAGACCAACGTACAGAAAAACAACTAGTCATAGGAAAATGCAAGCCACAATGATGTACATACTTGACCTGCTTCTCCTTAGCTTCACTGTAAGATCGCTGGAGAACCCAGGTATCTTCCAGAAAATTGAGCCATGTAGTGAGAATATCTGCTTCTACTTTGCATGCAGCAATTGATTTTGACACCTCATCTTCCTATATACTCGTAGAAAAAGATGTATCACATGGTTGAATATTGAGTACCAAAGACCATAAATTATGCAATTATTTCGGCACCTAATTAGGTAGAAAGAAACCAGAAGAGAAAATCCAAACCTTTGTTTTCAAATGCTCAACAATCTGGCTGTTAGCTTCAACAAACTGATCCCTCTCTTCTCTGGCATTGCGAAGGCGCGCATTTGCAGCAGCTAAGGAGATATTAACCTATAAGGTGAGGACAGTCTTTGAATGCTTGTGATCAATAAAGGGCAAATGAATGGGGAACAAGAAAAGAAAGCGTGAACTAAAAAGATTCAGATAATCAGTTGTAAATATAATCTCATACTTCCAGCTCAAAAATCCAAACTTAAGTTCAAAATTATGAAAATACATGTTTTATAAAAGCAAAAGGAAATGAGATAGAGAAGTTAAACCTTTTTCAATTCAGCTTCAAGTTCATCTCTTTGTTTTTCAAGTACTGATATCTCAGCTACTATTTCCTGGAAGGGAATCAAAGAAAAAAATCAAAATTTCCACCAAATCAAATACATTAGCTGCATGTTAGAAGCATGCTAGCATTCCTACTTTCTACACATATCCCAAAGCTTCAGAGAACACAGATCATGGATAAATTTACACCCACTATAACCACAAGTTTCACATGGTGTTTGCTTTAGATGAGTTACTAACTGATACGTAACCATGCAATGCTAAAAACAATATGAACTAACAAACAAGAACTCTTGATAAGCCAATTAAACTGGGCAGTCAATAATCTCACAGTATATACGGACAAGCAGGCAATCCTAAAAAGAAAATCTCTACATATAGAGTGAAAATATAAATCACAACCATGCAGACCATCACAACATAAGATAGCACTATCAAAAGAAGGCTTGACATAGCTATTTATACAAGCATACAAATGTTTATAGCATTACATAAAACAAGGAAAAACTAAAGCAGCTTTTAAGATAACCCATGATGTGATGGCAATAATCTGCATTCCAAACCCCAAAAGAATGAGAAAATAATCACTTTCCCTTTACCTTGAGATCTAATAATAACTAAGTAGAACAAAGGCATTGTTACTGAAGCACATTACCTTCTCCTTTTCATTTGCTTCATCAGCTTTGGCAACACGAACTTTCAGTGCCTCTTCTTTTTGCAATCTGTGAATTATGTGGGAATGGGATGGGGGTTAAAAACCACCATAAATTCTAAAAGCAATGATGGGTTCAATGATATCTACTCTCAAACACTGGAAGTCAAACAAGTGGTTCCCAAGAGAATCCCTAGTAAGTCTTGTTTCTTGGTCTTGAGGTGTTACAATTTGACAATCGCCTTTGCTTTTTACCAGAGAACTTCCCAAGCACCAAGAAGACAACATATTTTAAGAGAACCAAGGTGACTGTGTTTTCCAAAGATGTCATCATAACTTGAGCAAGAATAACGACTGCTCAGTAGCTTGTGGGAGAATGGTGAAGTTCAGCCACCTCAACAGAACTTGTGAAGTAGTTTGGTATGCAGTGAAATGGAAAGCAAGGAGTCCACAAGTTTTAAGAGTATAAGGGCACAGCCATTTTGGCTGCATAAATAATACTTCAGATTGACTTCATACCTGTGATCTAAGATACGTTTTTCAGCTTTTGATGTAGAGCTAGCAAGAGATTCCGATAAGACCTTCAACTTGTCAACCTGCTCATATAAGCAAAATGTTGTTGGCGACAAACTGGCACAGCTTTTACATGAACTTTTCAGACTAATATGAAAAAAAGAGATAGTTGGTAGTTGGGACTCAAAAGAAAATAAAAACATCTGTCACCACTTAAGATACAATAGAAAGAAAGAAAATAGAAGGGGAGAAGTAAATTTGTGAAGCAGACAGGTGTCATTTTAATAAGACAAAAAGATGCATATAGTTTATATATACATATATAAAGTATCCAGAATAAAGATGACAAAAAAACAGGCCTCCCAGAAATTGCAAGCAATTAATCCAATGATGAAAACGCAAAAGGAAATGATTACAGGAATGAGAGGTGTAGATATGCTAATTACTAACAGCAAGTGGCAAAGACTTCTTCAAATCAATATTTAGCATGTCAAAGACTTGACACATTGCAACATCCACCTGCTTCAGGAAACAATTCACAGAAAATGACTTCATTTGGGAATCACTCACTTAAAGATAAGGTACTTATTAGAGTTATTCCTCCGGTTAGTGCTATTGCCATTATTGACCTTAGTTTTGTAATTGAGGTACCTAAATTACCATCGTTGCCCTTTTTTTCTTTCTCTCTTTTTGATAGGCGATATTGTTCATTATCAGGATTTGAACCCATTTAACCTGTGTGATGCTCCAGGTATCTAGCCCTTATCATTGCATATACTGCTATCATTATCATTGCTGTTTTTCACTTCCAAAGCTTCTTACGCGTAAAAATTTAAGCCTGCAAATGTCTTTTATGTCTCGCATAGAAAATTATCTCACTTCCCCAGACACACACTTGTAAATATGCTCCCTGTCTGTAGTTTAGAAAAATGAAGGATACAGGCTCCAGCAATGCATATCCATTCTGAAATGGACACTAGTCTCTATATGCATGCTGACAGACAACATGAAAGAGAAACTTGAAGGGCAAACATGAGATAGCTAACAGATAATAAAAGCTGGAAAAAACAAACATGATGCTAAGATTTCAGAAACGCAATCAAGAAACAATTCGACGGCATGAGCGTAGCATACCTTTTGAGCATGAATCTCAGGCGAATCTCCCAAGCTCAAAGTTTTCTTTTTCAACAGAAGCCCTTCCAATCTGGAACAAATTCGAATTTGTGCAAGAGCTTCTTTCAGTGCCTACATAAACAGGGGTCAGATCTTTAGTTAACAGCTTTCTACTCGACAAAATACTAGACAGACCAGTTAACGCTTCCAGAAACATAAACAAATACACTAAACATCCCACAGCACTTTAAGACAGTAAGAAGAAAAGGGAAATCATTAATTAGGCAGTGATTTTAGTTCACGGATTTCTTGGTAACTTAATTATAGACATTGTGCTGTCCAAATTAGAAGAATAAGAAGTGGAGACCCAGGCAATCTTTTCCCTGCCTTCTTATTGCACAATGCACACCTTTCCAGAACAACCATGACAGCACAATATGTGCATTGATAATGTACAATTCATAAATTGCACTATTTTGAGTTTCATTTCATACTTCAGAGAAAAATCTAGAGTTGATCTGCACTGTACAAGTCATTAGCATTGAATGCATCCAATGAAGAATCAAATACCCACGCAATCAGTCTCCTCGCATAAGATCAACGCTCATATTCCTATCATAGAAAAGCGACAAAATGAGGTAGTCACAAACTAAAGCTCACCTTTATAGTTGCTTTGGCCTTTTCATCAGACACCTTTTCCTGATCTTCAATTGATGGCTTGTCAGAATGCATACTTCCATCGAGTTTGTTCTTCAGAACCTTAGCTTCAGCATCTATTCTGTGGACAGAAAGGATTCAATAGGCAAAGAAAGAACTAGATAAACAAACCATTGACCGCATAGCTTCATTTCATAATGAATAACCATATCACATACAGTACCTTACATATCAAATTACTGAAAAATGTGCGTGGATGATTTAGACAGGTGACAGCATGACAAATCCTAACTGAAGCACAAGTTCTAGCACTAGTTTACAAGCTAATAATTCAGGTTCCCAGTCGTTAAAACTTGAGACTTCCAACATGGAGAACTGTATTCAAACTTGAGGATTGTGAATCAGAATGTAGGGGAAGGAGAGGCCAGCATGTCCGTTAACTAAATCATGCCTCCATGTATAGACATCCATAGTAAGGAAAAAAAATGGATGGACAGTATTATATAGCATTCATAGTCATTCGTAGTTCTGAAGGTAGCAAATTGAAACCTTATATCCATGGGAAAAAAAGTCACCAGTTTATACATCTTCTTAAGAAGATGGAAAAATGTCAACTAAGTTTAAAGAGGTTCAGACTCAGTTCAAAAACTAAATGATAAAAACTCCATGATGTTAATAACCTTGCAAGATCAGTATTGATTTTCAACCCTGTAATTGCATCTTGTGCAAATTGGAGCAATTCTTCGCGCTTCACCTAGAAACCAGAAGAAGAGAGGAAAATTGTCAACCTAGCAATCTTCATATACAAGCTAAAATATGTAAATAGAAATCTCAAGCGTGAATGCTAGATGCAGCTGCAACAGTCAAAGCAAATTCTCCTGCATATCTAAACATGTACTTTATACCAGACTGCTTCCAAGATACGGAAAAATAGCCTTTTTCTTTTTTAAAACACCATCGCTTGACAGTCAGATAATCATTTTTGTACTACATGTTCAAAAGTGATTCTGCGCCTAAACATGATTTTTGTATGCACAACACATCAGCCTGTTTTCTATAGTTTGCATGGCAATTAGCCTAAATCAGAAATCAATCTGCATTCTTAAGTCTTTACCAACACTTCATCTTGGTAACTTGCAAAAGCAGAAGCCAGATCCTGTATACTGCTCACGATTGCATTATGAACTTCTTGTCCTCCAGTTAGACAGAGCCTGCAAGTAACCAGATTATGAAAAGGGATTCAAAAAGAATTCACGCTCATCCCATGTATTGATCATAAGCACTAAGTTTCTATCATTTAAAATATATCCAAGACGATGAATATGAACCCCAAAACAAAATAGGTGTATTTCCTTGCCACATTAAGGCTGATGTAATAATGATTCCATGAAGCCAAGACCATTAAATGTAATTTGCATGACCTATACCAAGAAGAATTCCAAATTGGTCCTGGAAAGCCCCTAAAATATATATGTGCTGGCATTTCAGACCAGCATTTATGCATTGAGCAGTCTGGAAGACTCACCTAAACACCTCCAGGAGCAAAGAAATTTCTTCCTCGTTTGGTGCTTCAAGAATCTGAGTCAGAGAAAAATGTTAACCTCCACGATCAGAAATGGCAAGAAAGAAAGCATGGAAGCCTGTCCAACTTAGCATATTTAGAGTCCGTTTGTCTACGCGGCTGCGGCTGCGGTTAAAATAAAACGCAGCAAATATATGTTTGGTTACAGAAAAAAACGTTGTTTGCTATTCATGGGTCCCACCTTTTACTGCGTTACAAACTCAGTAATCGCGAAGCAGCAGGAGGCTGCTTTTGTTCCAACAGTAAACAACGGGCAACACATATTTACGCACTGTGCATGCTAATTAATTAGCATCCACGGTGTAAATTGCATACACTGTACACTGTATGCATGTTACACTGTTCATGCTAATTAATTCGCATGAACAGTGTAACATGCATACAGTTCCGGCTGGACCGGTTCCGGTTCAAAGCTTAAAATACATTGAATCAGGTTCAACCCAGTAAAATAAAAATTATTTTTAATTTTTTAATTGTTTTTTATTCGAAAAACTAGTGTTTAACATTATTTAATAACACTACATAAATTAGACAGAGATCGCTTGATAAAGTAGCATTTGCAGAATTTGATCGCAATCCTAATTTCGTTCTTGATTATATTTTACCTGATGTTATTGCGCGCTTAAAAAACCAAAAAAACTGTAGTCCTTGTCGGATGTATTTCATACGTGATGGAATTGTAGATATTTTAATGGAACAATAAAAAATATTTTATATAAAGTATTATTTATTTCATGATGTAATAACAAAAGTTAAATCTACAATATTTAAATTAAAAACTATCAATATTAATATATATTTTTTAAAATTATTTTATAACCTCAATTTCAAAAGTATTACTAACCCAAACACATTAAAACTACTTTTTCTTCAACCTCAATTTCAATCACAGTTTTAACCAAACACCTATTTTTTTCAAACCAACCTCAACTAAAAGTAATTTTTATAAAACAACTTTTTTCAAATCACAACCACAACAACTATTGCAATACCAAACATACTCTAAAGATTGCACGTAACATTTTCTCAGGTCAAATTGTTATTTAAGCAAATTATTTCATTGTTTCATTGGGTTGATTAATGTTGTAAGAATAACATTAACTAGGTGCGAAGTGATTTATTTATGTTTAATTAACTTATATAAATATTCTAAATTGTTTTGATCTTGATGTGAGTGCGTGTTAATACATTTAAATGCCATTCACAATTAAATCTCCAATTTTTCCTGCTATAAATAAAACAAAAATTGCATTTGAAAAAGGAATTAGAAGTAAACTCTAATCAAGTGGCCAGCTTATTTTTTTAAAACAAGAAAAACTGATTTACAAAATCATTAATTACTAAGAATATACTCGGATGTTGACCCATTCACGAATGAAGTGTTGGTCTAACAATTAAAATACTGCTATATTCCTAAAAGGATGAGAACACAAGTTTGATTTCTAGAAAGTGTATTTATTGGGAGGACAACCACAAAACCCGAACGGGACTAGTCTCACTCTTTAAAAGGATGTAAGAATACCCGGGTAAGAAAAAAAATATCTTAACCCATTCAAATAACTAAAACCAATTTTTTCAAAGAAAAAAAAGATTATTTAAATTCAAATTTGTACTTCATTTAATAAAGTTATTTAAATTCATAATAACAACAATACAACATGAGGAGTGTTGTGTTGTGTTGTGTTGTGCGTGGGCGCGCGCGTGTAAAACACTTGTGAAGTTTTCAAGTTTTTAGCGGGTCCCGCCCGACAATTTCCTCTCATTGATAAATAATAACTCCGAGGTCGTATAGTATAAGAAGGGGGTAACGCCCAGGAGTTTTGGCATGTATTCATGCTTGCGCGGGGTGATCTCAGCTGGAGCACGGGATAGACTTACTCTCATACCAAACACACTCCAAGCTTAAAACCTAAACCTAGCCGCCTTTAAAAGCACGGCAGCGGGCATGCCTCGCTAACAAATTATAGGGTTTTGTTCTAACAACAGTGGAACTGGAAGAAGGTATCTTACATAATTGTATGCGACTAATCAACAAGATTTTCGTTTAGTGCTTTCAATTGTTCAAATTTGCTTATACGAGCATCAGTGATGAGTTAGCCAAATCGTTATCCTTGCACTTTGATTTTACAGTGAAGAAAATCATGGGGACAGATTTCTCTGAGATGCTCTTTCTCTCTGTTTTCTTCTTATTTGATTTTAATTTTAATTTTATTTTTAATCGTGGATCAATGATGTTATTGATTTTACTGCGTTATCTTCCTGCATCTAACAATGAAATGGAGATAAATTTTGTACACGCTGAGATCCATTTACCATTATGATTTCTTGTTTTGCTGGTTGGAGCGTTCCTTGATAGCTTGTTGCTATCTGTGAGGGGATCAATGATTTTACTTTGAAAAAACTGCGTTATCTTCCTGAATGGGAAATATTGGAGATCCCAACTGTATATAACACTCTGGGATCCTTTTTCCTTTATATTGCTTTCTTTTCTCTTTTCATTTGCTGCTACAGATACGAAGACTACTTTCACTCTGGGTTTTACAGTAACAGTGTCTTTTTTATTTCTGCGAAATTGGGTGGGTATTTGATGTTGGAGTAGAGCAAAGTTGTTGCCATCCGCTCAACCAGGCGATAATTCTTTTGTGGAAACGATCTGTTCATGTGACTCGGAATGTTTTCTCTATGTTTTACCCCCTTGATTTCGGTTTATAAATTGCTATTGCTTGCTGTCACAGAATCAATGTTGTTACTTTGAAACTGTGTTATCTTGTCTGAAATTTATATGCTATACAGCCTTTTGTTTTCTCATTTTGGTAAAATTTGATTCAACAGTTGTCTTGATTTATTAGCTTGCTGGGCCTTGCAATTTTTCTTGAGGAATTTTCCTGGGATTTTTAGGTCTACGCCATTCAAAATCTGACCAAATTAATATTCATATATGATGTAAAACCACCGAAAGAGCCAGAATGACAAGAACCATAACAGGACCTCCATTGTAGGACAATGGTAATGTATAAAGGTCCGGTCTGGTTTGGGCCAAAAAATCTAACCGAACGAGGAGTTGTGATTTCCTGAGATTGTGAACAGGACCGAATTGAAATCTGTTATTGGTTTTTCCTCAACCGGTTAAATTGAATTTTTCCTCTGCTTTATTTTCTCAGTAACCAAACATACATATAAACTGTTTTTTTGAAACTGTACCTGAAAGCATCCATTACTTGTAAAGGGTGAGGAACCCTTTGGAACCCTTTGATTTGACACGCAAAACTCTCTGAATTAAAGTCAATCTCCTTAAACTTTGCAAGTAATAATAAAAAAAGAGGAGGATATTTCTCTGCCCTGTTCTTCATTCCGCATATAACCAAGACATGATTACAATGTACAATATAAGCTAAGGAATTTTGAAATGCAAAAACAACAAAGTGCTAACTGGGACTTTACACGGCCGGGCGAATAGCTTGATCTGGTTCTTCCTCATTGTGGTATCCCAAGACTCCAACTAGCTTGGTCCACAAGCTGTGTCCCAATTGAGCTGTGTGGCTTCGTAACTCCTGCAACTCCCGCAACTCCTTACATGATTCATACACTACTCTCGCAAATAAACAACCCCATAGGACAGAGATGATATACCCCAAAACGGGGTCAAGAATCACCAGAAGCAAAATCGTGGCGAGGCCGCTAGCAAACAAGCGGATATAGCTAACAATAGGATGGTAGATTGACTCACGAGCTCGGAGCATGATCTCGGCCACTGATGCGGTGGCGTAAATAAAGAACGCAATAAAGAATGCGAGCATGACCCCCTCGTGTGTGTCAAATGGAGATGCTGTCATGGATTTGTACATCACCTGGATCTGGCCATTTAGTGTGTTGACTAGGAAAGCAAAAACGCCATGCTGCGTGATGATGCTGCCATCACAACAAAATTAAAATTAGGATACCAAAATAATGTTTTTGTTTTAGTAATCTTTATGTATTTATTGTATTAGAACAGCGATTTATGTAGATAATAAATTGTATTAAATATTTGCTCCTTAATTTGGACAGAATGATTTCCTATTGCCCAGAAATTGAACAGGGGAAATGGCAAGCAGTGCCATGAGCCAGAACTTGGTAATTCTCTCATGAAACTGGAGCACCAATATGGATATGCTAGAAGATAAATACTATTAAAGTGAGTGAAGTCTTCAATAAGAAAATAAAACTCAAATGAAGGTCCTAAACTTCAGAGAGAGAAAATTAAAATGTTGACAGATAGAGAATAAACCAAAGCAAAGAGCTTCAAACATACCTTTCAATTTCAAATCCCAGATGTGGCATAGGGTGATCAGCCATTTCCTTTACTGTTCTCTTCTTCTATGAGACGTTCTTTGTGGTGGTGGTGGTGGTGCTGTTTTTGGAATTGAGTTGCCTTCTATCTATCTATCAATATTTATATACATGTCTCTCTCAATTGTTAGGACCTTTCCCAGAAGCATAGAGTAAAAAATGAAAAACGCCCTGGGACGTATGAAGACGTCTATCATTTTTCATAGACGTCTATCTATCTATCTATATTTATATCTCTCTCTCTCCCCCCCAAGTGTTAGGACCTTTTCCAGAAGCATTGATGGGTGAAAAACGCCCGGGGACGTATGAGGACGTCCACGACCTTTTCCTTCTCATAAAAAAATAAAACTCCAACAATCAATCATAAAATTTAACATGTTAATGGTTGTTGATTTTTCTTTTTTTCAATAAAAGATTTCATAACAAAGAAAATAATGAAATGAATTTTAATAATTTAAAAGCAAAAATAAATAAAGACACCAAAAGATTTCTAAACTGTTATAAGAATCATTCTTCTTTGCTTTGATTTTTGTGATCAATCTCAGCAATAGTTTTCTTTCCCTTCTCAAGAAATCCACTTGGAGTTCATAACTTTAAATAATAATATACACACGTGTGTATAATAAGTATATATGAGCTTTTATGGAGACGTCTTTCCTTAAAAGGAAATAATAGTCATAAACGAAATCTTGATTTCCGGAGCGTCTTCTTAAAAACAAATAAAAAATAAAAACCAAAAAGAGTACTGTCATTTATGAAGGCCACGTCTACACCACGCTGTTGATCCAAGGTATTATTATTAAGAGTGTGTTTGGTATTGCGGTAGCTGTTGTGGTTGTGGTTTGAAAAAAGTTGTTTTATAAAAAGTACTTTTAGTTGAGGTTGGTTTGAAAAAATAGGTGTTTGGTTAAAATTGTGGTTGAAATTG
>Ga0307515_10004128_pt1 | contig 30238 bp, 6 predicted proteins | sample 17_EM_MG_FD_194513 | JGI IMG/M metagenome (GOLD analysis project Ga0307515, IMG submission 194513) | Populus trichocarpa ectomycorrhiza microbial communities from riparian zone in the Pacific Northwest, United States - 17_EM | ecosystem: Host-associated > Plants > Roots > Unclassified | place... | reverse complement strand
GTACTGTGATATCCCAACACCAGCTTTCTTGTTATTAATTCGACACCACTTGCGGGATTATTTTTTTCTGTTAATATATATATATATATATATATATAGAGAGAGAGAGAGAGAGAGAGAGAGAGAGAATGATACAGAGAAGAGAAGAAGAAAGAATAATAATTTTTTTCTCTTATACCTATTTTTTTCAGATTTTATAGAATAAGTAATAGAATATTACTGGTTATTTTCTAAATGCTATAATATTTTTAAAAATACAATTGTAAATGTTTGTTTTTAATATTTTTTTAGTATTGTTTTATGAATAAAAGTGAAGAGGATAAATACTTGTGGTGGTGTGAAACTACAAAATTGTTCACATAATACCCATAACAAAATTATTTAATTTTACCCAAAGTATTCGGGTGTTATGTCCTCGCACACGTGACACAAGCAGGCAGCAAGTTTCCTAAGATTGAAATACGGGCATCACATTACAATTCATGGGTAACGGTTGGGGGTGATTGGATTGATAATGATTGCTATGCTGTTCCACTCTTTGTGTTTTATCAATGTGGCACCTGATTTTGAGTCTGACAAATTGTTTGGCCTGGAACCCTTTCTGTGTTCCTTCCTTGCTGTCCAAGCGCAGATGCCAAAGGCTTGGCGTTTTATACGAGAAATCAATTGACAAATGCCAATGCCCTTTTCTTTTTTCACCTGAGATATTTATAAACCACAGCGCTTTTGGTTTGGATGTGGTAACATTGGCATACGAGTTTGTTTCCCTGCAGTTGCTTAATGCAATCATTATAGAACCTGCAATTTTCTCATAGAAGGAAGATTTCAAAATTAAAAATAAAAAAGGGAATGGTGCACGTCAGAAACGAAGTCTAATCTCGGAATGGTTAATGAAACGAATCAAAAGAGCACTGATTTTGGCGGGTGACTCGATCCGTCTCCTTCAAATTGACTGTAACCTCGACCAATTTGTGCAATAAGAACAGCACAAAGTGGTTTTGCGTTTTGCATCAAACACCATTTCCTTCCTGTCATGCAATCGCGGATTGATTTTTACAAAGAATCTGTAAATTAAATCAACATATATAAAGAGCTATTTTATTTAAATCAGACTTTCCTCGTCGAGAATTCGGAGCTTCTCTGAATTATGAGATTAAACACAACCACTTCGCCCCTGGTCATCTATACCTTATGTCCTTATCTACAGATAATTACACAAGTACAACTGGTAGAAACAGGTAAAAGAGTATTTTAAATCCGCCTAGACAGGAAAGATTTTGCTGGGACCTAGTCAAGAAAGAGTAAAAAAACAGCCCGTCTCGTTTACATCATGAGTTGCAATTCTTTCAACTTGCAGTCTAAAAATCGTATTCCTTGACAGGGCACCTGTGGAAGCTCCAGCATGTATAAACTTAACCAAACTTAATATATATACTGCAGATGTATCCACATATGTACACGTGAATCCAATTGGCGGATCTTCCATGGAAGCAATCTAAAGCCTATTCCATTCACATGTTTGCTGAAGCATCATCATATGGATTATGATATCACAAGTTCACAAGCCAAGTTTTCTCCCTCGGTGTTATAAGAACGCAATCCATCAGCTCAAATCAAAACCCGCATCAGCATTTATAGCATATAGCAATTTCGTTGCTAGCTGCTCTTTGCTGTGTCACAAACATGAGAAGGCTATTTAAGTCGGTAAACAATGGGCTGAATACCTGACAAAACCTTAATATATGCTCCAAGGCAGTAAAAATGAAAAGAATGATCCAGACAGATGAAATCTCAATTCAGAAGAGTCTTCAAGCGAGTTTCAAAAAGATTTAAGTGCACTGCAAAATTATGTCCTGATAAACATATCCTACAGACTGAAGGGCCAAACAAACAAAAGCCATGCATGCCTAAAATTCCAAGCGATGTTATCTGATCTCATAGAGCCATATCCACCCACTGGCTTTTGGTTCACGAAATATCACTTTTCCTTCCAGAATCACCCTCCCGGAAAGATTCTCAGGCAAATGGCTCCCAGAAAATTAGAATTTTTGTACTTGTTTAACAATACAAGATTCTGAGGAAAGTATCATTTTTGTGTTGTTTCCTTATAATTCTAAACAAGTTTGAAGTAAATTACTGTCTTATCCTTTATTATAGTCATTTTAGTAATTATTAATATTTAATTAATTGTCCTAATAAAAAAAATTGTACTAGCTGATAAAAGGGATTTCTACTAACATAATAATATAATATTCAAATTTATAAATTTAATACCATAAAATAAATTTGATCCATTATAAAATAATTATTGGTTTATTTTCTTTTAAAATTTAGTTCCTGGTAGTAGTAGTGTTGGTTAAAGGAATGAATGTTTAAGAACTAGCATGTAAGTTAATTTAGGTTTTTTTTGACATATATTTTAAACAATTGAGAATATTTCGGTATTGATATTAAATTTTACTTTTGTAGCACTTAGGAAAGTGAGATCGCTTAAGAAGGGAACCCTGGGGAGTTTGTGAGAGTGAGACTCTCAGGAAAGATTCTACAGACCAAACATATAATGCTAGGAATCTGGGACAAACCTTCTATAAGGTGGAAGCTTTAGAAGATTCATGCAAGTAGCTGATGTCGGCAGCCGATCAAGAGCTTCCTCAGAGGCAGTGCCCCCAGCCCTGGAGAAAAAGTTAAACAATTGTAGAAATCAAGTTATTTTAAAGGAATGTGAAAGAAATCATACCAAAACTTTGTCACAATTAAACTAAATGCCTCACATAAACTTTAAAATCTGCTATTTCTAATTACATTAAGTACAGCTCTTACCTTTGTATACAAAATAAGGGCTCAAGATATTTAAATCCAAGCAAAGGTCCCCGTGAACAACCAGTCACAAACCTAAAAAACAAATTCAGGTAATTATCATCTTGGTAGTCTGTTCTCACGCTGACTGAAAGCTAAGAAATAAGGTAGCACAAAAAAAGAAAAAAGAAAAAAATAACTTAATGAGAATAAAACAACTCACTTCAAAATTTTCTTTTGATTTTCCATGGAAAAACCTTTCAGAACTTCCCAGAACATCTCAATAACATAATGCTCCTGTGAAAAAAAAAGAAAAGAAGCTATATCAAGTAGCTTTTAATTGCAAGAAAACAGACAAAGGTTGGCTTAATTATCCAGTTAGGTATAGTTGAAGTGCCTCAGTAGCCATGAAATCATCAGAACACAAATATATCTACGTAAAATGGCCATTCATTCCAAATATCCAGAGTACCACCTTACATAGGGCCACAACAGCAATTCAGAAGAAGATTCAGAATCTTAATAAATGCAAACAAGCTCCAAAGTAGTTTTCTAGGAAAACAGCAAAGAAATCATTTCTCCTTCATATGTAAACTGGACATGAAGGCAAAATATAATCGCAAGAACTGAAATTAACCAAAGCTGATTCTCAATAAACATAATTAACTCTAACAATTATATGCTGGAGCCCTAGGGGCGAGGGTCTCAGAACAAGGGATAAAGAAGGGTGCAGGTTGAGCTCTAGATTAAAGTCTCACATAAGAATAATACAAAGATTAAAAAGGAAACAAAAGGAGATGATTAGGTTTGGGGAGAAGATGGTGTGTTCGCAGGTGAGTAGGGAAGCAATTGAGTTAGGTAGGATAAGTTCCACCTTGTCTATTGCGGTTTTTGTTGTAAGGGAGAAATTGTGAGCTTAATTGAGTTTCTTTGAATTAAGTCATTTGATTGAATTTTTCTCATTATTTTTAAGAGTGCTGTGAAGTCTAAGGTTTTCTCCTTTTCTCTCTCCTCTTGCATACTTTAGTATGCTGCTTCTCTGTCCATAAATAAACAAAATAAATGCAATGAATTCTAATTACCAGTAGTCACTACAAATAGGAAGCTACAATTGAAAATTATGGATAGTCAAATATTTCTAACCAGAACCTTACAATTAAGACAGACAACATTAACTTACACTATGATAACCACCACCATAATTGCTATGAATGCGCAAGTCATCAATATCCAAGCCATCAAGCGAACCTGATATCAGAAGCTTCAAACAAATAGCAGCTATGTCAAACAAGAGTCGAGGTGGGGCGGTGAGTGTTAGCTAATTCACCATTTTTAAGTTTACACATAAGGCTAATGATTCTTTAGTGTATAAGGCTTCCCGCTGATGTTGGATATGAGTTTAGCAACACAAGGCATCATCTCATGCAAAGCTAGCATGATTTGTTCATAAAACTTTGAATGAGAATACCTGAAGTTCATGCTCGTCAAACATATCAATCCATTCTTTCTTTATAAGCTGCTGAAAGCCCCTCATGAAATGAGAACTTTGTAGACGTATCTGAAAGTGATATTACTACGAAGATCAGATGACAGCATAGTGTAAACTTGATGAACTAAGAATGAAATGCTGGAATACCTGATAATTTAGACGATAATTGGATACAAGATGGGTAAAAGGAATGACATTGTCATTAGTGACACGCTGGTTTCTTCCTCCAGGAAGCAGCTCCTCTTCTGTTAGCTCGCCATATTCATTATTTACGATGACAAAGTAGAGCTCCAAGTCAGAAATATCACCTTGATAACGCTGCAGTTAAGAGAAATGCAAGTAAAGGAAAAGGTGAGTACTCTAAAATCAAAAGAACCAATGAGAATGTGAAAGGATGCCATACAGATGGAGATTTGTCATTTTTATTTTCCATATCAATAGAAAGTTCCATTCTACCACCTATAGGACGATCAAAAAGGAAATATATACTTTAGCACCTACAGAAAAAGGAACTGGCATCACATAATCTTAAACCCTCTACATGGACATGCCTGCCTCTGAAAAGGATAAGGAAAAAAATATACTTCACCCTCTCAGAAAATGGAACTAGCACCATATAATCTTAAACCCGACAGACAATGGAACTAGCAACATATAATCTTAAACCCTCTGGATGGGCATGCCTGCTTGCAAATGGCCTTCTGCAACAAAGCAAAAGCTATTTCTTTCCCAAAAACCATTATCCTTTATGGTCCCATTTCTGACACCAAAACTATGAAAGTCAGGCGGTCAACTAATGGCAGCAACTGCTCTTTTTGGCAGCAGGAATAAAAGCTATAACAGCTGGTAACGGCTTATCAATAGCAAAAAGCAATTGCATTAAGACTTATCCAGCACAAGAAAATGAAACTACTCTTCTGTGTAATTTGTTAAGCAAATTCAAATGAATAAAACACCATTCCAATCCCTTAAAATGTATCCCATAGGCATCTAGAAGACAATATTATTATGGATTCCCCTATAATAGAATCAATTCTATCTTTCTGCTTTAGTTGACTCAATGGCTCCATTTTTCCCAGCAGCTCAATTCAAGGAGATTCATTTGTACCTGAAACACAATTATAAATGAAGTACAAATTTCCTGCTTGCTAAAGAATCAGTGCAAACCAAAGTTTATTGTTTGGATGAGAAGACATAGCAGTTACTGAAGCATTTGTGGCTAGTGGGAAGACAATCACAGTACCTTTAGGAAAATAAGGTGGCGATATAATTCTGAATCCAATGAAGGCAAGTCATTCAAATAGTTGTACCTGACCAATAAAAAACAAATCGTACATAAATACTACAATTGAGCCTGAGATAGTACATTGTAAAACATCAAATAGATGAAATTGTTAAAACTAATTTCTATTTCCAAAACTAAAAATAATATGAACTTGCAGATAGTTCAAAATTAACTATTACTAAGGTATCTGCTTTGAGAAAAATATATGTATACATATCAGAGAATTCTGAGATAGTAGCCATGAAGTATAAGAAAGTGAAAAAACAGCTAGAATGGGGTAAAGCCTTGGAATTCTTACTTCTTCTTTAATTTGCTTAGGAAGAATGTTGCAAAAGGTATATCAACAAGAATACCTTCAAACATAGCCTGCACGGAGAAGAGTAACAAGGCACCAGTATAACTAAGAATCAGATAGCATGCAGGCCAATTAAACAATCAATATATAATTAAACTGTTATCATCTAAAGGTAATCAATCAGATAAGATACGTCATCAGGTCCTTCATATAGGGGAGACAAAGGACAGACTGATAGGAATTTCGGTATTAAACCCTTGAAAGGCTCATTGTGTGCATTGGAAAGACATTGAACAGGAAATAAAACTACGATGAGAGCAGTGATTTTTGCAATCGGTGGCATATCCAAATAAATGGCTGCAAGCCTTAAAGCATGATCAACATATATAATAGGAGGAAAGTCTTTGCTCCTCTGTACCAAAATGAGAGGGTTCAAAAGCTGTATGCAATAAAACTACAATGCCTGTGCATGATAACTCCAACTTCTTTTTTTTTAAACAATAACTCCAACTTAAAATCCAAAATATGTCTATTCCACATAAATTAGCAAACATAGAAATACAAGCATCATGAATTACTAACAGAAGAATATTTAATTTTTTCACAACATGTAAGTCTACAAAGGTCCCATCAGTAACTCAAAAGGTTCTGTTACAATTCTTTGGTGCTAACTATCAGAAAATATTTAGGTTATTCTTTCCCTTCTAGTACTAGGATCTTCTTTTCACATAAATATATCTTACACCATTTTATAATGTCAAATACGACCATGACATTTGGCCGAAAAAAGCAAATAAAACAAAATCAGAACCACAATATTGTGGCAAATGATAAGATATAGTGATATAAAATCAATTAAAAAAAACATATGCGGGCACAAAAACATGTGTATACTACATTAAAAATCTTGGTATTTTTCTTATTCATGATATATCAAATTCCATAACCTAAAATGGGCAATCAAAGATTGGTCATGAACAAGTGCATGCCCATGTTGCTACAACATGCAAATCTTCAGATGCTAGTAATAAAAAACTTACATGTGCTGCTCAATAGGATTTTCATTGCATTAGAAGACAATGCAATTGACATTGAAGCTCTAAGAAACCATGCAACCAACACCACTAAACATTATCTGATGAAGGGATTAGACAAGAGAGCAAATCAAACCTTTGCAAGAAGAGTTCCAAGAAAATGAAAAAATTGAAGATGTTGTTCGTGTAGCATTCCTGATCCAGGATTGGGGTAGAGTAGGTGATCAGATGTTTCCTGAATGAACAATGCCAAGCAGAAAGTCATAAAACAGAAGGTAGAGGGTACAAAAGCATAAATCAAAGTGACAAAAGGAAGAGTAAGAAAAAGTTCTGCTGCTGATATGTAATACACAAGACATGCATGCATAGAAACACCAGCCATCAAAAGAATCAAAATGTTGTAATATATCCCAATATAATGCAAGACCACCTGATATAAAATTTATATATGTTTCAAGTCATAACACAGCTTTTTATATGGGCGAATCTCTGAGTCTAATCGGTTATGATTTGATTCAACTCAACCAAGTTCACATGGACTAGTTTTGCATTCAACTCGAAGAATGAGAATGCATGAATGTCACAGAACATAAATTTATGACCTTAAACAACCCATACTGCACATCGAAGGCAGCTCGAGTAATGTTTTCCATGAAATCTTTAAAAATGCCACCACCATCAATGCCAGCTTCCTCAACTCCAAACTCATTGATAAATGATACACGAATCTGTAGGTGAGCAACCAAACATGATTACTCTGGCGTGTCATTTTCTGATTGAAAATAAAAATTTTAATTTGCAAAACAAATACATTACCAATCCTCGAAGATCCTCCTCGGACAATGCACTCATCTGATTATAAGCATCTTCCAAAATATGATCTCTCCGTATTCTGTATCTGTTTCTTGTAAAAACACCATGGGACCCTTGTCTTTGCCTAACTGCCAATAATTGTGACTGGAAGACAGATTTATATAAATATCTACATAGACATTTATTCCTCAGAGCTTCACATATTCATCTAAATCCAAGGGCCACTTTGTTAAAGACTTACATTGAATATTTTAACTCTGCTTGTAAAAGGTACCAAGAAAGGAGCCTGTTTCATAATGTCATTTGCTTTGGTTCCATCTATTACAGCCTGAAAAGGAGAATATGAGCAAATTCAGCATCATAACAGTTAGGTTCCTGGGATCTGAAGATTACATTTGAGATAAAATATTACCTGAGAAATAAATGAGTCATCAACACCATCAGCATGGAAATCATTGGGTGGTGCAAATTGTCGTCTATTGTTCCAATCTTGCAACTACAATAATATTCTGTTAAAAAATAAAAAATAAAAAAAACAATAAAATGAACAAAATCTCCTACATTTTGCTAGAACAGTCTAAGCAAAATATAAGCGGATATTCCATCTGAAGAAGCCAAAAAAATTTACAGAATCTACAATGACTAGATAAGTGTATAAAAACCACTGATTGCGATAGAATGACCTACAAGTGAGACTTGTCAAATTAGGATAACAAATTTAACAAATAGAGAATTACCTGAGAGAGGAGCTCAGAGGCTACAAGACTAACTCTCTGTTTAATAGATTCAATAGGGTTCCCACTATAAACAGAGGTGTTCTTGATGAGTTTAACTGAATTACTGTTCACTTTAGGATTCACCCATAGGAGCTGCCATAGGGCCTGCACAAAAAAGAAAATGCAAAAACAGAGGTTGAAGGTATAACACATTTAACATTAGAAAGCAGCAACACAAATAAGAACAAGGTGGCCAAGCACTGAGAGCCTCCAGTTCAAGTCTTTATTTTACAGCTTGTTGATCTAAAATTCATCAATAATAAGCTACCTGTCTCAAAATAACAATTAGGCACCGGACATCCTTCAATGATAAAGGCTTCTCCTGTTCATAGAACTCCTCATTGTCAACTAACATAAGCATGTACCTGGTAAACCATGAAATTAATTAGAATCGAAATATTTGCTTCTTCAAGAAGCAAGAGGAAGGACAACAAATAACTAATCATCAGATGCAGCCACACGTTAATCTAGCATCAAAAGGGGATGCATAAAACCAAGATGAGAATAAACAAAGACAGAGAAAAGAACAAGAGATGTCAATACAAGAAGGAAATGAAACCACCAAAGGGAGAGAAGCTGACTTATATACAGGACAAAAAACAGCCAGAGGTAATAGCCAGCCAGGTGCATTTCCTGGTAGATATGATAACTGATCAGGCAAGGATGGCCACTTTTTATTCTCATGACACTGCTTCATAAAATTCCAAAGCACTTGAACAAGTTCAGTTCTAAAAGCTAGTACAGTCATCATTCGCTCAACTGGCAAAGTGTTGAAAGCAACATGCAAAAAAGCACAAGCAGCACCAATAGCTGCAACCTCTTTATCGTCCAGTCCATGGTTTGAACCACTGACCATTGTAATCTCCCCAAATAAAACACTCGTCTGCTTGAAAACAAAGTCAGTTGTTGCTTAGTTTCTTTAATTATAAAAGGTAGAGATTGCTTTAACTATTATAGATAGCCCAATTTAATGTAAACCCGATGAAGAGTGCGTATGACATACCAATTGCAAGAGAAAGCGTGAATGCATAGCATGGACTATCTTGTGTTCCAAATCCTTGTTTAAGACAATTTCCATTTCATCAGGCAAAGCCATATCATCCTCATCCAGAGTGGAGCCTGAAGTTTAACAATTACATATATACACTCACATCAAGCAGCTCTAAAGACATTAATACAGCTTCCACAAGGTCAATGAATGAATATAAGGTTATGATCTAAGTAAGAAGTTTCCAAGCTAGAGGAAACCCACAACAGGCACGTATCAAGGAAAGAAATAAATTGATCTTTTATGGAGAGTGCATACTTGGTCTAATTTCTGGACTTGATGATTTTATAGGAGGAAGTGCCTCCAACAAGAATGTTGTCACGGCAGCAATATCTATAGCCTAATTGAAATAAATAAGAGAAAAATTAGTTTCAGAATCTACAAAAGCTGAATTAAAATGATGCAACACATTAAACAACTTAGATAAGAAAGATAAAAACAATCATTCTTTTTTAATCATAAAAAAAGAAAATGATGAGAAAGATCTAAAATGCCAATCAAGAAAAGGAGGTTACAGATTTTAAGGATTACCAAATCTTTAACTCCCAGATGTGTGAAACTAAACTAAGTCAATGTGGTCATCACTATTGATCATTTCCAGGGCTCGCAGAAGGAGCAAAAGAGAAAAGTTCACAACTCGCAAATTTCAATGGTAAATAAGAGGGGGGGGGAGCATTGGTCGCAAAGGAAGCGACAGGAGTCTGCAAACCAGATTTTAAAACATACATGGAACTGCAGAGAAAGGATTAATCAAATGTTCAGGTGAGGTTTTCAAGGAAAAGTTTTAAACTTACTTAAAAGAAAATTTATGTATTGCATAACAGCTGGATCAAATCCACAAAGAGGGAAGTCATGGGCAGTGTGGTTATCCACTTTGATAAAACCAAGCGTTCAAGCACAAAATCAAGTTAATGATGCATCAATATGGTCTTGTTCTGTATTTCCAGTCATATCAGTGATGTTAAAATGATAAGCCATAGGCTCTCAATATCAAGTATGAAAGACTCCTTACAATAGTGATCCATCATTCTTCAGGAGTATTAGATTCATATAATTCTTGGTAGGTAAAAAGTCAACTTCTTTTCCCAAAAAGTATCATAATCGTTTGCATAACTATCCCAATCCTAAAACATACAAACTATTGTTTTTTTGTACACCATCAAGTAGTTCTGCATCTTGCAAAGAGGGAAAGCAATTATTTATCAACAATTTTCATTCAAACAGATTTAGTATGAATGTTGAGTGAGCGCGCACATTTGTGTGTGTGTTTTTATAATAACAGAACTATCTATTATGATTTTCATGAATCCCTCACCATCTCAAATGAACAGTCAGCATGAGACAAAGCAGCTCCTGCGGTTTCTAACATATTTCCTAGAAGACAAGCGTGGCCAGGATATTCCACAGAAAGATCATTGGGCAGTACATAAGTATTATTCCGCATGCAACGTGCCATCTGATTAATGTAATGTCGGCTCAGCCCCTGAGTTGCAAAAACCTGGAAGGAAAAGGTCACTTATGCAACAATCCTAAGAAAAAATAAGCAGTCCAAACAACAATTACATGTTCAGCTCATAAGGAGAACAAGTAGCAAGAAAATTACATATTCTGTTCAATGAGATCAATAAAATCAAAAGAAACAGTCCAGTGCATTTTTTTCCTGAAAGTAGCATGCCACAGTTGTGTATATTGCATAGAAATTTTACAAAAATTAAAAGCAATTAATTCCACCACAAGAAACATTTAAACACAATACCTCTTTTAAATTAGGAAAAAGTCGCCATAGTAAAGGAATTGTCAGCATCTGAGATGAGAAACTCCATTGCAGATCAATGGTGGGGCAAATACATGGCTTCTGACCAACATGAGATATCACAAGGGCAAGAATACGCTCCAATGGAGATGCATTTCTGATGGAACTGTCACTCCTCATATTCTCCTGCGGATTATTAAGGAAAACCAAATGCAGAAGTCTGTAACTGCTTCAGAATAGAGAAAGCATAATTATACGACAGATTTTGAGCAAGCATGCCAAAAATCAGAAATAATAACAACCACAACTAACATGTTGATAGTCTGTCAAAGATAAAGTCTTATAAAGGTAGAGAAAAAGGCCCAAAAACATAGGTGGTATAACATTCAGAAGGAATGGATTAAAAAAGTAGGAAACGTCACAGCATTCTCTATTCACATTTTTCAGATGATTTATCTCAGATTCAGACCCTCTCTAGCTATGAGAGTGGAATCATATTCCGGAAACCTTTTTTGTCATTCTTCTGTGGCAGTCATATTAAAAAATAAATTAATGGAGGGTAACATCTGGTTTTTTTTGGTGTTATTATCCTTGAATCCTCGGCAAAAATACAGTAGAAAATAAAGTACTGCTAGGGTGCAGCTAGAAGCCATATTACCAATACAGAATGCGATCATGGGCCAGCATCCAAGAGAGAGGGAGGGGCAGGAATATAGACTAGACTATAATCGTAGCTAAGAAGAGGAAGATTGCTAGATTTCTTATGCAAAAGATTGCTGGAAGAGGTACATTGCCACTACTACTAAGATGCGAGACAATCATTAAGGGTTTAAGTGAGATTATGTAAAATGCTTGAATTAACGAGGAATTAACTAGAAATGTCAGTTATTCTTTGTTAATATGGAAAAACTCAGGGCTGACTTGTATCTGGAGAAGTATCAAGTTTTGGACTTGGAGATGAGTTGTTTGTGTGAAGTCTGGAGATGGCGAGCATCGGTTGCATTGAAAGTATATGATCTCTTACCTTCTTTTATTTATTGTTTACAGTAATGTACAATGTGTGGTTTGTTGCTCTTGCTGAGTTTATTCAGGGTATACAGATATTCATTTTACCTTAAGAAACTGATGGTCTTACTTCTTTTGCCTAGTTGTAGAGTGTTTTTGAAAGATATGTATTCTTTATATGTGCTATTCAAATCGTGTTAATTTGGGAAGGTTTTTTAACTATAGTAGTTACAACACTACAACTCAAGGTTTCAAAGTTTCAGATATGGAATTGATTGAGCATGTTTGCATTTGGAAAATTTTGAATAAGAGAGCATATATGGGAGTTTAGGATGGAAGATACTTGGAAACAGGCACATTATGCCGAATATACTTTCTAGAACAAAATCATAAAACAAGTCTAATAATTAGATGCATACCTTTCCTGTTAGAACAATCTCTCGAAATAGAGCAAACACATTCCTTTGCAAGAGATAACCAACGACCTTACAAGCCCATGGAAGTTTGGGATCGATCAGCAAAGCTACAGCTTCCAGCAAGAGAGTTGCTGTTATGCTTGAATCCCTGGGCATCATCACTAATTGATCCTTCAATTGTTTTCTGCTCGACAATCAAATGCCAAATAGGGAGCACATATCAGGTGGTCAAATTTTAATGTTAAAAGGAGTGATAGCGTTGAACATAGTCTAATAAAATAACTCTGAGAAAATTCATTCATGCATTCCTCTATCAGATATCATAAACACAAGTTCAACAAAACCATTAAAGATAAGCAAAATGTAGATAAATCCTAAAAACAGCAAACATGAACATCAATAGCAAAATAGGCATGCAGGGCCCACGGAGAAAAGCAATGCAAAACCAGAGACCAAAATCCAATGTGTTAAGCTAATGCTTGTGCCAATTACAATTCAAATGTGCAACCATCAAAACCTGACACACCCTCTTCCATTATAGATTGATCCACGTTAAAAGTTTTATATCCAGATCAAGGAGATTTAGTAGTGATGTTCAGAATTCAGACATTGTCAGGTTAAAAACCAATAGACAAACATCAGTACAGCAAGAGAAAACTGCTCTTCTTTCCCCAGTCCATGTAGATAAAGTTAGCATCTGTCTTCACTCCACAGCACAAAGAGTGATCCAATCATCATCCTTAAATTTGGGGAACAACAAAGGAGAATACCTTTGTTTGCTTCTTCATAAAAGAAAACTCGAACAGTGCCACTACATGCATTATTCAATCTCTAATCAACAAAAGTTTGAGGCAGGAAAGAACTGCTATCATGGTCACCATAATAGAGTGCATACAGCTATAATAGTCAAAATCATGAACAGGATATGACTTCACATTGAAATAGAATCAAGTGATGATACCTGTCATGTCCCAAGAGTTTAGCGCAAACACCATATCAAGTAAAATATTACATCTGACTAGCACCCAAATTCAGTAAAGCTGAATGTTCAGCAGATTTGGGATATATTCAAACAGGATCAACAGAGCGAACCTATTTTGATAGATAGCCCAAATACAGGCAAATGATAGTTTTTTGACCCTATACTCCACCAAAGCATGCTTGGTTGAATAATCCCCACCAGCAAATAGGCTCACGATATCCCCTGTTGAGTAATAACAGAATGTTAATACAAACCAATAATATGCTGTTCTGCAAATGGAGTATATTGAGAGGGATACTAGGGAATGCAGAGGAATTTCAAATACACATTACTTGCACATGTGAAACTGGTAAAATAAAACGAAGTAACACGTCTGAGTTTTGGAATAACTAAAAGAACCCTGCAATTTGCAATACTGCACTTTGTGGTTTTTACTCATCCTCAATGCCATCATTATAGACAGAAGAGGCGCCTTCCAGCACAATAGCTGATAGCCCATTGTTCATGCTTCTTAACTATTACCACAGCAGGACATAATTTGTTACAGGACCACCATAAAACATTCTGCAGATTAATCAAGTAGACCCACCATAGAACATCATCAATGGCAGTCTTCACACCAGACTCGAACAAAAAGTTTCATAACTAATGACCAGAATTTGCTAAACAGGGAAATTGTTTGGAATGGAATTAATAAGTTTTACAGCATGGTCATTCTAGATTGTCATTTAAAACTCAAATTCAAAAGTAATAAAACTGTTGAGAGAACAAATAAAATAGCAAAATATAACCGGGGCATCAAGACTCGAAATGCAGTGAATGCCAAATCTAGAGACATTCTAACACAGAAATTACAACTCAAACAAGTGAATTTTTGCACAGGGATATCTTACTCTCTGTGATTAGACATACTTTCCTAATCATGTTTTCTATATATAAAAAAAAGTACTGCTTAAACAAGTTTGTAAGGTGTCCATTGGAGAAATTTTATTATTATGGAAATACCGCTATCTTGAACATTTTGCAGAAGCAATCGGCAAGTCTCCACGAGGATTGTGAAATCATCACTATCTTTTGCATTGAAGAAAAATAATAGCTGCCGGAAGAACTCTGAATCCGGACCAAAACAATGCCTGGATGCATGAGACAGTTTGAAGGAGGAATAAACATTTAGAATCTCAACCAAAAGGTTATCAAACAGATTTTCACAACAGTTAGTCATGATTTCTATTAATAGCATTAGGACGAGGACATTGCTCGTCTACCTGTCTACATTTTGGCAACACTTGCCATAGGTTCCATGGAACTTCCCTCGCACCCTAGAATGTTCAGCCTCCACTGCCTTTCTCCCTCTGAACCATTTCTGTGGTTACAAATTAGTCAACACTTTGCAACAAAAGCATTACAAGTTCTAAGTTCTAACAACAGCTTCAATCATCCCAGAAAAAAAAAAGCCACAAGTGCTCTTTATTTAGATTAAAGGTAACCTAGAATATGCTATCTCGGTACAAAATGTCACAGAACAAAGAAGGCCCGAGAATTAAGAGATACGCCAAATCTCACTCGAAAAAATCCATTTTCAATCAAACAGAAATTGTAACTAATTTTTCTTCAAGGCAAGCGATGGAGTTACAGAAACCCTAATTTTCGCGATCCTTTCAACCCTGATTCTTAAATCCACAAAAATCCATGTCTAAGACAGCACCATTACGTGTAGAACATGGCATTCATGTACACAGGAAAAAAGGCATTGAATTTAATTAAATAATGAATAAGAACACAAATTAACATGCGTAAATTATAATAAATTGATCAAAAGAAAGATTGGAGGGAAACCTAACTTGAATTTTGACAGCAGCGGCATTCTGTTGCTTCACCCACAACCGACTATTACGTTCCAATCTAGTTTGTTCAAGAAGCTTCTTCCTATCTCTCTCCTTCGAACTCCGGCCTCCTAAATCGACTCGCTTCCTCGTGGATGAATCGCCGTTGAAAAACATCGCTTCTCCTCTGAGCCACAACCCGGCCTCGCCAATCACGCTATTATATCACCGGGTTTAAAAGAATCAGTCCAAGTTTATTAGAGATATAGCAGAAGTTCGTGATCAATTTGACAAGAAGTTGAAGAAGAAAAAAGTTCACGGAATTCTTTCTTCTTGCGAACTAAAAACTGGAAGAGACTGCCTGGGAAACTTCGCTTAATAAAGAGAGTTTAAAAAGGTCCTCCCTCTAGGTAATTTGCACTTTCATTCAGAGTTTTTTTTTTTTTTTACCGCTGTGAATTCATCGATGTTATACTTCCACGTTCTACCTTCATAACTTAACAAAATTTCTCGCCATTCAATGCTAAAAAATTCTTCCCCGAGTCCCTTCATGAAAATCACGTCCATTGGACAAAGTGGATTCCGCAGATTCAATTGTTATAATGTTTTTTTCACGCCGTTTGATTATAAAAAAAAAATGTTCGGGGTGATATTTTAAAAGTGATTTACTTACATATGTTTTAGCCGAACAAATTTTTTTAATGTAAAAGAAGTTATAGGTTAAAAAAATTCAAGCTCTAAGTCATTTATAAAAAAAAAACAATAAAAGTAAATAAATTGACAAAAAAACAATGAGCAAAAAAAAACCACACCGGATTTATTAAAAGACCTGTTTGGGAGTGTGGTTGTGGTTGCTTTTCAAAGTGTTTTTTGTGCTAAAATGCATTAAAATGATATTTTTTATTTTTAAAAAATTATTTTTAAAATCATCACACCAAAACGATCCAAAACACATAAAAAAATAATTTTAAGTAAAAACAAAAATTGAATTTTTTGGAAACGCAGGTTGGCCCGCGTTTCCAAACTGGCTCTTAGATTATCAAACAACTCAATGCTAACCTAACTAAAGAAAAACCAAGAAAAAAAAAGAGTCAAACTTAATAAAAAAAATTGGAAGACATCAGCAAATATAGGAGAACCTCTTATATCCAATACAATCTAAAAAATTACAATTTGTTAAATCATGAACCCGAGTTCAATCAATAAGATTATATGTCATCAAACATATAATCTTATTGATTAAAATAGAGCTAAAACCTAATATAATCAAACAAAAAAAATAAAAAAGACAAAGTTAGAAAAAAGAGAATTAAACATGAAAAAAAAACCAAAACAATAGCTAAAAAAACAAGATAAAAATTAAGATAGTATCAATTTAGAAAAAAAAAATATGGTAAATCTCTTAAACCTAGTCTAATCTTTGAAAGTTGCACCCCGTAAAATTTACCTGGGTTCAATTAAGAAGCGTAATTTTCAGCAAATTTAATTTTGAAGGAATGGATTTATAGAAAAGTATTTTAAAAAACCTTGTGAAAATAACAAAAAGATCAAGGAAAAAAATTGATTGGAAAAAACCATGGAGGATGCAAGTTTAATGAAAAAAATAAAAAATATTTTGGAATAAAATAAATATTAATTAAAATAATAAAGATCAAATTTAAAAGATTAAAAAAATCACATGATAAAATAAAAAACATATGTAAAAATCAAGCAAACATTTTCTAAACATGGCCAGATTTTAAAAAACTCGCAACCTATAAAATTTCAGATACGGGTCCTGTCAAAAAGTTCACTACAAGCCAATTTAAAAAACTTGTCATAGCAAAAAAAAAAACACATAAAAAAGCCTTGAGCGAACTCAGTAGCCAACTCGAGTCAACAAATCAAACACATGACATACGACATGAAATGGGAATGTCCTTGTAAACTGGAAAGCGAAAAAAACATATTTAAAATAAAAATAAAAATGAAGGAAATCGACTCAGGCTAATCTTCAAATCTATCACCCAAGTCATGAGACTGTGTTTGACTCCATTTAAAACAAACCCGAAAATACAAAGAAGCAATATTCTTGATCAAGCAAACATTGAGGGATGCAATTAAAAAAAATCCATAAAAAAATAATATGAAACAAAAAAAATAGCAATGAAAAGAACGAGCACTAAATTTGACATAAAAAATAAATGAAATTAAAATTCAAGGAAAAAATCAAATAAAATTAAAAGTTAAAGAATGAAATTACACAAAACAAATCCATTAAGAAAAATGATTAAAAAATAGCAATTAAAAGAATTATAACTATATTTGACATAAAAATAAAATGAAAATAAATGCTTGGAGTGGAATTAAAAAAAAAACAAATTAATCATGAAAATGACCAAAGACAAAACAAATAGAAATTAAAAAAACGAAGACTAAATTTAAAAACAAATTAAAAAAATCAAATAATCATGAATGAATTCGAGAATGAAATCCAATTAGAAACAATCAATGTAAATAAAATAATTGCAAATAAGAAAAGATAGACTGAATCAAGAGAAAAAATGAATTGAAGGGTTGGTATGGTTTTTTGCATGGCAAGCATAGAATATAAGGGAGAAAGAGAAGGGGAAGAAAGAAAAAAAAGAAAAGCAATTTCAGGTCAAACAATGTTGAACCATGATACACATATCACTTATAGAGAAAGAGGATATCAAGACAAATTAAATGATATGGCAGAATCATGGTTACAACCGTCAGAGCCAGTCACATGTGCCGCTAGAAGGCGGCGGAGCGGCTGAGACGAGCGAGACACATACCAACAACTTTTTTATTTTATTTTTGAAAAAAACCAAAAATACCATTAGAACTAGACAATATTAACAAACAAACCATTATGAAATTACAACCAAGCTTTTTAAGCTAAGGCTAAATTTTTTTAATTGTAAAGATAATGTAGTAATTCAATTGCCATATAAATTTTGAAAATACAAAAATGTTCATATGCAGATGATATTAAATTATTTTATTAAAGGGCTGCATTAGTATTTTGGATAATGTTGCGTGTACTAATACTGGAAAAAACTGAAAAATTAGTATTTTGGATAATATTCTAAAATAATAACAAAGACTATGTGTGTGTGTGTGTGTATATAAAGGCTCAAAAGATAAGTTTAGTTTTTTAAAAATTTATTTTAAATATCAGTATTTTAAAATAATCTAAAAATATAATTTTTTTTTTTAAAAAAATTATATTTTAAGAAAACATGATTTACCATGTATTCCGCTCCATCAACTGTAGTTGCAAAGGCCCCCACGAAATGCACCGGCAATCTCTTATTATACTCCATCCCCGTGCCTCCACTGGGCTCCATGCGAGGCCCCGCCTATTGTTAAAGGCCATAGTGGGCCTAGTAATATAAATTATGAAAAAACGTAAGGCCCATATTTGACCATATCTCGTACGGTTGGCCCATATCCAAAGTATCATGGTTGGAAGACGGCTTCTTCTCTCTCTTTCCCTTATCGGCATATATCCATAATCCAAAGTATTACGTGCCTGGCAATATTAATCTTACACGCATCACTGCAAGGTTAAGCACATTCAACCACCACCACATCTTTTTTGCCTTTTTTCTCCCTCCAGGAGGGTTCTTATGGTTTTAATTCAAGGGAAGAAATGGGAGATGAGATTTATTATGAATGTTCGAATTTGAATGCTGAAAGATTGCTCAAGACTTGTCGACCAAGGAGGCGCCTGGTAGTGTTAGTAAATTACAGTATAAAAATCGATACAGGAATATCTGAATTTTGAAACAAAAAATAAACACATGTATTAGACCATCTCTTAGCCATTTGGAAAGTTCTACTACAAGGCGGATAGAAGTCCAACCACTCAATTAATGTCAAAGCAAATTAGGTGTTAGTGCAAATTAACAGTTGCCGATTATATTATCGAGAGTGCTTCATTCTACCATATCATGAGAAGATGTTATTCAACTGTGAAAATTCTTGATGAGCTGACTCATGCCTTACCCACTTGGGGTTGGTTCAGTTTTGTGCTACAACTGCTAGTTGACCCTTTTTCACAGCTTTGACTTTGTTTTCAACCCATTTTTAAAGAGGGTAAAACCTTGGTTTTGACCGGAGGTGTAGCATTTTTTTGCTCAGTTGATGGAAAATCTTCGGCAAAGTTGATGTGGATAAGTGGTAGATCCATGGAAATTTTCGATGCCAATTGAAAACCAGGACATTACAGGCTAATAAAACGGGGAAACTAGACAATTAGTCGGCTTCGGCACATAGATTTGAAATGAGCTGATTTTCTCAAAGAAATCTTACATACGGGGAAACTACCTCTATTTGTTGACTAGAAAGTAGAAGCCTTTGCTGGTTAATCTCACAAACTTGCGCCCCTCTATAAGACATAAATATCATAAATTATACTACAAACTTGATACTTGTTATGGATGTTTTAATTTGATGAGCATCCTTTGTTGACAAGCAACCACGCAAGCACACGAATGGTGTGTTGACGATGGCTTTATAGACTGCCGTAGGGGTTGAAATTTCAGGCCAAAATGTTTATGAAAACAAGTTTCTAGAATACATTTTTAGTTTGCTAGTTCGATAAGAAAAAGGTGGTCTAATTAAATAATTTAAAATGTTATCTAATTAATATTGTTCGAAGCGGCATCCAGCAGTACAGCAAAGCACAATGGCTTGTAACGACGTTCACATGTTGATCTATTGTCTGGTTAAACAATGCCAGCTTCTGTTATTTACTAGGTTTTGATCAATTCATCAATGCTGTGTGTGCATATAATATATTACGGTAATTGTAGCACGGGGTTCTAAGCGAGCTCGTTTCAACATAATCCATTATTTTTGTTGTGCTTTAACCAACCTAATGTCTCCAAACTTGGGGTATATTTAAAAAGAAAAGGGATGCTTCATCTACTTTGCTTTCCACTTTTCGGGGCATTGCTGAGTTCAAGCTCTTCATTCTGTCTCAAGCTTTTGTTACTTTCCTCTGCATATAATAATACCGCATGATTTATGATGCATGCACACAACCTTGCTTGCATTAAATCACAGATTTGTGCCCTCACCCGTGGAAAGCAAAAGGTGAAAAGTGAAAAGTGAAAAGGATCGTCATTTTTTTACAGTAAAATCAGGTGTCAATGACTGTGCAATGATAACAGCCAACAAACATTTTAATCGATCCAAGAAAAAAAAAACAAAAAAAACAAGATAACAATCAAACAATAAGATCGTACCCGGCCCCTTGTGTGGAATTGCGTTTGGAACACTAGTTAAGTTGATTTAAATTCACTGATCAGTTAAATAAAATAATAAAATAAAATAAAATAAGAAATTTAAATAAAGCAAAGCAAAACAAAACGGAAAAAGGAAAACCCATTCAATTAATTATAAAAAAAATGTAGCATGAATTCGAGATATATATATATAGGATGATTTGATATCGTTAAAATTAGAATTCCTCCAAATGAAGACTTAAAACAATGCAAGATATTGCAATTTAAGGGAAGTGTTACTCCACCAACTCGATGCAAAGTGAAGTTACAAACTGAAATTCTACAACTAACCAATTTAAACTGTTTTTTATATATTCAACGATCAGGGAAAAAAAATAATCAATCCTTTTCAGACCATGGACCGACTGATCATCGCTGTTGCAACATTTTGTTTCTTCTGCTGACTTTTTGTAGCCATGGCTGCCGATGTTTTCCAACCAGCTTGATTATAACTTAAACAATCAGACTGGGACCCGTGTTTTAGTCTACATAATCAAAATATTATGGACTTTCACTTGCCTGACCATGCTAAATTTCTAATCTTTCTTCAAAAGCACTTGGTGGGTTTTGTTAATAATCCAAGGATTACCAAAACAAATGGTTGGTGTTACCGGATACACATCATGTGATACGTCTAAATTGAGGGTCGCCCTTCTTAACTATATCTAAATTATCATGTATTCCACCATGCTTAAAATTTGAACATATATACGATAGTAAAAATCTCGAATTACTATGAACTGCTAGCTAAGATAGGATTTCCATTGTGATTAAAAGAGAGGGGTGGCTAATAATGTTGGAGTTAATTATAACTAATTAGTCCCATAGTTTAAGAATGCTAATAAATTAGTCCTCCTGGTCTTTCATGAAAGTAATTAATAAATTAAAAACATCATTCTTTATAGTTTCTGAAACCACATATTTAATTAATCTTCTTTTTTTGATCTATTAATAACTCAATTCTTCCATTAATTCTATGCTATTTTTTATTTTATTTTTTGATTTTTCTTTATTTTTCGAGGAAAAAAAGAGAGGAAAGAAGGTATTTTGAGAGTGGTAAATCCTGGCCAAGAGAATATTCCATAAATAATCAGTATAAATAGACTAGGCTATAATTAACTTAAAATATTGCTTTTTCTAAAAAAAAAAATATGGCACAATTAATTATACCCATCTAGAAGAGGGGAATATTTTAAAAGGTGGTTAATCATGGCATAATACTTTTACATAATTAGGAAGTAATTAATTAAGTTATATTTAACAAAAACAAAAGTAAAAATAAAAAAAATCCAAAAGACAAAGGTCCTTTTACAACATGGACTTAATATGAGAGGAGCCATTGAATCTGGACTAGAGTATCTATATGGTTTCTTAGTCAGACTTATCACCATATATAAATTCATGCTCGATCTGTAATATCAACATCCGAGGCCATATTGAATATTTATTTATTGCTTTTTTTTTTTTGTTAAGCTGCAACTGTAGTTGCACATCCATTAAAATCGATGACGACTTCATCTCTTTCGTTGTTATTTTCATCAACCATCGTCGTTGTCATCATTGCTATCAGATCATACTTTTACCTGTAAATTGATCACCAACTGTTTGATGTGCCAGTGAACTATTTCTTGGACAAATACACGTCGATGATCAATATCTGGAGCAGGGATCAGCACAGGATTGTTGGTTCCAGGGCCCACACCAAGAATGTATACACGTCTTATTTAGCTGCATAGCATTTGCTCTGGTGATGGATGTTGTTGTTATTTGATAATACTGATCATCACTAGCGATTTTCCTCTAAGTCTAGACTTGAGCGATTAACCAAAGAAAAAAGCACATATTGTCATAAGACACGACAAAACTCAAAGCTCTAATTACTTAGATGTCAATGTAATTTCGGCGAACACAAGTATAATTCCCACCATATGCAAAATGCAGACGTGAACCAATTACAAATCGACACCGACTTGTGAGTAAAATTAATCAACAAGTACCTGTAATAATTATGTAAATCTGAGCACCGATAGTATTTTGCTTGTTGAAGACAAAGAAATAAGACTCATCAAACCCTTTGAAGGTCACCGACGTAAGGTGATGTTTCATTAACATGACCCTCAAAAAGAATTGTTTTATCCAATTAGCATGTGTCGATAAGCAAGCCCTCGAACACGTGTTTTTGCCAAGTCATCCATTCGTATGATCAGATCTCCTCCTCTCTCCAGCAAAGGTGGTATGAACTCGACTGAGGAAGACGGTGAGCAATGAAATCCAAAATGATTAAACTAAGCAAACTTATTTCTTAAACCCTAGTGGTGGAACAACACGCTCGGCCAAAAGAAAATGTTGCTAACCAATCAAATAGCAGCCCCTCGAATTAGATAAATATAAATTTGTCAAGCGTGTAGAGTTAGAAACCAACATAGTCACGTATACTTAATAGACATGACAAGGGCCGAGGGAACAAACACTCATGCTTTAGCCTTAAAAAAATTATCTTTGATGAAGGCATGCGCCTGGGAGTGGAGACGATGTGGGTCGTCCTCTGGCGGCATCTTGATCATTTACTTCGCTAAAGATGTCTGACTATAAAATTCGAGGATGAATTAATTTAATCATTATGTTGGATCCTATTATATGTTTATTAAACCTATTTCGTCATGAAGAATGCATGTTTCTTGCAGAGAAGATCAGGTGCTGTACTGTTCACACGAATCGGATTACTTGACTAGTCCTATTCTGGACAAGGGACAGAGAAGCCAATACATAATCTTAGTTTAGAACTTGCATAATCGTAGTTAAGGCATTAAATTAAATAATTAATTGGATATAAAACAGTGATTATAAAAAATGGACACTAACATTTCTAATTTGGTGTTCTAACTGTCAGTATTTTTTAGTTGGATTTTAATATATCATTATAAGGATGATATATAATAATATCTGAATTTGAGAGGTATATGTCATATCAATTGGGTGGATTTTCTTGGATAAAATCTAAAAAACTATTTGTGATTATGTTTTTTGTGATTTCCAAAACTCAAACACGAAGTCCAAATCTAAAACAATATCTCTATATATCTTTTGTACTCTCTGTTTTTAACTTATTTAGCTGTTTTTAATGATATAATTATGTCCTATTAACGTTTTTACTTGTATATAATTAACATTATATGTTCTAACAAATTTAAATATTATTTATTCATTAATTAAGTCTTTTGCAAAGAGAGTGGATCGATGAGTTACGATCATTCAAATGAATATCTAAAACCATAACCCTATGAATATAGTTATCCATATATAATCCTTATGTCTTAGATAATAGATAATGCGATTATGAGTATTATCCAAAACTCTGAGCATCCATTGACAAACCATCCACAAGTATATATTGGTGCATTGACAGTAAAACATGGAGAATATATAATTATAATTATGATTGAAGCCAAGTCCTTAAGGATTAGTAGATGTGAACATGGCCCTTGTATGCATACAATTTCTTCCAGCATTAACCAAATTGCTTTCAGTACATTTATATATATTAGTTAATTTAGACTAAATTAACACCGTAACTTTTGTAACCTTAAGATAAGTGACAAGGCTCTTGACTATTTGAGAACGCGGAAAGCGGCTATTAATTGAAGATTACTGACATAATCTGTATGTCTACTTAAGAATGTTTCCTTCATTTTTTTATTATATTTGTTTAAATAACATTTAGAGTTTGAAAATTTTGTTTAAGCTTAATTTATTTAATTAACAAGAGATCATTCAAGTACAATGAATTGTATGATTCTCATGACGGCTTTTCATCCTTAAATAGAAGTGTACGCAATGTTTTTCTAACAAGGCATACGCTTGTCAAACTTTGGCGAAACTTTTATACCTAACAAATACGTCTTGGAAGAGAAAATTATACGCATGCTTCTTCAAACAGGTCAAAAAAATGGCGAGGCTAGAAAAAGGTGTGTTGCAACATATATTTGAGTCAAAGACGCTTCAGCTTCGGAAGAAGAAAAGAAGTTCATTAATTGTAGTATAATATAACTGTAATGATAACAACAAAGAGAGGAGCACTAGCTATACCTATTGGTGGAAGAGGATAATGTTAGATAATAATATAAATTATATTTTAAAATTTTATTTAATAGTTTAAGTTATTGAGTTGAAATGATTATATGACATGGTATAAAATCTTAATGACTAAGCGGTCACGAGTTTGAATCTCATCATTCCTATTTATTTGATAAAAATTAAACACAAGGCAATATAAACTTAATTTTATTTCAAGTTTAAAGAGTTTTTATTTGAGGGGGTGACGAGGGATGTTAGAGAATAATATAAATTATATATTGAGACCTCACCTAACAACCTATACTATATATTAGGTTAAAATGATTCTTTAACAGATAAATAAATTCCATCTTTCATCAAGAACAATATCGTGAGAAAAAAAGTTTTACTTGAGGTATGAATGGTCTATCTGATAAAGATATGACTGGAAAGAATTTAGCCTTAATCAATGAAAACTAACCCGAAAATATCATCACAATAAAAAAAAAAAAAGAGAAGGCTAGCTGCTAATTGATTTGCTATTTACAAGACGGATAGATATGAAGACCGTCCAGTGGAAATGCCAACCCCATCAATCCCTAAAACCCGCTTAGCTTTTGACTAAAGACGAAACAATGGATGGTGTCGCTCTCATGAATCTAATTTATCCCCTCTTAATGCTCTTGTAATTCTTCCCTGGGCTACTGGAATTCCATAAAACAGCTGACTTTATCTCGAAACAAAAATTGCTTAAGCTGGTATTTTTTGAGCTTTTATTTGCTACCATATATAGATTACGGTAAGTGAGTAACCACTGGTGCTTCTATTACTGGAGCTAGGCCTCTTACTCGCCTCACAACTCCTTGTATAGTTGATTTCCACAAATAGCTTCTTGTTATTTGGTACAATGTCAACAATATATACATAAAAAATTATTAAAGTAAGGGCCAATTAAGCTCTCGCATCATATAGTATATTAAGATAAAAGCTCAGTGAAGCTCATTCAATCATTGAAATTGAGTTATACACCAGAAACACCAGACTGTTTGATTTAAGATTTGTTTTTTCAGTTCATGAGTAGGTGATATCCTAGAGTCCATTTCCCTACAGCGTGTTAAGTCTATTTTTTTTAATCTGTTGAGAAACAAACCATCTGTCTGAATTCTGGGTAAGAATTTACACTTGCGTATCCAGTTATGATGATGTTTTATTATTTGTACAGCTTAAGCTATTAAATAATTGAGTTCATAAGAGATGATAATATATATATATATATATATACACACATGCTGGATTTTAATGTATTATTTATATGTACAGGATAAAAAAAAAATACATGATTTTATATATATATTTTAAGTGCACGCAAAACAACCATGAAAATGAAGTCCATTCGCCCATAGCACCCAGTTAGATCTAACTCGAAGAGTTTTGGTTTCTTGGTGGCCAATGCAAAAATTAACAAAAAGAAATTTGGGTGGTGGGACACATGTCAAGAAATCAGAGTTTTCTTCTTATTTGTTTTTGTTTTTGTTTTGCCTTTTTCTGCATCAGCCCCCCATTGGGGGGAGTATAGAAAATGTCCTCTAGCAAGAATCTGTCTAAAACCTTCACCTTTTCAAGCTTTTTTCACTCTTCACCACTACCTTTACAGCCCCCTGTAGCATATATTCCCAGCAAGATGCAATCACTGCAGCAAAGGTCATATGTATGATGTTTTAATTCGTGATTAATGGTTGTTCTTTCCGCAAGAAGTGGCCAATATATATATATATATAGTGATTTCCTCGTTGAAAAAAATGAATGGTGTTAGACTTCACGGAAAATAGACATCGTTGAAAATAATAACCTTCTCGTATTAATTAAGTTGTTGTTCCTTTGAAAAACACGTTCTCTCTCTCTCTCTCTCTCTCTGAATTTACAGACAGTACGGGATACTCGCACTTCATTTTAGGATGTCACAAGCCCACAACCGATCCACCACTACTTAGGTTGGCCACACTCGAACATGTTAGTCATTTTATCGACCATTAAGCCAATCTAAGTCTAAATGTACTAACAGGGGATGTCAGATCGAGTAGTTATGCAAAGGTAATGGGAAAGGAATCTTGGTCCTAGCTAAGCATGATCATGTTCCTTCCTTAATTAATTAACACCAAACTAGCTAGTTGTGGAGGAAAAAATTGTGCAAGTGACAATAAATATACTTAGATATAAATATTCCTATATATATATATATATGAAAGGTGATTCAGAAATTGGATGTAGAATATGTTACGTTTTTTTTTTTAATATGCAAGAAATTTCAAGGAATGCTTTGATCTTTGCAGGGGGTGTGGCCCCCGTTAGTTTCCTTGGCTCCGCCACTATAATAAAGTTTTGTTTTGTATTATATTAATTATGGCGAACATGAAAATTGAATTTCCGGGTGATTATAACTTAGGAAGTTTCATTAATTATGGCCCCCCGTTAATTATGCATTGTAGGCTCCAACACCACCATTTCTCACAAATTAACAATGGATGTTTTAAACTTTTTTAACAGATACTTAGCTTAATTACTGCAAATAAGACAAGGGATGTTGAAAAAAATTACATAAGAAATTGTGCTCATCATCTATTCATCGATCATAATTAGTAAAGATTCCAATGAAATTCGCTTCCCCCTTTTCATTCTTCTTTTTCTGGTTTAAATAATGAGTAAAGGATGCCCGTGTATCCTCGAAAGCGACTTGAATAACATCAACTAAAGAGGAACATGAACCTAGGTTACTTCTTTTCGATAGACAATCGATTAGCATACTTGATCATGATTAAGCTTCATTCACATGTACATTCTATAGGCCTCGCCAACCTTCTTTTTTTTTTAAATTATAACCTATTTATATATTTCTCTATGTGTTGTTGTAGTTTCCACTTTTTATCGGCTTCTTAAATTAAGTACACATATCCTTGCTGATTAGTGCCACTACCAAATGTCCACAAATGGGTTGAAGGGTGTGATTTTGATAATACGGGTCCCTTCACTAACATCTGGAATTTGGCATGTTTTGTGCGCGGTTCGTTTCCTTTTCTCTCTTTGTTGCAATATTGTATGTTCTCTTTGCTTTGCTTGGTAGGGTGCTAAAATATTCTAGTGGCATTCGAATCTCATTGGGCTGCAACTTCGACTGCCATCTTAATAAAACCAAAGCAAGCAAAGACAGCATTGATATCACTCTCCGACCAACCAAAAAACAATTTGCAGAACACAAAATCTCCCCTGCTATAAGAGACAGAAAAGGTATATTGGATGCGGAGCAATAACTTTAAAAAGTAGCAAATGGCATATATGCATGGCACAAGCTAGCAAAAGTACTATTTTCTTTTAGCCCATGATTACACGTGATCATCATTTCATGCTATGAAAACATTTCCTCGTTTTTGGTTTATCTTATCATCATATCTTCTACAGAATATATATTAATTTATTTTTTAATAATAATCCAACCAGGTGCATGCCCCCCCACAAGATAATTAAATAACTCATTCATTCGTTGATATGCTTTTGGTGTTTGTTGCTTTCGTTTTTTTAACCTTTTTTTTTTTGTAGATCAAAACTACCCACGATCAGTGGTTTAATTGGAGAATATAAAGTGTTCACAACACATTTGGAAACCTTTCACTTAAACTTAATGAATAATCATAAGGCCCCCCACCCAAAAAAACAGAACTCCCTTTTTTTAAAAAAAAATCTTTTTATTTTGTTGGTACATGTCATGGACTAGACTTCTACCGTGCCTTGAGGTTAGATTATTATTATTATTATTATTATTATTTTTCATCAAAAATGTTGTTAAAAAAAAAAATAAAACTCATGGTGAAAAAAGATGACCCCATGAAAAGAGTTAAGTCAACCTACTAAACTCGCGGTTCAAGTTATGAGATCAGAATAATACAATAAAAAAAATCATAAAACCCATTTATTTGAAAATGTTAATATTGAATGATGAAATCAGTAAATAAAATAAGTAAATAAATCAAAAAAAATTGATGACAACCTGTATTAACTTTTCAAATCTCTAACACAAATCATTAGACCTGAAGTACCCCATCTGTAAAAAACCATAAAACTCAATCTCCAACCAATTAAATGTTGAAAGATATAATTAGAAAATAAATTATACAAGAGGATCGGGAAAAAAAACAAGTAAAAGAATAAGGATCAATATTGAAGTAAAAAATAAATTAAAGGACAACTAATTTTTTATTAGAGAATAAAATTAAACCAATTAAATATTGAAGGAAGATGATGACTTGATACTTATACAATAAAAAAGAGTTTTATAAAGTACGAAACATTTTGTAATTGAAATATATATTTATCACAAGAACTTGGCTAAAAAATTACTACGATATGTAATGATTAAATAATTTCCAAATCTAATAAATGAACAACTCGATCTATTATTATTAAGTAGATAACACTTAATTAAGGGATAAAGATGTATGCTATTAAAAAAAATTAAGTGGTAAATATTAATTTAGGCTGATAATGTTTCAATGGCTACTTTTTGTAATATATTCATCATAAATCCTTGTATATAAATACATAATTTTAACGTATTTTTTTAATAGATTGTGTTACATGAGTGGTGGCACCGTGTTTTATGAATTGAACATTAAAATAAGAACATCACTTCCCCTTCTTCTATTGCAACTTTTTGTTTTTCATTTGAAGATTAGAGAAACAAGTATCAACAAATATATATATATATATATATATATATATAAGAGTCTTTTACAATGCGGTCAAAATATTAGTTATTTAAAATTTAAAAAAAGAATTAATGTTTTTTAATGTTTTTTTTATCATTTTAATGTTTTAATATCAAAAATAAATTTAAAAAAATAAAAATCATATTATTTTAATATATTTTTAAACAAAAAAATATTTTAAAATATTAAATCTACTGTACTCTTGAATAAACTCTTAAAATAATAAAATAATCTTGATATAAACTCCTAAGACACGGGTTCAATGTTAATGTGGGGGAAAAGATTGATGAGAGATTAAATCTTGATTTTTATCTTGTTGCAATTTTCTTTCTTTCTCCGTACCATCCAAGATTTTTCCTTTCACATCATCGTCAGATCCCAACAATGCACTTTATTTACTAATTTTTAATTATACTTAATATAATATTTTATTAAAAAAATAACGTCATCATTTAACCATTTTCACCTCATCAAAACTTTACTTTTTGATATTTAATATTTAATGGCTTAGCAATTAATTTTCAAATTGTAAATCTGAACCAAACACAGTCTTAGTTAAATTCTTAACTAATTTACTTTCACAAATACTAAATAATTTTCGTTTCATGTGTTTTTA
>Ga0307515_10004127_pt1 | contig 30239 bp, 31 predicted proteins | sample 17_EM_MG_FD_194513 | JGI IMG/M metagenome (GOLD analysis project Ga0307515, IMG submission 194513) | Populus trichocarpa ectomycorrhiza microbial communities from riparian zone in the Pacific Northwest, United States - 17_EM | ecosystem: Host-associated > Plants > Roots > Unclassified | place... | reverse complement strand
CTCGACAGTTGTCAATCGATCACGCATTATGGTCCGTGTATCAGCTCAGCTTCCACCATCACAATCCCCTGGAAACGAGCTGACTCTCGACCTCACAAGGCGCCATAACGAACCTCTGGCCACCTCCTGTAATACAGGCGGGGGTCCAAGTCAAGCGGGAAAACTTCCATTTTTCGACATATGTAATTGTTGCTAGCTAGCTAGGTAGGTAATACGGACATGATATGGATTTTTGGGGTTTAAGCAACGAGTACAAACAATTCGAACAAGGAATACGGAAAAATCAACAAGCGAGAAGCAACAGCAAGTCATGATCTCATGAACTAAGAGAGAAGGGAAACTGGTACCATATACCCCGACTCGATACATCACTCTCCAACTTGTTGATACCTTGTTGGCGCGGGCAATCATTTGAAGATGATCCCCTGCTCGACAAGGATCGAGCTCCAGTGGGGCCAGGACGTCCTCTTCACCGTCGTCGTGCCCACCTCCATCCTGAAGCAGGGCGTCGAGAGTCTCGTTCCCACCGGCTGGCATTCCGCCGTGGGCTCGGGCTCGACACCATCGGGCTTGGCGAAGTTCCCGACCTGGAGGGCGATGACGTTGGTCAGGTCGTGCTTGGCGAGATAGGTGCCAATGTTGGAGATGAAGTCGACAGGAACCTTGTCCATATCGAAGGGAGACGGACCCTCGCTGAACTCGAAAGGGACGACGCTATCTTCGCTGAACTTGAAGAAAGTGGCGTGCATGTTGTTGGCGTCGGGCTTCTCGACGACAGTGGCCTTGGTCCAAGTAAGCTCTTTGAGACCGACGTTCGACTCGAGGCGAACGGTCCCGACGGGGAGGGCACCGTGGGAACGGAGAGCGTGGACGCCGAAGACGTCGCCCATGCCGTAGTTCTGTATGATCTCGAGCGTGGACACCGTGCTGGTCCTGAAGACGAGGTTGAGCGCGAATGTTGGGAAGGGTATTGTACCTGTGACCCAGTTAATAGTCAGCACTGACGAAGCTACAAGGTTGGCAGGGGAGGCAGAGTTGGACGTACAAAATCCCCGCGGCGTTCATATCGGGAGCGTCAAGAGCCTTTCCGAGGCCAGCGATGGCCATGGGGTTGAGGACTGCGGCGGCCATTGTGATAGAGGAGCGTTTGGTAAAGAAGAAGAGCAAGCGAGTTGAGTGGAATCTGAGAGACGAGTTGGCCCCTTTGCGCTGTTATAAGGTAGGGAGCAGCCAAAACTGTTGGACCTATAGACACCGGTGAGTGCGGAAGAACCGTGAGGTGTCCTACTTATATACAAAATGAGTGTACCCCTATCTACGTCACTAACAAAGAAGTAGAATAGACAAAGAAGGAATAGGAGAACTGGAGCACTGGCACCCTCCCGATCACACATGTAAATAATTCAAGAAATTAAATAAATTCAAACTAAATACATGACTAATCTATTATACTATTATACAGGCTGCACGTACATGGAGGAGTGCCCATGGGGTCGATACGCGGTCCGGCGGGGCCTGAGCAAGGTCATCAAATTGTAAGCGATTGGACGCTGAACAACATGTTGAAATGATATCGTACTTACCTCTGGGTATGCAGAGGACATTGATAATATGTGCTTGAATGCGTGGGGGCAGTGAAGAAGGCAGCGAGGAGGAAAGGGGAGTCGGAGGTCCTGCGAAGCCGATAGCCGGCGCACGTGGGCTGTGGGTTGGGCTACAAGCGTTAGTGAAGCATATGCGATATATGTGTATATATATATGCGGAGGGTCGCTCCTGGGGTCGTTATGCGGTCTGGGCAGGGCCTGGGCAAGGTCATTGGGTTGTAAGCTGAATGGCGCATTGGGGGGTATCGTACTCACCTGTGGGTATGCAGGGGGCTTCAGGGATATGCGGTTGTGTGTGGGGGGGCAGCGAGGGAGAGCGAGGGGGGAGGGGAACTCCGAGGTCTTGCGGGACTGATAGCTGCCACGGGTGGGCTGTGGGTCGGGCTACAAGTGTCAGTGAAGCACATGCAATATATGTGAATACGTACATACACGAAGGAGTCGCTCCTGGGGTCGTTACACAGTCCAGCCGAGGCTTTCGAGGTGTAAGCGATTAGCTACTCAACAATGCCTTGATACATATTGTACTCACCTATGTGTATGCAGAAGACCTTGATAATGCGCCCATTGACACGTAGGGGCGGCGAGGAGGGCGGAAGGACCCAGTGCCGTCGAACACTGTGCGTAGATTGTAGGTTGGGCTATGAGCATCTGCAAAACCTATGTGATATTGTAGAATGTACGTACGTGGGTCCGAATTGCTCCTGGGGTGGTTCCACTGTTCACAAAAATTTTGAGTGGTCAGCTGAATCACGCGTTTAGACCTATGGTACTCACCTTTCGGTTGTTGAGAATGCGCCCATGGAAGGTGGGGCAGCGGGGCGGCAGGGCAGGCAGCGACGGCAATGGCGGCGGCGACGGGGCAGTCCAAAAAACGTGCTGTGTTGAGGAGAGGGCGGCCGGGCGCGTGGGTGGCCGGTTGACAGGTGACGGCGACGACGTTGAGGAGAGGGGGGTGGTGCGAGCTACTGACAGCTTACCGACGGTGCTAGCTTTGGCCAACTTACCCTATATAAATGGCTAATTTATCACAGCAGACGACTTCGCATTTTCCATATGGAGAATGTCAAGGAAAATGTTTAGGAAAATGTCACATTATGCTCAAACATTACATTAATTCTGAATACATACTGAATACATTTTCGTGGCATTCTCTCAACACATTAAATGCATTCTAACTGAAAAATGAAGGGACCTTACAGCGCATTTCATGAACCTATTTGAGTATTATTGAAGGAATGGGCCGAGCATAGTAAGAAACTGCTCCAAACACATCACAGGCATGATGAAAGCAATTTATATTCATTATTTTAACTTTTTTTCTGACGTTCCACATGCCTAATGGTGGCAGAATCAGTGCAAAATGCAAGCTGAATGCAAGCATCATGTGTACAACCTGCCAACATTGTACAGTCATAATGTAGACATATCTAAATTAAGCTCCCAGTCTACTGCGGTCGTACCTCCACCCTAGTCTCAACCTGTGCTTGTCACTGTCCAGGCATTTGGCAAGCATTTCCGGGCACTCTACAAACATTTTCCAGATATTCTGCAAACATTTTCCAGGCATTTTGCAAACATTTTCCGAGGCACATTCTGCGAACATTTTCCGGACAGCAAAGCAAGACAACAAAGCAATCACCTCCATCTTGCACCGAGCCACAACACCACAGGTTCAGCCTGTATTCATTAATGAACTCATACCGGACCTCCTTTATTTATTTTATTTTATTTTATTTTATTTTATCAATTTTACAGCCTGTTGCGCCCACCTCGAGCCAAACAAACCTTGACCAGGTTGGACCCGACCACCACCTCCTCGTGGTGCCAACCGGGCAATGTCTCCTCTCAAAACGGGGGCAGCTGAGGGTGGTCATGGTGAGTCTCACCACGGGTTACAGATGACCTCTGGCTCTGGCCCCTGGTGGCGTTGTACATAGTTTCCCTTGCTCGCCGTTTAAGCGCGACGCGTGAGCTCTCTGCGGTAGGAAACCGAGGCATGGGTTGTGCCCCCATGTCTTCGAGAATTTCTCTGCTCCGTAGAATAGTGGTACCCAGGCTGGACGGTCCTGAAAAGGCGCCGTCCCACCCCCTGGGGAATCGGAACACGGGCGGCGGCCCCCCGCCACTTCCCCTGGCTGCCCGCGGGCAGGACCCCTTGGCCGTTACGACCGCCCTGGGGTCACCAGGGGGGAGTGTCAGGCCCGCTGTGGTTTTTTGGAGGGTCCCTTGCTGTTCGTAGGGACCTTCTGCTGCCTCGCGGTGCCTGCGCACGATGGGCATGTGGCCCTGGCCTCTGAACCTTGTGGCTGGGGGGGCGAATTTGTGTAAGACCTGCCTACGGCAAGGTGTATTGGTGCCCCATGGGGCAACAGGTGAGGCCCTCGTGCGCGGGTCATCAGCAGGTTTACTCCCGGACGGTGTGATAGGCGAATGCGCTAATCACCCTCCATATTGCCAGAGGCGGTGGGCTCCCTCACCGCCTGTCCCACCCATTATTGCCATACCCGTTTAGGGTCGTCCTGCGCCTGAGGCGATGAGACGGTCCCGTGCCAGTGCCGGTCCCCTGCTTGTCCTCTAGGGACTGAGGGAGCTCGCCTGGGAGCGCAGGGTGGGTTTCTAATGTCTGGGGCCTGGCTTTAGCGGCCTTCCCTAGCCACGAGAGCACAGTGAAGGTAGGGTCAGTCCTCTGGGAGCGGCGACAGGGGCCGCGCCGTGCCGTGGATAAATCCTTCGGGATCCTTGAATTGGCTGGGGCCTTTGATGGGCCAGCCCAGAATGGAACATGTGGTTATAAGACGCGCTGACAGGAGAGTAGGAGTATTGCCAATTCAGGCACCACTGGGGGGTGAGGACTAAAGTGTTCCTATGATAGTCGGGTTCCCTCTGCGGCTGCAGGCCTGTGTGACCCTTGACAAGCCTGGTCACTGGAAACAAACCGGGCAGGGTTGTGCATTACACAGTGTAATCCCCGTAGGTCGCCGTGACCCCCAGAAGCGGTGGTGTACTCCGGCCAAGAAGAGCGGACAGCCAGTTGCAGGTGATGCGAAAGGGGACTCCTTGTCTACCCTAGTACCGACCCGCCTACCCCCAGGCTTCGGCTTGGTTTGTCAGTCCTCTGTAATGCCGGGGCGGGAGTCAACAAGGTTTTGCCTTTTTGAAGGCTTGTTAAAGTGCGGGATAGGGTCAACTGAGTAGCAGCTCCTGTTTTGGTTTACGCTCCAAGGGTACCTTAGGTCCGCAGTAATGCCTTGGGGCCCCACACTAGTAGATTCGATGACGGCTAAACCCAGTAAGCGTACGCGGAGCCCCGAGAATAACTGTGTTTTAGTGGCAATGACGGGAGAACCCCCAGTTCCCCCCGTGAGCCCCAGGCTTGTAGCCCCCGGTGAAGTATAACTCGAAAGGATGAGTCTCGGTCTGGGCTGGGCAGGCTCTGTATGGGTGTTCCTGCCTGCCTGTGCCCCCTCCCAATGGTCCCTTAACCCTTCCAGTGCCCTCTGGGAGTGGGGTACTGACCTACAGAAGCTTGCTCGTAGGTCGGTCGTAGAGCTCCCGCTGCAAGGCGCTGGATAGCGAGCCCCTGATTCTGCTCGTTTGAGTCGTTGACGGGGTCCCAGGGGGGACTTGAAACAATTTTTGGGCGGTCCGGTACGGCAAGCCCTGTCAGCCGCAGGCAGGGGCCAGCATTGCCTATGTCGGACAGGAGGCCCCCTGCAGGTTTAGTGGGTATTCCCCGATCCTCTGATCGGCGGCGACCCCCACACTCCCGGCCTCTGAACTCGCGCTGTGTGGCAGGTGTATAGGTGTCTCCAACAGACAACGGGGTCTTAAACCAGATTCCTGCAGGTGACGGTAGGGAGAGTTCTAGAGAACAGGTCGTGCCGGACGATGGGGCACCGGTCCACAGAAGCTTGCTCGTGGGTCGTTCGCAGAGCGACCTCCCTGACCAAAAAAAAAAAAAAAAAAAAAAAAAAACAAACCTTGACCACACTCGATTTTGGCCCAAAATTCAGCATCCTCCCCTTCGCTCCTTTAAAAATATACATTCATTTCTTTGCTCATCATACTATTTTTCACTGTTGTAATGGCATCACCACAGCCTCGTCATGGTGAGTTACAGTCACATTGCTACAAATACAGGCACGGAAACTGACCAAAATTGCATTGGGCTTCATGCACCCACTATTCCGTTTCCTACATACCAAAAGAAATTTTTGGTCTGCTTTCTCAAGCTGTGTAATGCACAGTATCTGATGACAAAGCCTTGCAACTCATCGAGGGCGCCTCAGACGAATCACAGGATGCCAGAGACTTGGATTCCAATGGGTATCACCTCTCCTTCACCATTTCTATACCTCTTGCACCCCACAATCCACCTCAATCGATGGTGGCTGTCAGTGCTCCCCAAAGAGACATCGAGGACACCCCGAAAAATATGTGCACTGAGCCTCAGAGTGCGTTTATTAGTGCTGACGTTGTTTCTGTCCCCCCAGAATGACTCTGTCCCCATTGCAAGCCATTTCGATTCCCTGTTGCAATGACCCCGACTGTTCAGAATCACTCAAATGCACCTAAACGGTCAAGGACACCATATCTAACCAATAAGACCTTGAAACGAGTCTAAAAGATGACATCATTGGCCAGGTATGCACTCGATCTTTATCATTATAGAATTTTGTTTGGCTCGAGGTGGGTGCAACAAGTTGTAAAATTAATAAAACGCCCTCTATATAGGGTGATCCCGTTTTGTCCCACCGCCGGTTGCTGTTTGATGTATCTCGAGCTGAGTTTCACGTCCGCCTCCTTTCTTTCTCTTCATCACCTCAATCTTACTATCCCAAAGCACTCATTGCCATCCACGACGACAAACGTAATGGAGGCTAATCTTGCTAAACTGGCCGAATATCAGATCTCGAGATTCTTTGAGGAGAACGCTCCTGCGACGCAACGTGAATGCGACCTCGAGGCCATCCGGATTACAGGCACGTCTGTTCACACGACATCTCTCCAAGGCGGGGAGAGCTACACCGTCCTCAACAGCGATGAGACTCGTGTTGTTCAGTTTCGCGCCGGCTACGCTGCCCTCGACATGGGGTTTCTCGGACATATTGAGCAAGTATACGGACGATTCACGCCACATCACGAGCCCATCGGCAAACTGGGCCAGCTCCATGTCTATACGATGCTCAATGTGGGAGGGGTCTCGATGTATCTTGCACGGGATGCGTTAAACCGGAACAACTTCAGCCTTCGGAAGTATACGGTGCAGGACTTTGCTAGGTACGTCGATCCCAGCGTCCCATACGCTCTCTCTATTTACCTACGTAGAAGAAACGTACAGCTGACTTGGCTCTGGCCATGCAGGTTTTTCGCCTCGGCATGGAACAACACGCCCAAACAGATGCCATGTCCAAGTCGCGCCTCGTTGCTTGACGAGTACTCGTCGGAACTCTCCCAGCTTCATGTAGGGCTGCCCGAGCGCTTTCGCCCAACGCTGGCCGATCTCATCTCGATGCTCCCGAGTCTCTTGGAGCCCAATTGGCCGCTGGTGCCCAACCACACCGACCTCCTGGAGAACAACATCCATGTGAGCATGGAGACGGGCCACATCACGGGAATTTGCGACTGGAAGGACACCACCATCGGTCCTTTCGGGATGTCGCTCGGTGGCCTCGAGACCATGCTTGGGACAGAGACAATGAGCTGGGGCTGGGGCTACCATCCCAACCAGCAGGAACTACGGGACCTGTTCTGGGAGACATTGTACCAGGAGATGGGAGGCGTCTCCGAGGAGCGGAAGAAGCTCATCGACGTGTCGAGACTGATTGGCCTGTTCTTGGCCAATGGTTTCGAGTGGAAAGATGGGGTCAAGGTCCCCGCCAGTGAGGGATCTGATGGTTTGCGTTACCTCGAGTCGGTCCTCTGACACTTTGGACGACGCAAACAGGTGAGTAATGGTGGTGGTCTGCACGGTCGGACTGAACTCATCGGTCTGGGCAGCTAGTGCGGGGTTTCATTCAAGTCGAGAGGGCAACCAGCATATGGGAGCTGGCGGATGGCGTGCATCGATATCAACGGTCGCGTTTCCTTTTTTTTTTTTTTTTTTTTTTTTTTTGGTAATCCAATTTTACGTGCTAAGATCTAATCTATGTTACACGATTCGTCGGATGTGATGTAACCGTGCTCTAATAGACCCGTTGCCCCATGTTGGAAGGAATTAGACGTGGCCTAGAAGAGCTCTTGTGGTGTAGCTCAATGTGGATTGTGTTTCAGAACAGTTGCCCACAGGCAAAGCGCTGTGCACTAATTTCCCTGTAACTTTCTCCCTCAATATTTCTGTGAACATTAGAATTCCTCCTAGTTTGTCTCATCCCATCCACTTTCAGCTAATGACCCTAAAAGGGGCTGTCATGGAACTGTCACCAACATCACAGACCTGCCATGGATGAGGTTCCAAGACTGAATGGAATAAATTCCTGGCCTTGTCATCACATGTTTGCATGATGCTGTGTGAGAGGTTTTTAATTTTTTATAATAAAGAAAATATATTGCATATAACAAGGGTAGTGCAAATTGGTGATTGTATAAATCACTCATACCATTTATTCATCATATTGCATAGTGAAGACCCTGTGGCCTGGATTGCAGAATGGAGATCACTGAACAGTCATGAACAATATAATTAAGTTTATAATAATTAAGAATTAAGAATTATGTATAAAATTTTGGAAAATAGCTGACAGTTTGAGAGGTGCATTGGGGAATGTCAATGTTATTCACCCAAAGGTCTCATTAGCTGCATGGACAAGCAGTATAGCAGAAGCTACTCATGAGGAGCTGATCATGTGTCTTGGAGTGGGTTGGATTGGTGGCCACAGTGTTATGATGCATGTGTATTATTTAAGTAATCGTAATGTCTAGCAGTCTGGGTTTAGACCTGAGGACTATTATTTCAGTCCCACAAATATAAGTAAGTGGCTCACTGGGAGCACACAGTGTATATTCGCTTTTACTGTTGTAAGAATGAGATAGATCGTATGTAGTTACTACCTATTACGTATATAGAGCTAGTCCTTAATAATATCAATGTGCACACCTTAGGATATGATTCCTCAGACAGTGGGTCAATGTACGCAAAGTAAATAGGAAGGGTAGGGCTAGCTATGTAAGAGTAATCAACTGATGTATGATGTAGAATATGTAATAAGGCTTTAATATCTAACTATCCTTTACCTACTGTCCCACACACTCTGTATCTCTTATGGATTGGCTTGCAATTGGGCTGCTTAGGTACTTAGGAAGCATTAGATTGTGAATGGGTAAAGATTGGATGATATTCAAACTCTGCTAGGGGTCACCCCTTTTATAGGCAAGCGCCCGTAGTGGGTTGCTAAGTAAGTCCACATCACCAATTGTCATAGAGATGCTGTGGACATTCATTTACATGGATACCAATGCTATGTAAGACCTGTGTTCGGCGCCTATTCAGTTTCTTTGTGCACCACCGTGGTGAACAAAGCCCGCGCCAGATCGGACTCTCGAGGGCAGGCACGCAACTACATAACTTGCGCAGTGATGCCTTTACTCAAGAGATAAAATTACAATAAATATACCGTTGATAATCAACCCATATGACGCTAACTAATCAATGATAAAAGCGAGCATACATAAAGGTATAAATAACCAACTGTTCCCACCTGCCCGATTCCATACTATAACAGCATGTACAACTCACTTACCAGCAGCCCATGTCTCCGGCCTGTCATGACCATAGTGACCTCTTTATTCAATTGCATTGGCAGGATTTCTTATCATAGTGCTGTGTATCATCATGGGGGGGTGAGATTGGAGGGACCAGTTCCCATCTGCCCATTTGGGGGGCGAGGCCAGGGTGACAAGTCCTGGCTGCCCATTTACCCATGCTGTGTTTTCCGAGGAGTTGGTGTGGAGATACAGTGTTGGTGTTGTGTTGTGGGGCTATGTGGGGTAAGTAGTGTCAATGAAGAGTTGGTTGGGGGTGTGAGTTTGTTAGTTGGGGGCGGGTGGCTTGATGCATCAACTTTAATGAGTCACCCAAGTGGTGTCAGGCAGTATAGGTCGGTTGCTACCTGTTCTGACATGTAGACCATTGTATGTTAGCACAACGTCTGCCACATCATCATACCTCTCAGGGGTGACCACCTCACAGCAAGGTTTCCAACGACCATCAGAGCCCCTTTGCTTCTCCAGGACACACTGCCATGGGCAGTGGCCTGGGAGGGCTAGGTCGTGGAAAGGCTCAGGCATGGTTGGGACTAAGTGGCTTCCCAGCCACCACTATCAAGTCCTAGATCATATTTTCGTCTTGCTTCTCTCTCTGGAATCTGATCATACTTCCATGGCTTTATATGGTTGCTAGCAGTACTTAATCATGATGGCTCTTTATGGATATGGTCTGGCTCGCCAGTCAGTCAATAAATGAAATACAATCACTCACCTTTCCAGTCAACCTTCAAGGCAGAACACAATACCCCATGTCCCATGATGGTGATTTTACAAGCATGCAACAGTTGGGATGGTCTCTGATCTAACAATGTACATCCAACTCAACCTTTGACTTGACCTTCACCTTCACCCTCATCCACATTATACTTTTTGATTACACCTTGTCTAATTCTCAGATTTCAGTCCTCTAACTATGTCAGTCACTCTCATCTTTGACGCTGGTAGTCGTGTTGGAAATGGTCTGCCCAATTATGGTCAAGTAGCTCAATGGTTAGAGCGCTGCTGCTAGATACGCAAAGACCTGGGTTCGATTCCCTGCTTAGTCATTCTGTTCTCTCTAACAGTTCTCTGTTTGCGTTGCAGTGTTTGATTCCTTGGAAAAATCATGGTTGGATTATGTACTGATCCCGCAAATGACTCATAGGCCATTGTGTTAAAACTTGTTTCAGAAGGACTTCAAAGGGTTGCATTGTGTGGGTGTGGAGACTGACGGCCCAATGGCCTGATGGCCAGGCATTTTCCTGTCAGAACTTCGACCATTACCAAGTGCAGCCAAAATCTCCTGTACATCAGAGACACTGAGATAGACCTTGGAGTCCTTCCTGATGTGGTTGTCTATCATGGTAAGCAGCCCGATGTTCAGGAAATCACAAGAGTATTTATGGGTATTCTCATTGGTCACTGCTTTCAGCCCAGTTTTCTAGTGCAGTATTCCAGAGATAGTTGGCACATGGAAACTGTCACTCTTGCACCCAAACCCCTAGAGTTGCTGAAACATCCACAAGATATCACCACCTATTTTGCCACATGCAATATGCAATACGCCCCAACAAAATTGACTATACCTGGATTTGTGCTTATAAGGTGGCTTTCTCTTGATGTGATTCAAACTGGTAGCATAAACATACCATGGACAACGATATATACATAAGAGGCCTTCCACCAGAGATCACTCATCCATCCCTGAATCTACCATTGGGAGCTCTGCATACAACGCAACGATCTCTTCCCTAAGTTGCTGCATCCTGGTGGCCAGAGCTGTTTGGATTTGAGCATGGGCAACCAAATTCTCAAGGCAATCTGGAAGCTGGGCCAGCCAACTCTCAATTGAAGTGATTGATTCCCGAGCCAAGCAATGTTTGATGAGTAACATAGTTGCAATGAAAGGGAGAAAAGCCCGTAGCTGGTCTAGCTGTGTTTCTCTTGCTGAGTGCCATAGAGCTATTGCAAAATGTTGATATGCAGGGGCTGCCCATATATGGCAGAAACACGAGAGGTCAAGAAAACTGACGCAAAGGCACTACACCAAGAAGATGGGAGTGTGGTCCATTTGGGGACAAGATGGCCCACCAGGAATTCCCATGGCTGCTCATTATCCCCATGACAAAGCACTTCAGTAAAGTCTTTAATCCACTCATGTCTGATAGCTTCTGGAATGAACACCTGGGTGCTGTGAGAATCGAGAGTAGCAGGCTGGCTGATAGCAGCCAGACTGAGGCACCACTTAAATGCACCTGTGCAGACCTTGTAATCTTTGGATCTGGCTTATGTGCAGCGACGTGCTCGTGCTCTCCTCCCTCTTCTGGCTCATCATAGAGAGCAAGCCTAGCTTTTGCAATGAACACTTTCTCAGGTGTTTCAGGACAGCCAAGATCCGCTCTATCCTCTTGGACAAAGATGGAACTTTGAACAAAAAGGGTATCCAGATGCAGCAGGACCCAAGGGTTTGATGCTCGTATCCTGTGGAGGGGGCGAGTGCCGGAGGGGAGAGTGCAGCTGAGAGTCAAATTATCTCCCGAAGGAGGATCCTCTCTGGAGATATCTAGTGAAGTCGTTGTTGCTCGGAGGTGTTTCATTATAACACCCAAGAGATTCAAAGTAGAAACCCTCAATTCAGAGCAGTGATTCATGGTACGTTCGAAGATGTGCATAATGCCATCGATAAGATCATTCTTTGCATGAAGAGGGTCCTGGAAAAGGGCCATGTACCAGTACATGGCGAGCTTGGCGTGATCATAGGAATCTGGCGATCCCCAGCTACCCAAAGTAGTATCAGGGAAGTTTGGGAGTTTGAGGAGCTCTGCAAACCTGCCAGGTGCACGGCCACCTGCCTTGGTACTATCAATGTAGAGCACAGTGAGCAATGGAAGGCGAAAGTCCACATTTGGGTGCAACAATTCCAATGACTGATCACTGTGTGATTGGAGAAGGATTGAGATATGCTCAGCACATTCATCACTCCATGGGTCCAATGGATTAGTGAGATCAACTCGACAAAAGGTCATAGGCTCAGAAGGAAGGGCAAGGGTTGGCATCTCTGCATCATATGCTGCCTGATGGTGTGCATAGCATTAATTGCTACAGCTGTGAGTGGAAGATCGGACCTTTTACTCTGTTCTGTCCTCGAAATATATGTAAGGACAGCTGCAAGAAAGCTCATGAGTTGGCCATATCTCCGAAGCGGGTCATGGGACCATGATATTCTTCTGTTGAGAGTGTTCATCATCCAGAACAGCTCAGCATCAGCAGCACTGCTTGGGTCGAGATGAGCAATGGTCCTACACAAACCAACACCCAGCTCGTGTTCATATATTGAAAAAGAAATGGAAATAGGAAGGGATCGGAAGAGAGAATTGGGCGGCGGGCCTGTGCCTGTGATATCAGAGTCCCTGTTATCAAAATACTGTCGTAACTTTTGGTATAGCCGCTGATCAACAGCTTCGCGGTCGTGGCATAAGATCACAGTGCGGGTAATAGTGCAGGCAACAGAATCAGAATATGTAGGTGGATCTCCAAGCAATCCCAAAGTGATATCAAGTAGTCATTTCCACTCTTCAAGATTATTCGGCTGCAGCGTAGGGTATTTCACTGGTTGATCAAGCAGCTCCAGGAAGATTGGAATATTCTCCACACCCTCAGCAGTTCTCCTAATCAGCCGTTCAAGGACTTCAACATGGATTTGAGAATCTTCCTGAGAGGGAGCACGGGTCACCGCTTCTTTCATTCTGGCACCCTCATTAACTTTGGGCTGTGTAGCAGCAAACACTCTATTGCTTTCAGGGAATGATGGTGCAGTGGGTTGGGAAGGATCTGCGTTTGACTGGTGCTCCTGAAGCGGAAAAGGAAGGGAGGTGTGAAATGAGATACCAGAAATGATGTCCCTGCTGGCGACGGGAGCCAGACCCTCCAAAATCTTTGCCATACCCCAGTGAAGAGAGAAGAGGCCCCAGGGGGGAATGGCGCATATTTGTCAAAAATGGGGACAAAAACTGTGAAGAGATAGGCGGTGGTCGCAATCCCTACGACAATTGAGTACGCAATTGCACCTGGAATCCAGATAGTGGAGATGTAGACAATGATACCGCAACAGAAGAACACAAGGGATGTTATGAGGAGGAGTGCGAGGAATGGGAGGGCCTTATCCAGCTTCCATCGCCTAAGGCTTTGAATCCGCCGTTCCTGTCCCATCGCACGGGGATCCGCCACGGTGTGCTGCCTCAACTCACGGCCGAGCTCCCGGAGCCACATTTTGATGAACATCGCCAGAATTACGTCGAGCGCCATGCAGGCAAAGCTGATGGATAGGAGCGCGTTGATACAGAGCGGGGTTGGGGTGAATGTAAATTCGGTGGGTGTATATGCGGGGATGGTTGAGTTGCCGAGTTGTCGAGAAATGTGGATGAGGACGTCCAATGCGATGTCGTTGCTGTTGGGCTGGACCTGATGGGGGAGGGTGTAGATAATGAACGCAGAGATGACGGCTGCAAACAGACCATCCTGGGGCCAAATCAGCAGCTATGTATCATCGAGAGTGGGTATACATACGAAAACGAGGATCACGTCCGCAAGACCTCCCCACTCGAGGTCACGAATGTCGTCCTCCATTGCGGCCATTTCATTGTAGTAGTCCCAGATCGACTTTTCGTTCCTCCCCAGAGATTCTGGCAAAAGGTTAATGCTGAGTATTCTTGGACGTTGCAGAGTATCGTACCAAGGAGGCGGGCGACGATCATTCTGACCCTTTCCTCATCTTCGCAAGATCACAATGAGCAAATGAGACTGTGTAACAGAGAGTCAGACGGACCAATATGTCCTCGGTTGGTGGAGAAAATCGGCATTTCGACTGAGAGGTGAGCACGGAGTGGTTGGTTGCAGAGTTGCAGGTGGAGAGGTGGTTGAAATCAGCCCGAGTGTTAAAATGATGCCTGGCCTCCTTGAGATGGTTATATTCTGAGGCACAGAACAAATAAATTAGAGCATTCCGTAACCAAACGGACAATCGACATCAACGTACCCGTATTCGAAGGCGTGGGGAGATTACTAAGAAAAATGTGGACGAGGAATCTCAGTCGGATACCCAGGGCTCATATCATATCGAGTTCGTCCACATGCACTAGCCTGCCCCGCGATGCATGTATCATAATCCTAACCACGTCCCCTGCTGAGGCACCCCCTTGCTTCTCATCCACCAGCCCTCAGAGAGAATCACAGAATCACACCCCAATGCACCGCAAGCACGCCCCAATGCACCGCAAGGGGTACGTTGTTCGTAATCAGTGAAAGTAGTGGCGAGGGTTATTACCAGGGGTGATGTACCGTTTAGGGTGTCCTTGTGGGATTGGAAGAGGCCCTGTGCGCGAGACTGGCAAACGCAGGAGCCTTGTGAGGACGATTTAGGCGGTGGATTCTCGATGTCTGAGATAAGCTTTTGAAGGGCAGTGACTGCCAGGGATGGGATGGGGACAGGGTCTAGCTTTGGATGATCCGCGGATCGACGATTGTATGAAGACTGTATTGACGTTCATCACTCCTGCCATCCGCCGGCTGTCACGGAGCCCACCCGTGACAGTTGACAGGTTGGACTCACGGTGTCATTAGGATGGGGATGGGGGTGCGATTTACGTGTTGCTGCTGTTGTCGTTGCCCATGATATGATTATCTTGTATTTTCACTATCAGATGGTTAGATACGGGCACTGCTTCGTATCGATATTCTTTGTATTCCTTTTTGATCGTCTCCCCAGTCGTCGAGATCTCCCTTCCCATGAGATGATCTGTCGAAGTTTAGGACCATCGAACCTCCACACCCCTCATGTAGTCATCGAAATAAGCGCCCGAGTGTTACTTGTGTTCAATTCGCGCAAGGGTGGTGAATGCGAATATTGTGCGTTTCTCTTTGCTGCCTCACATGGACAAATGATGGGCTTTGTTAGTCATTGCCCCTTACATCCGCCATACATGTGGGTCAGAAGTTCAATGGAATCCGTGTGATCCCGCCGATTCAAGAGGCTCATGTAACATAGATATCCTCAGTACGACAAATTGGATTCCAATAAATATGTAAATAATAAATGTGGTTTTAGCCCCCAACTTTACCCTTGCCATGTCTCAATGGACGAAATATTCTCTGTCGCTTCAAGACTTGATATATCAACGGACGGCTATTTACATTGTCACTCTCGCGATCTCTCGACCTTACGTCGCTTCAGGTACATCCCTGCGTTCTCTTATTCGCCCTCTAGCTCTGCTGACGTCAGACCCACCAGTTGTCATGCATTATGAGCTACCAACCTCTAATCGTTCACCCGTCGTATAGATGATCCTCATATACACCGTTACATATACAGACGGGTTTCCTACTTTACCGGCCCACAGACTGCTCCTGGCCAAACAGTCAAAATCAGTACCCTCAGGCTCTGGGACGAAAGCGAAAAGTAGTCTCTGTCATAGAAACGCCACAGGTTACGAAAGGTTGTGGTGACATCCAGATCCTGGCATTGACTATTATGGTTCGAATTCCATATTGTTCTCAAGGGAGCTACCCACTCGACTGTAATTCACCTTCAATCTCTGAAAAGCATTAAGGAGCTACTGGTATGGAAATTCAAAATGCAACGACCTCTATTTCTCTGGTTTGTTCCTGCACATGCTAGTAGTTAGCAATGAGGCTAGTTCGAATGTTGCTTGGGTGCCTGACCTTAACGATGTATATATTGTCATGATCTACCATCACGGCCTCTGCTGGAAAGAGCCCGTGTGTATTGACTTCGTAGTAAGAGAGACCACCAGTATGGACTTCTTCATCCTTGAAGACATGTCGATTTATTAGAACTCCATCTGTATTCGCATGAACAAATCTGGAAGTAGATGAGACACTAGCTCCAGTATCCATTGGGTAAGATTGGTATGTGTTGAAGTCGCAGATCTGGAGATTCCTTCAGGTTTGTACATTATCGACATCAGTTTGTGACTGCACTTCATAAGCGCAATTTAAACCGACCATTTATTGCGTGCGTGTGGACCGTGTCTACGAATCACCTTATTTCCAAAAACCCAACATGCCCTGGAATCTACGTCAGCCGCTCGTCACAACGCCCAAGCAGCGGTGTTCACCAGTAAGGAGGACGCCTCCAGCCTGTAAGGCGTGTCCGGTGAGACCAAGCATTCCACGGAAGGATGACTGGTCTGCTGGGTCCGCCCCCTACGGTCGGCGAGATGAAACAAGCGCCGTCATCCTCCAACAAGGCATCGGTGAAAAAGATCAGGGAGTGTGGATATTCGTGTATAGAGGTGTCACCCGCAAGGGTGAATACAGTGCTACGAGGCCTGTCAGTGACAAAGCAAGGTGGTCAAAACGCTGGCTCACAAACTGAGCACGCAGAGCCGTCGTCGCCAATCGGTGTAGAAGGGCCTACTCGATTTGGTGGGTCGAGGCACTGGGTCACAAGTACAGTGCAATGATGTGATCTCGACAGCGTTTGTGAGCTCCGGTAGCCGGTAGCTCTTCGTTTGAGTAGGGACCTGGTGGTCACCAAACGAGAATACATCAAGGTGCGGGAGCACACGGTGTCCTTGTCTTGGTGTTCTCGCTACCATAATATGACCATCCGATGGATCTGCGTCCAGAACGGCGAAAGCGCTGATGACCTGCTCCTCAGATGATATGTACTGACCCAGCTATTGTTAACGGCGTTCAAAGGAATAGGGGTATACTAACCAGGAGCCTATGACCGGATTCCCAATTCCATATCACGAGTTCATTCAAATCTCCGGGGATGGGATGGATGAGGATCACTAGCAGCGCCCCGTGGACCTGGATATCGTATGAAAAAACCCGGTTATAGTGTGGTGCGGTAAGTTCGTAGTATAGGATGGAATGGGCCGCACACGGATGTGCATCTCCATTCCAGATAGATCGGAGGTGTACGGCCAATTGGCTTCTGCGAATTCAAACAAGGAAACGTCAGAGAAGGCTATGTAGGCAGACGCTTTTGCTGACTTATTCGTTGCGGCTGATGGCCGGATTTCATGCACGAGCACCACCAGCTCGGATGGATGGTCGAACCCAAAGTCTCTCACGGGAACGTTCGTCTCTATACTCCATTGTTGCAATTCTTGATTTGACGATATAGACACCAACTGTCTGAAGTTGATCGTGGTGGAGTTTGATCCGGGACTCATTGTTCCACCCTGAGCGAAGACACCTCCGGAAAGTTCCCAAAGGTGATCAGGATTGAGAGGAAAGGAATAAGACTCTGCCCACTCAAGGGCCTGCCAACGTGCCCTGTATTCCTTCAAACTATTCAGCCTTGTGGCGAGGTCAGACGCAGCGCTTGGGTTGTCGACCAAACCCGATCGCGTTAGCAGCAAGTGGTACTGCAGGAGTACACTGTCGTTTAAAATCGCGTTGAGAAAGCGGCACGTCTGGAGAACTGGTTAAGACTAGCTGCTGCTTCTGACAGAGTGTGTACCAAAGCGCAATGCACGGCCGAAGGTGGGTGATACCGTGTTAAGTAGAGAAGAATTTGTACTAAGATTTCACTGGGTAGATCGAGAAGCATCGCGGAGAGGACCAAGTAGGTGTTTGTTTGGTTCTGTCACAGCTTGGACTTCCTTGTCCACAATGTCTTTCCCTCCACCACCTCCAGGCATGCCAGCAATGCCTACAGCACCGCCTGGGTTACCAGCTAATACCGTTGGTGCGTCGGGGATACCTCCAGAGGTCTTACGCGCCAAGTCGCAAAAGTGGTTGCAAATGCAAAACCGCCGCTATGGCGAGAAGCGCAAAACAGGCTTCATAGACTCTGGAAAACAGGTAACTAGCTCAATTGTCACGTTGTCTTGCCATAAAATTTCCGCTTACGCACCGTCTTCACTAGGAACTACCGCCTGAGCATGTCCGCAAAATTATCAAGGACCATGGTGACATGAGTAATCGCAAATTTAGAAACGATAAAAGAGTGCATCTAGGTGCTCTCAAGTATGTCCCTCATGCCGTCCTCAAGTTACTTGAGAATATGCCCATGCCGTGGGAGGTTCGTAAGCCCTTTCCACCGTGCTGAGCTTCCCTAACAGCCCCATAGCAAGTCAGAGAGGTCCCTGTGCTGTACCATATTACTGGTGCCATCACATTTGTCAACGAAATACCCCGAGTTATCGAACCAGTCTACCACGCTCAATGGGCCACTATGTGGTATGCAATGCGGACAGAGAAGCGCGATCGCCGACACTTCAAGCGTATGCGCTTCCCTCCGTTTGATGATGAAGAACCTCCGCTCGATTATGGCGATAATGTCCTCGACGTTGAACCATTGGACTCCATTCAGCTCGAACTGGACGAAGAAGAAGATAAGGCCGTCATCGACTGGTTCTATGACCATAAGGCCTTGCTCGACACGTCCGCAGTCAACGGACCATCATACAAATATTGGGCGTTGTCATTGCCTGCGATGGCCAATCTCTACCGCCTGGGAAGGAGGCTGTTGTCGGATCACACCGACAGCAACTCTAGCTATCTCTTTGACAAGAAAGCGTTCTTCACTGCTAAAGCTCTGAACATGGCGATTCCAGGTGGTCCAAAATTTGAGCCACTGTACCGCGATATGGACGCCTTCGACGAGGATTGGAATGAGTTCAACGATATCAACAAGATCATTATTCGGCAGCCTATTCGGACCGAATACAAGGTCGCTTTTCCCCATCTTTACAATTCCCTGCCGCGATCTGTGCACCTCGCCCCATATCACACTTCCAAGAATGTCTACATTCGGACAGAGGACCCGGATTTACCGGCTTTTTACTATGATCCTCTCATCAATCCCATATCAGCTCGTTCATTCGCTCCAAAGAACTTGCCGCTGATCGCTCATGAGGACGTCGTTTTTGGTCACAACGTCGACGATGACGACGATGAGTTGGAATGGCCAGATGAATTTGAACCATTCCTTGAGCCGGAGACCCTCGAGAATGATATGACGGCTGATGCGATAGCCCTCTGGTGGGCACCAAACCCTTACAACCATCGTAGCGGGCGTACGCGCCGTGCGGAAGATGTCCCTCTAGTCAAGAACTGGTAAGTGGGCCTTCTTATCAGCATTTGTCAGTCTCACCCGGAGTTAGGTACCTCGAGCACTGCCCACCGGGACAACCGGTCAAAGTTCGCGTTTCGTACCAGAAGCTCCTCAAGTGCTACGTCCTCAATGAACTCAAGCATCGTCCGCCCAAAGCCATGAACAAGAAGAGCCTTTTTCGCCAACTCAAGTCCACTAAGTTCTTCCAGATCACCAAACTGGATTGGGTTGAAGCAGGACTACAAGTTTGCAGACAAGGCTATAATATGCTAAATCTGCTTATCCACCGCAAGGTACATTGTCATCGGCTATTCTTTATGATCTTACTTATAGTTTTCCTTGTAGAACCTCAATTACCTGCATCTCGACTACAATCTCAATCTCAAACCTGTTAAGTAGGTGTAGCCATGTTAATTACTTGCTGTTCTGACCTTCAAACAGGACACTTACCACAAAAGAGCGCAAGAAATCGCGATTTGGAAATGCCTTTCACCTATGCCGGGAGATCCTACGATTGACTAAGCTAGTCGTTGATGCGCACGTGCAATACCGTCTTGGAAACGTGGACGCCTTTCAGTTGGCAGATGCCCTTCAGTACATCTTTGCGCATATTGGTGCCTTGACTGGCATGTACCGATACAAGTACAAGGTATGTCCTTGAGTTTCCTCTTTTGCTGTCTTTTAAGCCCTATCTATCCAGTTAATGCGCCAAGTCCGTATGTGCAAGGATTTGAAACACCTAATCTATTATCGCTTCAACACTGGACCAGTCGGCAAAGGACCTGGGTGCGGGTTCTGGGCGCCAGGTTGGAGAGTGTGGCTGTTCTTCATGAGGGGTATCGTACCCTTGTTGGAACGTTGGCTTGGGAACTTGCTCGCCCGCCAATTCGAGGGCCGTAACAGTAAAGGAATTGCCAAGACTGTGACCAAGCAGCGCGTTGAATCTCAGTATGACTTGGAGCTCCGCGCTGCAGTCATGCACGACATCATCGATATGATGCCAGAATCGATTCGTCAGAACAAGGCAAAGACTATTGTACAACACCTTTCTGAGGCTTGGCGTTGCTGGAAGGCAAATAGTATGTAACTCCTTTCCGTCTTTCGTCCCCTCGCTAAGCTCGCTTCAGTTCCGTGGAAGGTGCCAGGCATGCCAACGGCGATCGAGAACATTATTCTTCGCTATGTCAAGAGCAAGGCTGATTGGTGGACTTCGTAGGTGTTAATATTTGGCCTTCAAGTCGTGTCATTGAACTCTTTCTCGGATAGCGTCGCGCACTACAACCGAGAACGTATTCGGCGAGGAGCGACTGTTGACAAGGCTGTGGTGAAGAAAAACCTCGGTCGGCTAACTCGCCTTTACCTGAAAGCTGAACAAGAGCGCCAGCACGGCTATCTTAAAGATGGCCCTTACATCAGCGCCGAGGAGGCAGTCGCTATTTACACATCCACGGTCCATTGGCTCGAAAGTCGCAAATTCGCCCCGATTCCCTTCCCGTAAGTCAATCGCATGACACCATGAAGTGGTACCTGATGACTCGTCAGGCCCCTGTCATATAAGCATGATACAAAACTGCTCGTACTTGCGCTCGAGAAGTTGAAAGAGGCATACAGCGTCAAAGGTACATTGTGTATATTCTTTGTATCGACCAGACGTTTACTCCTTCTCTAGGTCGTTTGAACCAATCGCAGCGAGAGGAGCTCGCCCTCATCGAGCAAGCTTATGATAACCCCCATGAATGTGAGCACATTTTCTCAGTCTACACCCAATTAAATACCAATGTTTCATTAGGTCTGTCTCGCATTAAACGCTTGCTCTTGACCCAACGGGCCTTCAAAGAAGCTGGGATTGGTATGTGTAGCTGATTATGGTTTTTGATCGTGAATGCTCATTTTTTGTAGAATTCTTTGACACTTATGATAAGCTTATCCCTTGCTACGACATTGAGCCAGTTGAGAAGATCACCGACGCTGTGCGTGCATTCTCTCTGGAATTCGTGCATTACTCATATATCATCCCTAGTACTTGGACCAGTTCTTGTTCTTCGAGGCAGACAAACGTGGGTTATTCCCCGCGTGGATCAAACCTGCCGATACCGAACCTCCTCCCCTGCTTGTGTATAAGTGGTGCCAGGGCATAAACAACCTGACGGAGATCTGGGACACTGCAGACGGTGAATGTAATGTCATGATGGAGACAGTCTTCTCCAAGGTCTACGAGAAGGTCGATTTAACTCTTCTCAACCGACTCCTGCGTCTCATCCTGGATCACAATTTGGCGGACTATATTACAGCGAAGAATAATGTGACATTGACCTACAAGGGTGAGTAATTGTCTTTTTTCGGGAATCCTATCTGACATGCTCCCAGACATGGCGCACAACAATGCTTATGGCTTGATCCGCGGACTCCAATTCTCTGCGTTCGTATTCCAGTACTATGGGCTTGTCCTAGACTTGCTCGTCCTTGGGTTGCATCGCGCCAGTGAAATGGCCGGGCCCCCGCAAATGCCCAACAATTTCTTGCAGTATCGCGACTCCGTGACCGAAACGCGGCACCCAGTCCGCCTCTATTCTCGCTACGTCGATCGGCTCCATATCTTGTTCCGCTTCACAGCTGAGGAGGCTCGGGACCTCATTCAGAGGTACCTCAGTGCGAATCCGGACCCGACCAACAACAACGTCATCGGTTATAACAACAAGCGTTGCTGGCCGCGAGACTGTCGTATGCGTCTCATCAAGCACGATGTCAATCTCGGACGAGCAGTCTTCTGGAACGTCAAGCAAAGCCTACCCCGCTCGCTCACCACTATTGAATGGGATGACACGTTCGTTAGCGTCTACTCGCAGAACAACCCCCAGCTCCTCTTCTCCATGTGCGGTTTCGAGGTCCGAATCTTGCCAAAGATGAGGACGACCAGCGGCGAACAATTCTCGATCAAGGATAGTGTGTGGAACCTTACCAATGAGCAAACCAAGGAACGGACGGCCCAGGCCTTCTTGAGGGTCTCGGATGAGGGTGAGCCTTTAATACGGGCCTGTCTCCCACACTGACTCTGACACAATCATCCAGGTATCCAACAATTCAACAACCGTATTCGACAAATCTTGATGAGCTCTGGCTCTACTACCTTCTCCAAGATCGTCAATAAGTGGAACACTGCCATCATTGGTTTGATGACCTACTACCGCGAGGCCGTCATTCACACCAATGAACTCTTGGACGCACTCGTAAAAGCTGAAAATAAAATCCAAACTCGAGTCAAGATCGGTCTGAACAGCAAGATGCCTTCTCGATTCCCTCCAGTCGTTTTCTATACCCCGAAAGAACTAGGTGGTCTTGGTATGCTATCCATGGGGCATGTGCTCATCCCTCAAAGTGACCTTCGATGGTCAAAACAGACAGACGTCACAGGTACGGTCGTCCCGAGGCGATTTCCAGTGTGTCGCTTATAATGTCTTCGCTAGTGACCCACTTCCGGGCTGGTATGTCTCACGAAGAGGACCAACTGATCCCGAATCTGTATCGTTATCTTCAGCCATGGGAGGCAGAGTTCCTGGATTCGGCTCGGGTATGGTCCGAGTATTCCATGAAACGGAAGGAAGCCAATGCACAAAACCGACGCCTCACCTTGGAAGACTTGGAAGATAGTTGGGATCGAGGTATTCCGCGGATCAACACTCTGTTCCAGAAGGACCGCCACACCCTTGCCTATGATAAAGGGTGGCGTGTGCGCACTGACTGGAAGCAATACCAGCTGTTGAAGCATAACCCATTCTGGTGGACATCTCAGCGACATGACGGGAAGCTGTGGCAGCTCAACAACTATCGAGTGGACGTTATTGCTGCGCTTGGCGGTGTGGAGAGCATTCTTGAGCATACTCTGTTCAAAGGAACTTACTTCCCCACTTGGGAAGGTACGCATGGCATTCGGGAGTTGTAAAGTTTCTTAACTTTTTTGTAGGTCTCTTCTGGGAGAAGGCGTCCGGCTTCGAGGAGTCGATGAGGTACAAGAAGCTTACCAACGCTCAAAGGTCGGGTCTGAACCAGATTCCCAACCGTCGATTCACTCTCTGGTGGAGCCCAACCATCAATCGTGCCAACGTCTACGTTGGTTTCCAAGTGCAGCTCGATTTGACAGGAATCTTCATGTGTGTGTTTTCACTATATAAATACCCCATTCGACCAACGCCCCATATTCAGGCACGGCAAGATCCCAACCCTGAAGATCAGTTTGATTCAAATTTTCCGCGCGCACTTGTGGCAGAAGAGTGAGCACCTTCCGCGACTCGGCGTTCCCCTACTAACTCGTTTTTGGTAGTTCATGAAAGTGTGGTCATGGATCTTGTGAGTGCTTGGCCTTGCGCTGGAACCGCTTCCCTGACTCTTTGCGCAGTGTCAAGTTTTTGATCAAGAGATGGAAGCCCTACAAATCGAGACAGTGCAGAAGGAGACCATCCATCCCCGTAAGAGCTACAAGATGAACTCGTAAGTAAAAAGTTCCACATCCTGTGTCCGCTATCTAATCTGCTCAACAAGGTCTTGTGCGGACATTCTGCTTTTCTCCTCATCCAAGGTTCGCACCTTCTTGCCCTATCGCTGCGATAAAAAATAATGAAAGTATAGTGGAATATCTCGAGGCCGTCGCTTGTCTCCGATGTGAGTGAGATCCTTCCTGTGACTGCTCGCTCGTCTGATGACCGCTCTAGAACAAGGACGTGTACGATGGGACAACGAGCAATAAATACTGGCTCGACATTCAGCTTCGGTGGGGTGATTTCGACTCCCATGACATTGATCGATATACTCGCGCAAAATTCCTTGACTATGTAAGCCACTTGACGTCGACAATTCCTCACTACTTATCAGTACGGTAGGTTTCCGATTCGATGAGCATCTATCCTTCTCCCACGGGTGTAATGATTGGCATGGACCTTGCATATAACCTCTGGTCCGCCTTCGGCAATTGGTTCCCCGGCATGAAGCCTCTCGTGCAGCAGGCCATGGCGAAAATCATGAAGGCTAATCCCGCTTGCCACGTCCTGCGCGAACGCATCCGCAAGGGTTTGCAGCTGTACTCGTCAGAGCCAACCGAGCCTTATCTCAACAGCCAGGTAAGGTGCACCCTCATTATGGGAAACCATATTAATTCGCCCTCCAGAACTATTCGGAGCTCTTCTCGAATCAAATCATCTGTGAGCTCCATGACACTACACTCCAGATTATGGCACCTGATGATTCTATGTCGTACAGGGTTTGTCGATGATACCAACGTATATCGTGTAACCATCCACAAGACGTTCGAGGGTAATCTTACCACGAAACCAATTAGTACGTACTCCGATATATATTTTCCGATTCCGATGAATTATCTTATCTGACGCCACTTTCAGACGGCGCGATCTTCATCTTCAACCCTCGCTCAGGACAGTTGTTCCTGAAGGTTTGTACCCACGTTCCATTCAGTGATTAAGTGCTCAAACCTCCTGTAGATAATTCACACGAGTGTTTGGGCTGGTCAAAAACGTTTGGGTCAGCTCGCCAAATGGAAGACGGCTGAAGAAGTCGCTGCCTTGGTCCGCTCGCTGCCAGTCGAAGAACAACCTAAGCAGGTGATCGTGACCCGCAAAGGCATGCTCGACCCGCTTGAGGTGCATCTGCTTGATTTCCCCAATATCGTCATCAAGGGGAGCGAACTGCAGCTACCTTTCCAAGCCTGTATGAAGATGGAGAAGTTTGGCGACCTTATCTTGGTAGGTGCACAATCGGATTGTGTATTGCATAAAATTTTAATTCCTCTTTAGCGTGCCACGCAACCACAAATGGTGCTCTTCAATCTCTACGGTACGTTGCGGCTTTACCGTATCCAGCCCCTCTGAACCAATTTTATTCCAGACGATTGGTTGAAGTCGATCTCAAGTTACACGGCTTTCTCTCGAGTCATCCTGCTACTCCGCGCTCTTCATGTCAATAATGAGAAGGCCAAGGTCATTTTGCGTCCCGACAAATCGACAATTACGGAACCTCATTTTGTATGGCCGACTTTGACAGATGAGGAGTGGATGAAGGTCGAAGTCGCACTCAAGGACTTAATCCTCGCCGATTTCGGCAAGAGAAACAGCGTCAATATTGCCTCCTTGACTGTTTCAGAAATTCGGGATATCATCCTCGGTCAAGAAATTGCCGCCCCGTCCGTTCAGAGGCAGCAGATGGCCGAACTTGAGAAAAGCACTGCAGCCCAGAATCAAGTCACCGCTATTCAGACGTAAGTGACTGGCTTATGATGTGTAGAAGTCGTTCCCACCGATCGTCCCACAGGCAAACTACCAACGTCCATGGAGATATCATCCAGACAGTTACTAGTGCGTGTGCCTAATACCTCTTGTCTCACCCAACATACTAACCAATTCGTTAGCGACCAACTACGAGCAACAGGTATTCAGTAGCAAGTCAGATTGGCGTGTACGAGCCATTTCCTCCACCAACCTTGCTCTGAGATTACAACACATCTACGTTTCGAATGACGATGTCAAGGACGAAGCAGGATCTCTCACCTATGTTTTCCCAAAGAACGTCTTGCGTGCCTTCGTTATCAACGCCGATCTTCGCACCCAGGTCGGCGCATACCTCTACGGCGTATCTCCACCCGAAAGCAAGCAAGTCAAGGAAATCAAGGCCGTTGTTTGGATCCCACAACGTGGGAACAACAACACTGTCGAACTGCCGCAGCAGTTGCCACAAGACGACTACTTGTTGAAGGATTTGGAGCCACTGGGCTGGATCAAGACTCAGCCTCAAGAGATGCCGTACCTATCTCCAATCGACGTGACCACTCAAGCAAAGATCATGGCTGACCATGCTGAATGGGGTTCGGCATCCATTTGTGTGACTTGCTCGTTCACACCGGGCTCAATTTCACTCGCTGCCCACTCTTTGACGCCTGGTGGCTTTGAATGGGGACGCAAGAACATGGACAATTCCTCGAACCCTAGTGTATGTTCTTTGCTTTCCACGATAGCGGGTCATGATTAACATTGATATGGCAGGGGTTCAACCCGAACATGTCCGAGCGCGTGCAATTGCTCCTGTCTGACCGAATCTTGGGAATGACGCTTGTGCCAGAGGGCAAAGTCTGGAACTACGGTATTGGGTTAACTCAGATGTGGGGGACCAACATCAGCTACTCCGTCGTCCTCGATACTCCATTACCGTTCTGGGCCGAACAGCACCGTCCCGCTGCGTTCTTGACTTTTGCCACCATGGAGACTGGTGAAGATAGCGCTGATATCGAAAATAGTTTTGCATAGGCTACCGTGTCGTTTCTACGTTTCTACGTTTCTACGTGTACCCTACCGTCATGCGAAGTGCTTTGTATGAATAACAATTTTACTCTTTATTCTCCCTCCATCTGCCTCTATCTAACCACCAATCGTCATACGTAACTGATTTGAAACGAAGTGATTCTATTGAGATTTCATCAAAGGCCTGTTCCCAGGTTGGCAGGAGATAAGTCTTAGTACCAACGTAAAGCGATCACAAGCGCAAAGCCATGAGTGCCATGAGTGCCATAAGTGCCGTGAGTGCCATACGACTAAACGCGGTGTTATGAATGAATGACGAGACAGTGTTTGTTGGGGTCTAATGTGACAGTGACGGGATTTTCGAATTTCCCCGATTCAAAGAATCAAAGAATCTTTGCAAGCTATCCGATTAGTTGAATTAAAAGGGTCCCTAAATTGCCGGTGTACCGTCGCTCTCCAAATGTATTGGTCGGAAAATTAGGAAAATTAGCTGCGGCGCGAAACGTGAAACGTGAAACATAAAACGAGAAACGAGTGAGTGAGTTCTGCATCGAACCTTGATCTTGATCCTCGATTAAGAGCCCTGCCTCACTATGTCTTATGCGCACAGATGAGAGTCCCAGACTCCAAGACTTCATTTCCTCGCTTTGGTCATCTCATAAATGTTCCTTCGTTAAGAGCCATTTTTGCTTTTTTTTTTTTCTGTGTCGATCGTCACGGAAGGAGCCGTCCCCGGCTTCGGTTGGGTAAACTGCTCCCAACATCAACGGAGGATTTGGCGGCGGTAACCACCCCCCTCTCAGGTACCGGGAATTTGGACATCCTTCATTTTATTTGCACCAAGGGACGCGTGGGGTACATGACCAATGTACAGCAATCGAGTAATAAGACAGACAAGCCTGATCTCGTTAGCGGAAAAAAGCATACTACATAGCATTGTCATCTTTCAGCTAACATAAGCACCACACCAAAAAAAGAAAAAACCCCCAAAGAGCAGAGCGTACAAGGGCAAACGTGCAAACAGGCAAACGGAGAACAGAAGACAGAAAGAAGAAGAAAGCAACACAAACGAATCGCGGGATCGGATCACAAATTGGACGAGAAGGGACCACCGCCTTCACCAGCGAGATTAATGGCCGAGTGTTTCATCTGCACGACCCTTCCACCGGTGGGGGATCCCTCTTCTGGAACAGGACGTTGGCGACGCTGCAGCGAATCCGTGCGTTCTCTGTCCCGATCAGAGGGTGGTGGGTATTGTGAGGCCCTGGAGTTGCGTCGAGGTGGAGGAGAGAGGGAGTGCCGTTCATAAGGTGAAGGCTGCTGGAGAGGAAACTGTGGGAGAGGACGGACGTACGACATGGGTGGTGGGGAGGTTTGTCTAGATGGGTACAAAGGAGAGGGGGCCATAGGAAGAATGGAGGAGAGTGGGTATTGCTCTAAGCGGCTTGTTATCGCCTCGCCAATGGGTGGGGTGGGTACAGTCGACATAGGAGTGCCATTAGCCAGTGTATGACTATAAGACCCGTTGGAATCCGTCCTGTTATGTCCACGGTACCCATGAATACTGGTTGGTGGTGGTAGGGAGGGAATCGAAGGTGGTGGGCTCGTGGGCGGTGGTGGGGCGGGAGGTAAACGAGCCAACTGTTGGGATCGTCGAGGTTCGGGGAGAGCCCCTTCTCTACCTGGTGCTGCAGCGGGTGGTGCGGAGGATGGTGATGGTGACATCATCCTCAGCCGCAATCTCAACGACGGGAGCTTGCCTAGGCCCCCAATAGACCTATTCGAGTGTGTTGAGTGCGTTGAGTGCACGGAGAGTGCGGGAGATTGTGAACGATCAGGGAGAACCTCTGGAGTAGGAGGTAAAGGTCGCATTGGCGGGCTTGTGGTTGGCGGGGGTACGATCCCATGGTGCAAGGACGCGGTCCCTGTAGGCGGGGAGGCCAGAATCGTATGTAGAGGGCTCGATCCACTCCCGAAACTCGACATACTCAACCGTGAGACTTCATCTGGTCTGGGCGGAAGGGCACCTTGAGGTGGGGCAGGAGGGGCCATCGACATTCTGGATGATCGAAGAGTAAACTCGGGTCGACTAGGGCTGCCGCTCCCACTATCAGTAGCCGAAAAGGCGATCGACCGGTTGGAGAAATAACTTTGTCGCCTATCAGCCACTTCTCCTGTTGGTGGCGAGGGCAGGGCCGCACTGGGGATAGGGCGCTGTGGGGGTAAGACGGATGTTCGGTTCCCACTTCCATGAACAAGCGAGCCACTGGGCCCTTGCGAGGACACACTCCCACTCGATATTTTGAGTGCCCTTGGGCCAGTATGACCCATTGGTCCACCTGTAGGGACTCCGAAACTCCCCTTGGACTGCTCTGTATTAGTACTTCCGCTGGTGGCGCTCCACCCACTTCTAGCCGATGTGCTGGAGATGGTGGATATCCTTTTAGAATGCGGGTGCGCGTGGCCATTGAGGGAGGGCGGTTGTGGATACCTGCCAGTCAGGCTGTCCCCAACACTCGGTGGTGTTGAGGTAAGCGAAGTTGGGGTTGGGGGTCGGTCGTGAGAATGATGGCCACTCGTATTTTCAGGGGTCGGAGAGGGAGAACGCAACGACGAGGAAGATATATCGAGCTCTGGGACAGCAGGCGGGCGACCTGAAGGTGGCGGTGTCGGTTTCGGTAGCGTACCGAGCCTGAGCCTCGCGGGATTGACCTTCTCCACATCCGAAGGCGGATCAAATCCAAAGGAATTATGTCTCTCCGTCGCCTCTTCTGTCTGGATTTGAACATCGCTTCCATGAGCTCGCTCATGGTCAAGAAGAGAGGTAGGCAATAAATCGGCTGAAGGGAGCGGATCCGATTCTGACACTTCTTTGATTGGGTGCTGGACTGGGTGCTGAGTGTCTGTATCATATGACGCCAATGATACATGGGACGGCGGTCGGGGGCTAAGTTCGCTCAAGATGCTATTCCGGCCACTGTGGATACTGTGCCTGTTCGACTGGTTGTGATTGCTTGCTCCTCCAGCAAATGATGCCGCGCTGGAAGGGAGCAACGAAGCCGGGGTAACGATTGGCGAGGGAATGTGGGGTATCGGGGCTGGAAAACTATTAGCCCGGACAGTATCGTTCGTGGTATCGTCATCGTCGTTCGGCTCCCGCAGGGAGGCATCTTCAGGCGTCCCTTCAGCAATTCGTTTTGGTACAACTCTTGGACTTCCTTGAGCGTCGAAAGGGCAGTTATTCTGCTCTATAGGCTGTGTCAAATCCAAATTTATGGCCGCAGGGTCAGTGGGGGACTTGTTTTCCTGTTCCCTCGCCGACCAATTGCTTCTGGAGCCCGAAGGAATGGTGCTTGTGGTCCACGGGCGGCGATTGCGGGGAGGAGGAGTAAGGGCCATACTTGCCGAACTGATCCGCCTCTCATGCGTCCCGCAAGGCGTTTGGGACGAGGACGATGGATCGATCGCATCCCAGTCGACCGAAAAGTTATTGGAGACAT
>Ga0307515_10004126_pt1 | contig 30248 bp, 19 predicted proteins | sample 17_EM_MG_FD_194513 | JGI IMG/M metagenome (GOLD analysis project Ga0307515, IMG submission 194513) | Populus trichocarpa ectomycorrhiza microbial communities from riparian zone in the Pacific Northwest, United States - 17_EM | ecosystem: Host-associated > Plants > Roots > Unclassified | place... | reverse complement strand
AGATGGAAAACTTCAAAATTAATTATCTCTATCAATTCTTTACCAAATCACATAAAAATGAATTCATTATCTTTACAAAACGTGCCTCTTTCAGCTCCTACAACGCCAGTACGACAGCCCCATCGTACGACACTCGCAAGGCGCGCACAAGGCAAAATCAACCCACGGCATATCTACCGGGATAATATCTCATTACTATCAGCACAACAGCAGCTCACCCTAGTAAATGAGATTAATCGATTAACTGATCAAGGGCTACCTCCTACTTATGCAATGGTCCGAAACTTTACTAAGGATATAGTCAAGAAACGCCCCGGAAAAAATTGGGTGTATAAGTTTATTAAGCGGCATTAAAAGGTCTTAAAATCTGGCTTCTTAGCGGCGGCAGATTTAAGCCATAAAAAGGCGGATGATGCATACCAATATACTCTTTATTTTAAGCTGGTTTATAGCCTCCTAAATAATAGTATTTATACTAATATTTCGAAGGTTTGGGCTAAAATTAAGTAATATAACGTCCTTCTGCAAAACATATATAATATAGATAAAAAAGGCTTCCTAATTGGTATACTTTAAAAAGTAAAGAGGATATTTAATAAGGATTTGGAAAAGAGGGGTAAATTAATTAGTGCTGGCTAGGATGGTAATTATAAATAGATTACGTGCCTAGCAACAATCTGCATAGACGGGATATATATTCCACCTTCCCTTATCTACTAGGCCGCAACGGGCAACATCTAAGATACCTGGCTTAATGACTTTAAGCCTAACGAGCTAGATGCGGCCCATTTTGTAAGTTTACCTTTAGGGTGGACGAATAACAAGCTAGGGATAGCGTGGTTAACTACCGTTTTTAATCGCTACACTAAAGTAAAAGCCAGACATAGGCGTAACTAGCGGCTTCTCTTTATTAACGGGCATAGCAGCCACGTTAATATACTATTTTTAGACTAGTGCCTCAAGCATAGGATCCTAGTGGCAGTATACCCCCCCCATTTAACTTATCGACTTTAGCCTTTAGACGTTAGCCTTTTTAACCCTCTAGCAAACTACTACTCCTAAGAGCTTAATAAATGGACCTATAATACGGTAGGGCTTTGCCGCATTATAAAGAGAGAGTTTTACGGCTTATTTCGCGCCGCCTAGCGACGTGCCTTTATAGAAACTAATATCCTTAGTAGCTGGCGTAAAACTAGCTTATAGCCCCTAGATCTAGACCTAATACTTAACCAGGTTAAGCCGGCGGCCCCTAAGCGGCCCGGTATAAGTAGATCTGCGTTATCTATATCGACTATATACTTAGCATTAAATATCTATTAGGTACGAAGACTTATAAAGTACGTTAGTAGTATTAAGCCATTACGTGATGCGGCTAAACTAGGTAACTTAGTGGAGAAGATAGTAGCCGAGAATAGTATTTTATAAGCCCAAATTAAGGGGCTTAAGAATACTGTTATTATTAAGAAGAAAAGGCGAAAGAGAGGGAAGCCATATATTAAGAATATTTATATAATAAATAAAGGTAAAGCTACCTTCTAGTCGCCAACTAAACTTAAGACTATAAAGCAGGCTATTAGGGACAAGGAGGCTATAAAATAACAGATAGCGCTAGAGAAAGCCTAGGCAAAAATTCAGAAATAGGAAAAGAAGAATAATAATAAGAAAGCGGTAAAATAAAGGCGTTAAGATTGGGAGAAGTTGGTACGGCAAAAGAAGTAGGCAAAAGATGATGAAACTGCTTAACGTTTAGCCTTATTACAGCTTAAAAGAGACTTATAACAATAAGTTTAGAGCCCTACTAAGCAGTCTAGAGGCTCGCCCTTAAAGAAACGGGTAATAATAATGGTGGAGTCTAGTAATAATAAAGAGGTAGTAAAAATTAGAAGCCCGCGGCTTCAGCGGCAGAGAAATGCGCCCGCTTACCTAACGGACTATATAGTTAGATAGAAGTTTTATATAGTATTCCTAGTTATAACTTTAAAATTTAAGCCTATTTGATGCAGTGGTTGAATTGTTATTAATTAATTAGAGTAATGCGTTGTTTAAAAAAATGAGGTGCAAGCCGCAGGGACGTGCACGCTGGCGGGAGACCTTCTATCAGTTTAGCACTGGAATCTACTGTCAGAAGGCAGTGGATATGGCTGACGAATTGAACACTTATATCCGAGACCACATGAACTTCTTCTTTGTAAAGGTTATCCTATCTAGCTATCACTCATAAAGTTCTGGTTGGATTGGAAGATAAGAAGAGTAAATAAGAAGAGTAAAATGTTATATGTAACTCGTTGCTGGCTCTAAGCATCGAGCCCACGATTTTGCGCTTTCAGTGAGCTCTTTTCAGCATTCAGCCAATTTGTCTTCATTGCGTTAGGTTAGCCTACACTACAGTTAAGGCTCTTTCCCACTAAACCGTTGAACAGCCCTCTTCTCATTCTGAACGCCTCTTTATTACCGCTACCACGCCCTCCGAAACGACCACTAAAGCCCTTGTAGCTCCCAATACAGTAGCGGTGCCATATCCACCCATCGCTGCACTCTGCAGCGTCGACAATGCACTACCAGCCCGCAAGCTTCCTATTCCTGATTGAGCCATGCTGGCAAAAGAGGCTAAGAATGGTGTTAGCAATAAAGACCACCGGCGAACCATTTTCATTGTTCACCAGCTCTTGGGCCTAAAGCTGTCCATCCAAATGCTGAAAGCAGTGGCACGGTCATCAGGCCTGGAAACAGCAACGTGAGACCGCTTAAGGCGTGAAAGAATGTCCGAATAGGATGTGCGACCACGTAACGGATTACCGGACTAGGAAGCACGGCGCGGGCGAGTTGAGCTAGACTGGCCTTGGCAGTTGCGTAAATATTCGCAGAGAAAGTGGAAATTGAAACACCCATTGTGAAGGACTGGGTTGGTAGTTCTGCATATAAGGGAGGGCGTTAGGTTCACGTTTTATACTTTAATTATGTGAGGCTAGGAATTTGGGGCATGAATAGACTCCCAGAACCGTGCCTCATTGCACTTCATTCGTGCAGCCGTCGCCCAATTAGTTTTCACGAAGCCACAGCTTTTCACGCCATCTGCATGCGGCGTCATGGCCCACCACCTCGCCACACGAACCGCCAACACGTTCGTTAACCAGAGTAACTAAGAGTCAGCCAAAGGACCCCGCCGTTTGCCTGCAAGCCTACTTAGAAGCACTCGTTGCGAAATTAGGCATTAAAATCATCGCAAGAGCCACCTCGCATTCAGAGATATAGAATCTTATCGGTCCTAAATGCAACATCAGTAACTGTCGTCCCAGTTATCTACGCAACTCCGGCTCGGATCTGCTCAATTCAAAGACGAACGACTAGCTGCCACCGAGTTGCTTCAAACGCCCCAGCACTAGCTCAGCGTTTCTCAAAAATCAGGCCCTCTCACCATTTCTCGCCTTTCATAAAGGTGTGATGCAGGCACCATGTAACTGTCCCAGTATATTTTGACCCTGCTCATCCGCAACAGTACCACATCATTCTGTAGCGGCCGCGTGGTCCGGGGTTGGTTCCTGCGACGGATCTTTCGACATAAAGTTCTGTCGGATAGCATATTCCTCGAATGGTTTTTCAAAGCAAAGGTCGAGAAGAGCGATGTTTTAGCAAGTTTAGCGATGATGTATAAGCATAGTGGGATAGCAGTGGGAAGACCAGGGGTGGTGGCGCGCGGCACGAAGCAAGGCTAGACTAAATCAGAGAAATGTATTGATTTTGTGGGGAAGATTTGCGGAGAAAAGTATCTTTTTCCATTTTTGATGCTTGTAGCAATAATGGCAAGAATTTTTTTTGGTGTAGGTTTTTCTAGTCCGGCAGCATTGATAGGCACAATTTTTTGGTTATGATGAATTCAATGAAATGACTGTAAAGTGGCTGCTCTCGGAACGTTTTAGTACAAGCGAATAAAATCAACGGAGCCTGAGTAGAATGTTAAAATAATTGGAAATGTATAGACGGGTATCTGATGATCTTGAAGATCAGCTTGTTGAGATATCGACCAGAAAAAATGCCGCTCTAAATCCGAACGAATGTCTAGAATTTACGCCCGAATTTCACCTTGATGAACCAAATATATATGCACCCTGTGCGCCTAGTTGCCGTGATAAAAGAAAATCATAGTGTTGCCAGTGTTTTCATTATATCGATGTAACACGCCCGGAATGAGGACGCTGAGGCCGGAGGTTTATCACAGACTCAAGTTCCTTGAGCATATTGTTGCTGGCCTCCCTTTGCTCCCGAAAAGCGGCCTGACGTGCGCGATCTTCTTGTATCTTCATCATTCGCTCTTCACGGGAGAGAGTTTTGCGTCGCCGAGGAATTGCAATTGCTTCGAAGATTTCCTCGTCGGAGTTGCTGCCAGAGACACTAGGAGGACCAGAATGTGATGGAGTGTCCCCGTTCAATGCTCGTAATGCGTCTGAGGGGCTGCCTTCCTCTACTGCTGTCAAGCCTCCCAGACTCGGGGCTGGTGAGCGCATCCCACTTGAGGCTTGAGAAACACGACGCTCATGTCTGTCAATATTTAGGGCTAATGCGGCTTTACCTGTTTCCCAAGCTTGAATGAGACTCTTTAGGTCTGCTCCGATTGACTCGTATTGCGTCATAAGGCTTGAACCCAGTTCTGTCACATCTTCTGAATCTTCTAGATTCTTATTGGACTCTTCACGCAAAATTTGCATTTTGGCCTGAAGCCCTCTAATACCTTGAGATAGCGAGCTTAGTTTGCGGACCGAAGCGCGTAGTCTTTCTCGTGCAGGATTTGGCTGGACTTTTTGCGGTGAGGGGATTGTGAATTCTGCGTCTAAATTTAGCCACGCTCGAGAATAATTCAGTGAATATACGTACGCTCTTCCTCGCCTAAGGTTCGATTTATCTTCTCGGCCCATTTGCCTGTAGAGACAGCTGTGGTCTCCATAACATTCACAGCTATGCGCCATCGAGCAAAGTCTGGCTTTCCTCCATCCGCTTCAAGTGCCAGGAGAGAGCACAGCAATACTCGTCTAAGAATGGAGAACCGATATTGGAGGATTCGAAGGGCTTTTAATGTCTCTGCGTCTTCAAACTCGGATCCTGAAAATCCTTGCGCCGCTTCTTGAAGATCGGGGTTGTTTATGTCGTAAACGTCGAAATACTTCTCCAAATCGTCTTCTTCGATAAGTTGCCGTAATATCCTACATTGCTCTACTACTATTGGAATAGCCTCAGCAAATGCGCTTCGAAGACTACGACGTAGCTGGTGACATCGACGGGCTTGTCCTTTCTCTTCGAGTCTCGTGATAGGTGGGAGTGGGCTGCTCCTGTTGAATGGTCAGCTATGAGAGACTTGGAAATCCCGAGACACACAAGGGGAGCCTTACAGTCGATAGCCTCTAGAAACAAGTTCGACTTCTTGTACTAGTGCTAGAGCTGATGACGTGCAAGTGTCAAATGACTGTAGGTTGGCAACAAGAACAGAAGCCGCCTCAACAGCTTGCTGTCTTAGATATTGAAGCCATTGTCGCCTCATGTACGCGTAGCATATTACGGCAACTACTACAAAAGCCAAGAAGACGAGGAACAATCGCCCTTTGCTGAGACCAGTCGGCTTGCTCCTAGACCAGTGTAGCAACCAAACTAGCAGGAAAGCTGCTGCTCCTGTCAATAAGGCACCAGTTAGGCTCGTGGAAGTATCCTTATATCCAGGAGACTGGGATTGTGTGCTAGGATCGAAATGGGGAATCGCCGCTGCTCTGAAAGCCCCTTGCCCTGTGTGTTCACCAAGAAGCTGAGATGCAACTATGAGGTATCGGAAATGTTCTAGGAATCGTTGGTTGTCAGCCCGGCCAAGTCTGGAGTTCACGGCTTTCTGAGGGGTTCCGATATTAGCAAATGCTGAAAGGTCATTGCAGTATTCGGGACTTACTGAGCAGGCGCTGTGTATCCTCGCAACGGGTGTATTATGCGTAATCTGCACCCGTAGAGGCTGCGGTAGCTTGCCCTTGATCCTTGAATGCAGCATAGATGGCCCCCGAGGTGCAAAACCCTGCTCCACAGGTGAGGCTGGTTCGGAGGCATCCTGGGATGAAGCACGCCCTCTGCCTTCACCTATACCAAGCATCAGGTTCCTGAGCCAGACCCGCTTCGCACTTGGAGAGAAGCAAGTATGCATATTTATTCGTACCTTCTAGAAACTCGGCCAGAGGCGAGTCTTCGTAGATGATGTTCTCCATCAAAGGGTCATGTTGGTGTGTCTCGTGGCCCTTCGCACACAAGCAGACTGTTTACGGGGTAGTGCGGAAAAATTGCGTCTCAAGGGGACATTGCGCAGTGGTAGCCGCCGCGTTTTCAGGGTATGCCAAAGTACGGCGTTTTGAAGGGTGTTAGGAATGCAAGAATGCGAAGCTCATCGGCATGCATGGATTCGCTGAGATGTGCTAAGAGGCGCGCCAGGAGGCGGAATTGTGGGTGAGCCAAGACATGCTCCAAGCGCCCGTTGCATCACTGCTTATGTCACGCATGGCTCGCTGTTGGTGAGGTTGACGTTGTTGTGCATCGTCCTTTAGACATTCCATTTTGCCGATTGCTCCAGTTGCAACAGCACCAAGAAATACCAAGCGATGGGGATGTGGGTTGCAAGTTTTGTTTATTACTCCGAGATTACTGATTTTGACACAAACCGAGGATCTGTTCTTCAGCCCTACGCCGTGTTGTTTGTTTTCTGGAACCGTGCCGATGTCTCCCTCGCGGAACGGGATCCTCTCTTTTAGCTTGTATCACATAATCGCGCCATCGCCCCGAGATAACTCCAAAGAAAGAGAAGACTGCAGGAACGACCGCGATGTCTCGTGTTCCTGTTACCGCATAGATCGCTTCCACCATACTTGCTGACAAAATCGCTAACTTTCGATCCAACGACCATCGAGCTTCCACAATATTCCATTTTTTAACTTCTTTCACCTCCACGCCGATTCTTGTCTGCATTGGCGTGGTTAGCCCAGCTCAATCGATGCCTGGTGCTCAGCGCAACTCTCTCCAACTTGAGTCAGTACGTCTCGTAGGGGAAGGTGTCCTGCACTAGCATGCACGCAATCAATTCACGCGGTCTAGTACGCTCAAGGCTTCTATCGCGAACTGCGGAATGTTCGCCACAAAGACGGTGCCCACGGGCTGGGTCAGTGCACGGCGGAGATTTCGCACACATGTTTCGTTGTCATCCGGCTGGGCCTACCATGTGGCAATAGGCGCAACAAACTTTAAGGTGTGCGCCTCCTGTCAGATGCCCGCCCTGTGTCGAATTGCAAGGCTGCCTTATACCGAGGGTGCGTAAGGTGTCTGATTATTGGGTATCATTCACTTTTTGCATTTGTTCAGGAGGCCAAGCTGGCTAACAGTTTCCTATTCTCAGCAACCGCTCCTTAGCTCACTTCATCTTCTCTGAACCTATCACGTACTCTAGACTGGCACCCCTTCATGTCGTGCTGGATTGCTTCCTCTTCAAGACTAGGAGCTTCCACTGATGATAATTTCGTATATATCGTTTGCACCTCACCATCTAAAATCAGCCGAGACTGTTATTCCCTAGCTTCATTTATTCGCCGTCTTGACCTTATTATCAGTCTTTCATATTCCCTAGCATTTCAGTATTACCATAGAAAGTTTGAATCCTGACCAACTTCTGATTCAATGGACTACCAAACTTTCAATACTGTGAATCAGATTTCTGCAATGCTGGATACAAGCCCAGATAACTGGAGAAATTATGTGACCCTTGCAAGAAATGTCATGGCGTCAATGCATACCCTCGCCCCATCCGCTGATCCAACGGAGAGGCAGCGGCAGAATTGGCACATTGATGTTTTTCAGCGATTGGCATACTCCGATGTAGACAATGGCGGTGTTGCGGACATTGCCAACTGGTGTGTCCGACAAGCACTCACCCTACTGCAACACCAACCTGAGGACGTGGACCTTCTGAGACGTGAGTGGAAACATTCACAATAGGAAACCAGGCTAATGAAATGACAGTTGTTGGACAAAACTGGCTGCTCCGGGCACAGCCGTGTTTGGCAAGAATACACCTGCTCGATGGCCACTCGTCCAGTAGCGGCGGCAGCCATGGAGCAACCGCATCCGCTTTTTCCTTGAGTAGGAGCGAAGAAGAACGCCAGGCTGCTAGAGCAGCTGCAGAAGCAGAAGATCGACTACATACTGCAGACTATGTTGAAGCCAGTGGTATCCTTCTTCCAGCAGTTGAATACTTAGCTCGAGCAGTTGGGGTGGCCCAGTCTCAGGGAAGATTGACAGGACATCTGCTTGCAACCGTTAGCATTCCCTCCCACGGCTATATTTCCAAATTCTGACCAAATTATCACAGGCTGCAGAGGGATACATGAGTTTGGGGAATGTGTCGTCCATGCGGATCAACGATCGATATTTCCACCAAGCACTGGCGTATTTAAGACTTGCTGAGAATTTGCCTGGCTATACGCTTCCAACCCATTTGCAGCAGTAAGCTCACAGAAAACTTCAAACCCAATAACTGTTTATTTACACTATATTAGGTACCTTGCCGATTATGGACCATACGATTTGTTGAACGAAGAATGAATGTAATTGCATTGGTGGGGACTGCTTCTACTGCATTAGCGTAGTATGCTCGCGGCCTGGTGCCTTAGATAGCTGCTTCTTAGAAAGAAAAAAATAGACCTTTAATTTCCTTTCCGCCAAACATTACTCTTGTGAAAGGGTGAAGGCTGTATTTCGAAGGATTTTTGAACGATGCTAGCGTAATATGTCAGTGATGTTGAAGTGTGCACGGACCTGAGCTACGGCGCAGCACGGAGGAGCTTGGCACCGTCTAACTAGTTAAAACTCACAACAACGCCGAGCCGACCTCGAAGATATCAAGAATTATCTCCGCTCGTTCGGGAGTCATTACGACAAAGCCATTGTGGCGGACGTGCAAGCTGAGCCATTACGACATTCATTCCTAGCTGCCTGTTACTGTAGCCTCTACCCGCGTCAATCCTCTACACCGCATCTCGTCGCTGTCCCTATCGTCACCTCGGCCGAGCGCATTCGCCCAGTTTTACGAGCGGACGAATCTAACGTCAAGCATTCGGTGTGATCTAAGTCACTTTAAGAAGTCCATTCCATCATGCTTGACGAAAGGGAACTTGCCGTCAACCCTATAGTACAGGCTAGTGTGCAGCACAATGCCCAGGTATCCTTCACCCCTCAGTCAACATCAGCCCTGCATAAGTGCTCACGCTTGCCACTATAGACCATCTCGAATATGCGAAACCTTACCGCATCGCTTTTCGGCGTGGCCGCCGGAACGTTAGGCCTCGAGTCATACCCCGGCTTCATCTTCTATTTGGTCGGTACCCTCCTTGTCTCGGCCCTCATCTTCGCCTTCCGGGCGGAAGGGAAGCCTTCGGCATACTTCCATCAGCCTCTCAGTGACCTATGGGGTGGTGATGTGTTCAGTGGGCTGAGTAGCTTTGTGCTTACGTGGACCTTATTTTACGGGCTGGTCAGGGCATGAAGATGTATTGCAGACTTGGGTTGAAGTGGGACATGCCAAGTAGGCACGCGTTTCATCCGCAAGAAATGGTGATGTGCGATTGCGGCATCATTCGAGGCGGCGTCCTTGTGAGGGATTATGGTGAGGAGATATCTCAGTGTCCGCATTGGACGGCTGTATTACTTGTGACTCAAGACCATCACCATATATAGGTTGAGATTCCAGTTATATATGTTGAAGGGGCAAAGCCCTCAACGTCAGAAATTACCAAGAGAAGAATAAGGAGCCGGCGTGGGGCGTGGCGGCGAAATGTTGAATTGGCCTAAGCTAAGAAGGCAGCAGGCAGGGCGCACTTTTCACAGTAAGACTAGAATCGTAGATAGTATTTGGAATCACCTACTCAGGTAGAACCATTTACAGTCATAACTCTTTAGTACGATAAGGGTCGTACGGCTGAGCGTATCGTAATGCCAACGGTAACTGTTATACTAAAAGTTACGTGTCAGGTTAATGATCAGGAAATAGGAGACCAATCCTAAAAGGGCGTAGGGTATTTGCCTCACGAGCCAAATAGGGCCCCTCCCATATACAAAATCTCTTCTGGTTACAACGATTTTGGTAGAGCAAACTTAACGATATTATCAAAAGTCAGTACATCGTAGTGTTACACCAAAAAAAGCTTTAATTAAGGGGTGCGGATTGTAATATAGAGTATATCGTTGTAATCAGATATCGTACTGAAGAGTTTCGACTGTACCTAAATGATCCCGGCGTAGAAACGTGACTTGGTTCAAAGGGGCGATGCACGTTTAATTGATTGTGTTAGTCAGCGACTCGCGAACGCGTCTCTCGCGTCCTGACCCTACTGTCACTGAAAACACCATTTCCACCATACAACACCTCCACCATCCGATCCTCACCAGCCTTTCGCCCATTTCTCAGTAATAGCCTACAGATAAGACTCTGCCTAGTGGTAATCCGAGCTTGCGGCTTCTTAATTTGCTATCAAATCGTTACGAGTATGTCCAAGCTAGGCTGTTATTATCCTAGCCTTCAAATACTAACGCTAGATTACCAGTGCTCGAGGCACGCTTAGAGCAGGCAAATCTTTTGAAGAAGGTCAATTATACTCTCCAGGCTCATTTTAGCCTTGTTCTGACCTGCTTGTAGGTTGTCGATGCAATCAAAGACCTAGTTCAGGACTGCAACTTCGACTGCAATGACTCGGGCATCGCCCTTCAGGCCATGGACAATTCCCATGTTGCCCTTGTATCTATGATGCTCAAGTCAGAGAGCTTCTCACCCTTTCGATGCGACCGCAACATTGCACTGGGCATCAATCTGACCTCTCTCACCAAGGTGTTGCGATGCGCACAGAACGAGGATATCCTAACGCTCAAGGCTGAAGACGCACCGGATGTTGTTAACCTAGTATTTGAGAGCGCTGAAAGCGATAGGCTGAGCGAGTATGATATTAAGCTCATGGACATTGATCAGGAGCACCTGGGTATTCCGGAGACAGACTATGCTGCGGTTATTACGATGCCGTCAGCTGAGTTTCAGCGTATTTGCAGAGACTTGATGGCACTTTCAGAATCTGGTCTGTCACCCCTTTTTCAAATAACAAAGGCTACACACTGACATGTTGTGACAGTGTCGATTGAATGCACCAAGGAGGGCGTGAAGTTCGCTTGTCAGGGTGACATTGGCTCAGGGTCTGTCACCCTTCGAAGTCATACCAATGTGGATAAGCCAGAGATGAACGTAGAGATTGACCTGACGGAGCCTGTGGCCCTCACATTCTCGCTAAAATACCTAGTCAACTTCTGCAAGGCAAGCGGCTTGTCAAGCCAGGTCAAATTGTGCCTTTCCAATGAAGTACCGCTGCTCGTTGAGTATGCTTTATCTAATAACAGCTATTTGAGGTTCTATCTCGCGCCAAAGGTAAGATGAACAACTTCCGAAACACATGGCGGGATTACAAACTGACAAATTATGGCAGATTGGGGACGAGGAGTGATGTGGAGCACACGACAGAGATGATTGGATTTAGGCAGCTGCGAAAAGTCTGCAGTGGCATTTGCAGCACGTAACGTTCTGATATGCAAGGGGAGCAGCCTGACGGCAATACGCGGAGGGGAGACGTGAAATCATGGGTTTTTCTTTTTGTGCCGCTTCTGATCTGCACACGGTCAGGTCGAGACGAGGCGCGGATGTGCCCCACTAACGTCACTCGGTGCGTCTCCCGACCCAGATAACGAAAAAAAATGCGGAATCTCTTGTGGTACAACATTTCCCTTACGCATTCCGTCATTGTGATCGTGAACTTCCAGTTATTCTCGTGCCGCTTTGTTATAAAAAGCAGTCGGCGAACCTTCGGAATTACTCCCGCTATACGAGCTCCCAAGACAACCCATTGAAATTTTGCCAATCCCTTCCGACCAAACTATCAACTTCTAAATAACCTCAAATACTCTCAAAATCAACATCTCAGCGAATATCCTACTGCTCTAATATCGTTGTCGCAATGACCTCTGAGCCGTCGGTCCCAGAGACTCGCGTGCTCGCCATCGCCAGCCATGTAAGACAGTTCCGGGCTTGCAGATTGCATATATTAGCTAACCTATAGAAGGTTGTCTATGGGTGAGTATCGTGGTTATACAGAAGCTAGCAATTAGCTGATTGGCACGCGAGATACGTTGGTAACAAGATGGCGACTTTCGTCATGCAGTGTTTGGGCTGTGATGTCTCTGCCATCAACACCGTGAACTACAGTGAGCCGCGCATTGTTCTTGTATTCATGTACCAGATCCAATTAGCTGAAGCCTTTCCGCTACAGGCAATCATACTGCGTACAAGCAAGTCAAAGGTACCAAGACCTCTGCCGAGCAAATCCACGACCTATACGAAGGCTTGAAGCAATCCAACCTTAACAACTTCGATGTCCTGCTCTCTGGCTATATGCCCAATGCGGAAGATGTACAGGAAGTTGGGCGAATAGGGAGGGATTTGAAGTTTAATGCTACAACGAAACCAGGCTCGTTCTTCTGGGGTGAGCGCTTGCTCTTACACACGTGGTAATGGTCTGAGAGAAGATGGTGCTGACAGCGAGCAAAGTGCTGGATCCAGTAATGGGAGATGAAGGCAAGCTGTATATTCCAGAAGACGAGGTGCCGCAGTACAAATATTTGCTAGGGGAAGCCGACCTCATTCTGCCCAACCAATTCGAAGCGGAGTATGCCCATCTCTCCCTATCATCTCGCCTCACTCTTCCTAGCCAATTTCTTCTCGCATTCTAACACGCCACCGCCAGACTCCTCTCCGATACCCAAATAACCGACCTCACCTCCCTCGCAACCGCAATAAAAGTCCTCCACCGCACCTACCTAGTTCCGCACGTCATCATCACCTCCCTCCGCCTCAGCCCCGAAAACCGCACGATATCCAAATCCGCCTCCCGCGCCTCCTCCAAAAATCCCTCCTCCCGCGCCACGCCCTCCGCCTCCTCCTCCACCTCCCCCGACCGCAGCGGCGCCAGAACCGGCCCAAGGCTAGGAGACAAGTTGGCAGAGGGCGAGGAGGCGGAGGTGGACACGATAACGATCATCGGCAGCACGGCGACCAGCGACCACACGCCGCGGCTCTTCCGCATCGACATCCCCGCCTACCCGCTCTTCTTCTCAGGCACGGGCGACATGTTCGCCGCGCTGATGGTCGCGCGCCTGCGCGAAGCCGTCTTCGCCGCCGAGCTCCAGCACACAGCGTCGTGGAAGTCGCCGGACGACGTCCCGGCGCCGGAGCTGCCGCTTGCGAAGGCGACGGAGAAGGTTCTCGCGAGCATGCAGGCCGTGCTGGCGAAGACGGTAGCGTACTGCGACGAGGAGATGCGTCTGTTTGATGCGGAGGAGGCGCGCGAGGGCTGTGGGACCGGTGAGGAGGCCGGGGAGGAGAGGGCGATGCGGAGGCATTTGAGGCTGACGCGGGCGAGCGAGGTGAGGGTTGCGAGGAACATTACGGATTTGGTGAGTCCGGAGCATGTGGAGCGGTTTCGGGCTAGAGCGGTGGATGTGGAAGGCGTGAGTAGGCCGGCCGGGGAGCCCGAGCCGAATAAGCTGGGCGTGGTGAATTTGGGGATCGGCGGACTAAGGCATGGCGCGGTGGATGTTATGGATGATGGGCAGAGGGGCTAATTGAAGTAATAGGCGAGTATATGGTGGGCATTTAATCGGCTTGGTTTAAGGTGGCTTAGGCATGTTGCATTTGAAGGCGGTAGCATACACGGCGGATGCGTCAAATATGTTGAAATCTTCACTTAGTTTTTCTAGATTCCTAATTATATCCCATCCATGGCCCCGTTTCTAAGCCAGTGCATCCGTATGCACACAGCTCTCTACTATCTCTACTATCCTATACTCCATTCACCGTGGGCCCGGCTCCGAAGCCGCCTGTGCTCCCGAAGCCGCCAGCGCCACGCACACTCTCGGCCAGCTTCTCGACGACGACTACTTCAGGCATCACGATCTTCTCGATGATCAGCTGCGCGATGCGGTCGCCTTCTTTGATCTCGAAGTCTGTGTCGCTGAGATTGGCAAGGATTACGCCGACTTGGCCGCGGTAGTCGGCGTCGATGACGCCGGCCATTGTATCGATGCCGTGTTTGGCGGCGAGGCCCGAGCGGGGGGCGACGCGGCCATCTGTTAGGGTGGAAGGGAGGTTAGTTAGAGTTCCATGGGTTTAGATGGGATGAAATTAAGGTAAAGTTTCGGGTAAAACCATGGGAATTGGAGATCAATGTTTAAGCCAGAAGATGGATTAGGTGGTAAGCTAAGTGCATGATCGGTTGGTGAGATACACCTGGGCTCAAGAGGAGTCAGGGTGGGAATTGAGAGGTATGGGCCCATTAAGCAATTGAAGGAGACTCGGGAAACATACATGTCCCTGCAGGCACTGAAATAGCAATATCAGTATCTACGCGTGCGCGACCTCGAGCTGGGATGACGACATCGCGGGCGCTGTATAGGTCATGGCCGGCTGCGAAAGCACTGCCTTTCTTCGGTGCCCTAGCTTTGTCGGAGAGGAATTGAACCTGCAATGTCGAAACTAAGGATGCAGATTGGGAGGGTAGAGGGTGTGTAGGACGCGTTGCAGGTCCTGTCATTGCGAGAGGTGTGGGTGTTGCGGTACCGCTATCCGAGCCTCTAGGGAGCGTTCCCGTTGTGAGTGTTGGATCAATTACTTTTGTCCGTTTTGGAAGAGGAGAGGCAGGTAGTGAGGGAGGATCGTGGGCGACTGCGGCTGGAGTTGATGTGCCGATGGTGGTGTTGTCCATAATGGAAGCTGATGCGAAGAAGGATTGCCATTTCGGAGTCGCGTGTCTTGGGAGTTAGTCGCGTCGCGACCAGGCCGGAGAAAGTGGTCATTTCAGTCTACCGTAGAGAATACGGCTTGGCATACGACTGCAAAGCGCATTTTCTCCGTCCCTATTACAACCTTGGGAAGACCACATGAAGAGTCTGGTTTAATGTTAAGTCTTATGTGCAGCTTGTGACGCAACGCCTCCTCTGCGCCATGCCTCTATACCTTCACCAATTGCCGGCTATGGACGCTTATCCGGAGTGAAGCCTCTGAACGCCGCCAAAATCTCCGGGGCCTCAAGCAGCATTCAAAGCAGCATGCTGAATCGGCTCCACCCACTGTCTTGTGACATTGGGGGGCACAGCTGTCACCAGGTCAAAAACCGACAAACCGAAAGGAAGCCGACAAGCTGCCTCCCGCAAAAGAGAGTGGCATCAATGCATCTCAGGACAGGCCCATATTTGGCGAATCACTATCCATGGAACTGCCTCCAGCTCGACGGCTGCATTAGATTCCCGCCCGGGCTGTTCTCGCCATTTCTTTTCTCATTCTGACTGGCCGAATTTTGCTTACAACTTCCCGCACCTGGCGTGGACCTGTCAGGACACAACGGAGCTGGCCCCGCTATACGCCCTTTCATATGCCGAGGCACGTAGCCGCCCACTAGGCGCACTAGAAGTCCCGCAGACCGATCCCGAAGTCAAGTTCTGGCAAGCTTCTAGAACAATTCCACAGACTATGCCTAAAAACGATTCACGTAGTTCAACAGATCTACATCATTGTGCATGCGGCTGTTGAGGCATCAGGTTGCGCGTATGGCCCACGGCTATGGGACTCACTAACTTCCACTTGGGCTTCCACTCTTACTAGGTCGGTTTATGAGATGAGAATCAGTGATGAGTAGTGCTAGCTATCAAGACACTCTCAACTGTTATAGCTAATAACATAACTCTGGACGATCTTGAAAGGCCATGATAGAACAAAGCATCATGACCACATGTCACAGGTTGGTAAGGTGAGGTAAGTGGCACCCTAACGAAACTAAATCCCCACGATTGAGGCAGAACCGCGGGCCAAGGCCCAACCAAGCATGGGCCGGGCTTTAGCCACCGGTGTCATCCCCAGCACGATATCTGGACGCAGGAAACCCCAGCGCACATCACGGCCACATTATTGTAGCCAAGAGTTAGTGTCCAGTGTCCTTCCTTCCCTTTTTCCTTTCTGTCTGCTCGCTCATCTCTTTTCCTATTCTAGTAAAGCATGGTGGCAAGAAGCTAGTTGGAATCCAACAAAATTCAGAGCATAGGGTTGGTGTTGGGTGTGAAGCCCCCTCACTCTCCCTGGTCGAGCCCCAGCTAGCGTATGGTGCTTTCCCTATCTGTTCCGCATCCGGCCAGCCATCCAGAGTTACACCAGTTCGCCCCCAGTCCAGCGAAAACTCTTTGCATCTAGCCCGTCAGTGCCTAGGAAGGGTTCAATAGCCCTCGTCTCAGGCAAAACATCAGCCCTACTGCTCCGTACATAAAGTCAGACCAGACCCCCCCTTCACATTCCAGCAAGCATCAACCCGCCCCTTGCACGGTGCCTCCATCCATTAGTTTTAACGATTATCGCCCCAGTGCCGGTTACTCTTTACGCCCACCATGGGTATTATGCTCAAGAAGCCTGAGGGCACACCCGGCTCGGCTGTGCCCGCCATTTGCGTTGGCCTCTTCGTAGCCTTTGGTGGTATCCTCTTTGGGTCTATTCACCTTCAATAACAACAAATGTGATATTTTGTCTGACACGTTACAGTTATGATACTGGCACAATTGGCGGAATCTTAGGTATGAAATACTGGCGAAATGAATTCTCGACCGGGTATATCAATACAAAGGACCACTATAAGGATGTGACGTCCAGTCAATCATCTGAAATCGTGTCTATACTCTCCGCTGGTACCTTCTTTGGCGCTCTTACTGCTGCCCGTATGATCCTTCCTCTTCTCTGTTCTAAAGGATAGCAGTTTTAACATGTTTTTAGCCGTTGCCGACGCGATTGGTAGACGTCTTGGCTTGATCACTTCCTCCGCCGTTTTCACCCTTGGTGTCATCTTGCAGACAGCTGCTACCCAAATTCCCATGTTCGTCGCTGGCAGATTCTTTGCTGGTTATGGTGTGGGAATGATTTCCGCTACCAGTATGATGTTGTTCGCTAATTTTTCATCATAACCGTACTAACGAAAACAGTCCCGCTTTACCAATCCGAAACTTCGCCGAAGTGGATTCGCGGTACCATTGTCGGAACTTACCAACTTGCTATCACCATTGGTCTTCTGCTCGCCGCTATTGTCGACAACGCAACTAAGAATCGAAACGACACTGGCTCCTACCGCATTCCAATCGCTGTACAATTTGCATGGGCTATTATTATGGTAACGGGATGTCTATTCTTGCCTGAAACGCCTCGCTATTGCATCAAAAAGGGAAATCCAGAAAGAGCTGCTAAATCTCTTTCTAAGCTCCGGAGGCTAGACGTTGAGCATCCAGCTTTATTGGAAGAGCTTGCGGAAATTACTGCTAATCATGAATATGAGCTATCATTGGGTAAGGCGACATATATCGACTGCTTTAAAGGCAATCTGGGAAAACGCCTAGCTACCGGCTGTCTTCTCCAGGCTCTTCAGCAGCTCTCTGGCGTGAACTTCATCTTCTACTACGGTACTTCCTTCTTCCAGAATTCCGGAATCAAGAACCCATTCGTTGTCAGCTTAATCACGTCATGCGTCAATGTTGGCTCGACCTTCCCTGGACTCTACCTTGTTGAGAAATGGGGTCGTCGCAATCTGTTGCTCTTCGGTGCCATTGGCATGGCTGTGTGTCAATTCATTGTCGCCATCACAGGCACTGTTGCAGGAATCGACAATCTCGCAGCTCAAAAGGCCCTAATTGCGTTTGTCTGTATTTACATCTTCTTTTTCGCTTGTTCCTGGGGACCAGTCGCTTGGGTAGTTACTGGTGAAATATTCCCATTGAAGGTCCGCGCCAAGTCTCTATCAATGACTACGGCATCCAATTGGCTGCTCAACTGGGCAATCGCATAGTAAGTACAACCCTATCACTTTCAATAGCAATTTATCACTCTAACATCAAATAGTGCTACCCCTTACCTTGTAAACAATGACCCAGGTGACGCCAACCTTGGCGCCAAAGTCTTCTTTATCTGGGGTGGCTGCTGCTTCATCTGTATTCTTTTCGTTTGGGGCATGATTTACGAGACGAAGGGTTTGTCTCTCGAACAAGTTGACGAACTTTACGCCAAAGTCAACAGGGCGTGGCGCTCTCCAGGCTTTGTACCCTCGATCTCATTCCAAGATGTGCAAGATGTGCATATAGATGCACGAAAGATGTCTTTGACCGACATCGAGAACGAGGCCGTTAGGAAGAGGAGCGTTACACACAACGAAGGCCAGCAGCCATTAGGTACGGCAGAGAAGTATTGAGTGACGAAAGTCCAGTCTTTCACTTCACTACGATTTGTATCGTCTGCGCCGTTTCAAGGCTTTCTGCAGAACGAGCATTTACATCTATGCTCTTTTGAGATGAGAAGATGGGCTCACGATATTTTTGTATATATATTCTCGCCTTAACGATAGAGTGAGCTATGAGAATCCAATCATTCCAATGTAAATTCGATCATTATCTTATGAAATTCCAAAGCGTAATTTGGTGTTTAACAATATTCTACCTATGGTATCTCTGGTAGCTGCATAGCTATGCACAAGAAAGGCCTGTGGGAAGGAATAAAAAGAGGAGAGAGCGTGATCAATCGTAAATGTTCCTGAAAGTCACTTCCTGCCAAGTGCTAGCGTTAATATAATGAATCGTACGGCGCGCATGTAGTAGAGGAAGAGGCAGCCTTATAAGTAGTAATTTTTCTATAGATAAGGCCCCTACCGCCTCTTAAAAGCGCGCTAGCTAGGGCTCTAGTAGAGCCTCTTACCTATTATAGAGTTAAGTCTAACTTAGATCCGGAGTGTAACGAAGCCTAGTAGTAGGTACTACGGTGGACTTGTTAATGGGCTAGGTATATAGGTAAACAAAATGTTAACGACGTAAATATATCTGGTGGAGTAGCTGCCCGATAAATTAACTCCAATTATATTCTAAAATTTACCATAAAGAGAGAACTATCCAAGGTAGGGACTGTGGTCCTTTAAATACAACCTAACTCCTAAGAAAGGTATTTAGTACGTTAGTGACGATGGTACTGGAGGAGTCCTCCACATGCGTTTCCTGCTTACATAAGCAGAGTTCCTTCTTGTTCGGTCTCCGCAGCAACTACTTCAGTATCCGTAGTAGTCACCCCAGACCCCGTAGATATAGGCCTATATCAAGGCCTATATTCCTAATAGATAGATTCAATAGCTTCATTCATTCTTTTATCCTCAGATCTAGTTCATTAGGTTATAAGCACTCGTTGCTACTAAGCTACAACATCAGAAGATTAACACCTTACCACAGGTTGCATCAAGGGTTACTACACCCGTGCTAGGTCATTCCTTACTGCTCTGCATTATTTCTTATTATCAAATCTACGCGTTAAGTTCGTATATTTACGCGTTAAATTCATTTATTTACGCGTCACCATAGGTAAAGACTACCCAGGCATTTAACGCCTCAAGAAAGACGGTTTAAATTAGACCTAATATTAGACGCAGCTCAGCACGTACCTATATAGTAAGGGCCTTCTGCATATCATTCAGGAAGATACGGGCCCACCCCTCTACCTAAAGTTCTAGGAAGAAAAACCTACGATATCTATTAATTAAGTACTAAAGGACGCCGATAAGAAGGAGCGAGATAAGATCCTTAAGAGGTCTTAAATTATTACAGATACTAATAATTTAATTCGCTTAGCTAACAAGGCACTCTCCTATAAGTATAATAAGGAGTTTAAATAGTACAGTAAGGAAGACGGCAAAGTCTATTTAGTTATCCTTGGTATAATTAATAATAAGATCCTTACTGCCTTAGAACACAAGCAAACGGCAAAGGACTATATTAATCACCTTAAGCAGACGTTTAAGGCCTATGGCTTAATCCATAAGGCTAACGTATAAAAGACTTTTATTGAGCTCCGTTTTCAATTAAACTAAGCAGTTACTACTTTCTTAAGCCGTTACTAAGAAGCAGTTTAAGGAGTTAAGTAGGTAAAGCTTGCCCTAAATAACAAGATCATCAACTATTAATTTATTAACGCTGTTAACGAACACTTCCCTATATAGGCTTAAATCCAACGTAATAAGATTCGCGATGGCTATATAATTATACTAGTCTAATTAATTACTAACCTTACCAACAAGGCTTAGCAAAAGGACTTACTTAAGAGCTTCGCCTCAGTTAATAAGCTACCAGGTGACTCCGGTTAAGGACGCGGCAATAGCTGTAGTTGCGGTAATAGTTAAGGCAGAGGTAGTAGGGAAGCCGGCTGTAGTGCCTTATTAGGCAATTAAGGCCTTATTAAGGATACTTTAAATAAGTGCGGATAGTACAAGCTAGGTTATCTAGGTAGTAAGAAAGATTGCTAGATAAAGCACGCCTATTTAAGGCCCAAATAGTGGAGACCTAGAAAGAGACAACCTTAGCGCTTAGGTAACGGAGTAGCCTTAACAACTACTAATAAGGCCTCTAAGGGGACATCCAATCGCCCCTTTTAGGCTACTAATTTAGTAACTAGATCGATCTTTACTACGCAGGTTATTAGGCTAGCGGCTATAGCTTTAGGAATAAATATTAAGGACTCCTAGATAGCCAACAGTTGCTTAAATATCTACATAGGTAATAATATTAGGAAGTTTATCTAGTATTAGGAAATTAAACCTATTTAAATCTAGACGGGAGGAGGCCTAATAAAGGCCATTGGCGTTAAATTAGTTAAGCTTATAGTCGCCTAAACTAACTACTTAGCCTATATAATTATATTTACCAAAGTATATTACTATCCTAACTTCTTTATAAATATTATCTCGCTTAGTATTTTATAAAAAAAGGGAGTCTTTTTTAACAGTCTCTATAACACAATTAACTTCGTTAAAGATTAGGCAAAAATAGCCTATATCCTATGCATTAACGGACTTAATTCGTTTATACTAGTAGACAACCCTATAGAGGTTCCTTTTATAATGGCCCTGGCTACCGCACAATCACGCCTCTATAAAAAAGGCGTGCTTACTAAAGCTACTATAGAGACTTAGTATAAGAGACTATAATATCTTCCTTCTAACTAAATATATTAACTAGCTAGAAGTATAAAGGGGATTATAGTTACTAAGGATAAGCTATTTTACTATAAGGACTATTACCTTAAAAAGGCCAAGAAGTAAATATTAAGACGCCCTTAACGACGCAGCAATCGCATATTTAAAAAGGTGCACGTTAATATAGTTGGGCTATTAAAACACAAAGGTCTTTATAGAGAGAAGTACTAGGTATTATTTACTAATAACTAAACACGCTTTAAATGGATCTACTATATATTAAATAGAGGCTCTACGGCCTCTACCTTAAAGCAGTTTGTTTATATAATTAAGACTTAAATAGGGATAATAATTGGCTGCTTCCGATTAGATAGAGCTGCTAAGTGGTTTAATAAGGATATAACCAATTTCTTTAAGAACGAAGGCATAGTTACTAAGGCCTCTACCCTATACACTACACACTAAAATGGAATAGTAGAGAAGGCCAATTACCTAGTTAAAGAAAGGGTTAGGGTAATATTAATTAAGACTTAATTGCTACTAAAGCTCTAGCCTAAAGTTGCTAAGGCAGCTATACATAGGCTTAATATATTACCTATATCAGTTAATAAGGACAAAGCTCCGCCCACTTAAGTAATAGCCCTCGCCCTAGGGGATACTAATTCTACAATTACGTACGCTAACTAGAAGATCTATAGCTATCCCGCCTACGTCTATATTAATAAAAAAGACCCTTAGCAGTAATAGGATAATAAGTTCGTTATAAGAGCTTAGAAAGGACGATTAGTTGGCTATAAAGGCTTATATATATATCGCGTCTATCTACCTTACAAGAACAGAGTCGTTTAATTAAGTAGCGTTACCTTTAACAAATTAGGAACCTTTCTTACTACACTAATTAGTAAGGAAGAAGGTGGCGACAATAATATCTGCTAGATACTACTTAAGGAACTTCCTACTAAAGACGCTCTATTAAAGGTCTCTTAGTCACCACAGGAAAGAAGTAAGGCTTCTTAGTCACTGTAGGAAGAAAGTAAGGCTTCTTAGTTACTATAGGAGGCAGACTAGGACTTTTGGGCCTTATAGTTAGGGGGTGCCTCTAGTGATTATAATATCGCACTGTAGCTTAATTAACCTCCTCTTACTAATAATAAATAGGTAGGTCTTAACTAGCAAGAGCTTCCTAATTTAGGAGGATACCTCTATTAGGAAGCGACTCCCCTAAGGGATATCTACTAAGAGGATCTAGAATAGATTCTAACTAAGTATTTAGAAGAGAACAATAAACCTATAGCGAGCACTTATACACGGTTAAAGCCACGGCTTAACTATAGCGTACTCTATAGAACTAGAAGGAAGGAGCTAGCCATAAAGGCCACCTACCTTACCCTATCCTTCGCCTATACGTTTATAAGTGCTCTATTACAGCCTTAATAGATAAAAATAACTAAAGGACTACCTTCGGAGCCATAAAACTAAAAGAAAGCTATAAATTTAATATTTAAGAAGGAGTAGAAGGCTGCGGCGGATAAGGAATAGAAGTCTTAAATAGTAAATATCTTATTTAAGATTGTTAAACTTCCACCTAGAGCTAAGGCTCTACCCATTAAATAGGTCTTTATATACAAATTTGATAAAAACAACGTCCTATTTAGATAAAAAGTATAACTGGTATTATGCGGTAATAAGCAGCGCCTAGGAATTAACTATGGCGACACGTTCGCAAGCGTCATTTAACCTAGTATATTTAAGCTACTAATGGCCCTGGTTACTATATACGATCTAGAGTGCAAGCACTTAAACGTAATTATGGCCTTCCTTAATAGGAAGCTTAACTGTAAGAATATCTATATTTAGCTGCTAAAAGGATACCGCCAGTATTAGAAGGACGGTGTTGCTCTTATAGGCCTACTGCTTAAGGCTCTTTACGGTCTTAAGTAGGCGCCACGTCTTTAGTATAAGGAGCTTAAGAGCTTTCTTATTACCTTTAAATACATGCCAATTCCAGCTAACCTATATGTCTTTATTAGCTAGTAAAGCGGCTAAATTATTATTGTCTACGTTGACGATCTTATCTTAATTGGACGGGATATACGGACGATTAAACTGCTTAAAGAAGCACTTAGGAATAAGTATAAAGTAAGAGACTTAGGCCCAATTGCGTACTACCTAGGTATTTAAATTATAAGGAACCGCTAGGCGCGATCAATTTGACTAATATAGGACGCCTATATTAGGAAGATCCTACATACATTCTATATAGAAGACTATATACCGGTCTCTATACTAATTCACCCCTTTACGGTAGACTTTAAGCTATATAAGCCTAAGGATTAAGCTCCGCAAAAGCTAGTAAAACGGTATTAATCGCTAATAGGCTCTCTACTTTATCTATGTAATTGGACTCGACCCAATATAGCCTAGGCTGTAGAAAAGCTCTATTAGTTTCTATATAACCCTACTAAGCTATATATAGACGCCGTAATACAGATACTCGCCTACTATATAGGGACGATTAACCTAGGTATAGAGTTCGTCTTACCCTAAGGGTAGTAGCCTCCTCCAAAAGCCTTCGCCAAGGCGTTAGCTACGGACTATACTACCCCTAATTATAATAGGGAGTATAGCGGAAGCGCACTAGGTAATATACCTAACCTATAACTACACGGCTATAGCGATACAGCGTTTACAGATGCAGTTAATAGGAAGTTAACTTCTAGCTATATCTATAAGCTAGCGGGTGGCCTAGTTTTATATAAATTAAATAAGCAGTTAATTCTTATAACCTCTACTACAAAGGCTAAGTATATAGCGATAATGCATACGGCCAAGGAAGCCTTATAGCTCCGTCAATTACTTACTAATTTAGGCTACACCAAAAAGGATCTACTACCGATATATTTATATGGCGATAATTAACCAGCTATAAGCCTTGCTAAAAGTAACAACTACCACGTACGCACTAAGCACTTTAAGCTATACTAGCACTATATTCGTAATAAGGTTTAAAGCGGCGTAATCTACCTACAGCATGTTTTTACGGGTAGTATGGTGGCAGACGGTCTTATAAAGCCACTATCGACAACTTAGTTTAGGAACTTTATTAAGCAGCTAGGCCTCGTTTAATGCGATATAGATACTAAACCTAAGTAGGAAATCGTACATAGGTCGGTAAAGCCTTAGAGGGTACGCCATTTGACGACTCTAACTAATGCTAATGACTTTTAAATGGGGGATGGGAACGATGTAGAGCTTATAATAGGTAATTAATTACAGCTTAGGGAGAGGTTAAATAGGACCTATAATACACTTGGAGGATTATAAGGTGTTTCTTTTATATATAAATAAGTTTAATACTAATTTAGGAAGGATCTGCTTCTGTTTTAGTAGAGTACTAGGGGGTGTAATAATAGTACTAGAGGAGTCCTCTATATGCGTTTCCTGCTTACATAAGCAAAGTCCCTTCTTATTCGGTCTCCGTAGCAACTACTTTAGTATCTATAGTAGTTACCCTAGACCCCATAGATATAGGCCTATATTAAGGCCTATATTCCTAATAGATAGATTTAATAGCTTCATTCATTCTTTTATCCTCAGATCCAGTTCATCAGTTAGTATATTATTTTAGCACATTAAGAGCCCCGTAACTCGTCATATAACTCGCCTATCCTTTATCTTATAAGGGGGTAACCTAAGCGGGCTGCCGCCCTCCCTACTAGCGCTGGCGTGGGTTTAGGCCAAACAAAGTATAGCTCTTTATATTATAAATACATACAGAAGCCACTAGAACAGAAAGATAATATAAAATAACAGGAAGAGAGCAAGGGAGTCTTGTATCTTATATCCTAAAATGCCAAATCTTGTTCGCCGGCAGCGTGGCCACCACCCTATTTAATATCCTACTCTTCGAGATCCAGGCACCCGACTCTCCTACCATAAGCGTAATATTACTTATTCCCTCTCTTAACACGCTAGTTGGTAGCACTATAAGATTACTACTTCCCTTAGTATACCTCGCAGAACTATATTAAATTCTCTCTAGAATATATAGACCCCTTAAAAACAGAGAGGGAGACGGCCAAATATTAATACACCAACTCGACAGCGCCTTATTGCTAGGCTAACCTTAATCGCTTCCACCGACGGAAGCCGTTTGAAGAGATTGTATTCCTAGAGGGCGTCTCTGCCTGTAAGCGTTCTCTATATAAAGCATTTAAAAAGGAAGGCTATTTCCATCGTATTACGATAGAGAAGCCCTTTATTACACCTAAACAACGAGAGGCCCGGCTAAAATAGGCCTATTCTTACCTAGAATAGACTCCCGAGATATAGGCAGCAGTAATTTAGACAGATAAGGCTTCTATTTAAACTAGTAGAGGCTAGATTTTTGTTACTAAATACGCCGAGGAGAAATATAATATTAATTACTATATCCCTAAATTTAGGGGGTATTTAAGCTAGATAATCTATAGTAGTATCCCCCATAGGAATAAGGGGCCTTTAGTTATTTTTTAAAAAGGACTGGTTAATTAAGCTTAGCTATAAGAAGAAGATAATAAATGGCGACGTATATTGTACGTATATATGCCCTAATATTAAGGCTTTTGCGTAGGAGTTATGGCAAATACTATAATACTAGCCTATTCTTATAGAGGATAATGCCTTAATTTACTTAGTAAAAGTAACTGCCTAGACTAGGAACAGAATAGTATAGTTATAATAGAATAGCCAGTAAATTCTCCAGATTTGAACCTAATTGAGAATATTTAGAGACTGCTAAAGGGGAGAATATAACGTAGATTTCCTATAATAAAAGAGGAGGTTAGGAGGTACGCAGAGGAGGAATAGGAGAAGCTCGAACCCGTAGACTTTAAGAAGTATACTGGTAATATAAGGGTAATTGCTGCAGATGGGGGTCCTACAAAATACTAAGGGCCTGTTTGGTTCGTCGGTTGGAGGCGAGATGGAGGCGTCATCTTAACGGGCTGATATCGAATTGACGCTCCCGTTTGGTTCCTCTAGCTTCATTTCTTGCTCTAATCGCTCCAGCTGAGCTTCATCTCGGCAGGCGCGCCTACACCCCTGCAATTGCCTAAATAGGCTATTAGTGCGGCTAAAAAACGTCAGTTTAAAAAATATAGGGGGAGACCACAATTTAAATGAACTGGAGCTTCTATTTTGTGACGCTAGTAAGCGCCCATCTAGAGCCTCTACTGCCACCTTCTGCTAAGACGTTGACGTGGTGGTTTTAAGGCCTTTAATCAAGCTCGCCATGCCGCCTACCCCTCAGCGAATTGTTATTATTACCCTTATATCAATCCTTGCAGCTGTTACCGCTATTATAAAGCATATATCGGCCGACTACTATAAGCCTACCAGCGTTTAAAGCCGTCCTCGCGATGTAAATAGAGGCCAATTATAGGTAGAGGATTGTTTAGAGTTACCGCGTTAACTATTTAATAAGACGCGTATATGGCCCAAAGTGCTTAACAACCTCCTTAATTGGCTTGTATTAAATACGGATCTTAAAAATTTAAGAGTCTTAGCTATTAAAAAGGTAATAACGTTCTTCTATATATGCGGCCATAGATCTAGCTGGCGAAACGTTAAGTAAAAGGTAGCTTATTTAACGGAGATAATAAGTCAGTATATAGCTACCTGCAATCAATTTAAATTATAGTAATAATTAGCAGCCATTTTTATAAGGTTCTGGACGCTCTACTATACCTTCACCGTTAAATCGTTAAACCCCCACCTATAGAGATGCTAAAGGAGATTCTTAAATCCACCAAGCGTTAGCTATACTTTGCTAATTATATTAGCGCCCTTAATGGCTTATATATCTTTGCCTACGTACCTATAAATAAGTAGATTCTATACTAAAATTAATATAGCGATATTACATAAAACGTTCTGGCGGTGGTTAATTTTGGAATAAGCTTTACCTACGTTCTACCTAAATAGGAAGGCTCTGCTTATAACAGGAGAGTCCTTAAAGACGCCATAAGTAAGGGATTTAAAGCTCCTCTAAGTTGATATTATCTTGCCGACGCCGGGTATACCAATTTAGATATAACATTATCGCCATATTAAAGCGTAAGGTATTATCTAAAGGAGATTAAGAAGGTAGAGAAAGTGCCCAATAATAAGTTTAAACTATTTAACTATCGTTATTTAAGTCTTAGGAATGTAGTAGAGCGTACCTTTAGTATTTTTAAGCGTTGTTAGAGGATATTTAATAGGCCTTATTAATTTAACCTACGCACTTAATTAAAGCTAATTTATGCACTTACTGCTGTATATAACTTTATTAATCTACATTATAATATAATGGATAATTAGGAGGATCTTAAGCCGTTTAGTAATAAGGAATTAGAGTAATAAAGGAAGAGTTCTATAGTTAACTGTTTATTAGAAGTAGATAATAAGGATTTAATTAATAGAAGGCCTATACAGGAGCGGCAGGAGGAAATCACAAATAAGATATGGAAAGACTACTGTTAGGCAACTGGACGTGTAATATAGGCGTATATCTATACATCCTAGTAGTGATATATAGAGCTTCTATTTAAAAATCTCAGAGTATATTACTACTGCTGTGTGTCTTTAATTCTATAAGCGAGTGGCCTAATAAAACTCCCTATCCCCGTTTTTATAGGCAAATATTTACAGAGATATTAGGAAAAAGAGAGTGGTAATAAGCTAATTATATACAGCGTTAAAGACTCTATTAAGATTCTACTCCTTAACTTCCTTAACCTCTTTAAAATCCTTAACATTAAGATTAAGCCGTATACATTCGTCCCTATTAAAAGATGCCAGGATCTAATCTATCTGCTTAATATCCTCGCTAGCTTCTCTTAATAGCTTACAAACCCACTAAATACGCTCCCGTTAGCCTAAGTTTATAAATAGCTTTACACTAAACTTCTTCTTAAATTTAGTAACGACTATAAGCTGCTAATTAAACTCTAAGTCCTTAAACTAATTTATAAACAGCTTAATCGCCTAAGCCTGCTTATCTATTATTAAGTCCACTATTGCAGTAAGCTGCTTTGTTATTTGGGTGAGATTCTAACCTAAACAATTAGTTAATGTTATCCCGTTCTTCTTCTTCTTTCTAGCTTAAGCATTAGCAGCAAGAGCGGCGTTAGTGGCTGCTCGTTTCCTAAGGAAGTTACCAACAGTGCTACTATCCTTATTTAAATTAGAAGTAGAGCTTTGCTGACTAGGTGTAGTTAAGCGCTCAGTTAAACCAATAACAGCACTATCCTCTATACAATTATCGTTGGTAGCCTTATTACCCTCTATAAGCTTACTAAGGGTTATAGCTTGCTTACTAGTGGCGATTATATCGGCAAATAACTAGTAGTGCAGATCCTTAAGCTCTAGAGGCTTATGTCAGAACTTCCTTACATCTGGATTAGCCTTAAAGTAATTATTAAGGACCTTTTTTAACGCAGTAAGACAGCCTTTCTTATCCTACCCAAATCCTAATTAACTCTTAAGCTTAACCTAAGCCTTATAGTCCTTCTTACACGAGTTGTGCTTTAATTTTATCTACTTAAGCTTCATATTAGGCCTTTCAGCCTTTTTACGAACAGCCTACGCGGCGTACTCCTACGCCTGCTTCTTATAGCCAGAATCGGCCCGCATTCCCTCATCAATTGCCTTAAATATTAAGCCTAAAAGCAGAGCCTCCTTTATATTAAAAGTCTATGCCAACGGCCCCCTCCGTTCTTCTCCGGGTATAATTAAACGCTTGCGATTGGAGGGTAAGGGTGAGGGTAAGGGTGAGCATAAGGTGGATTCGTCTCGTATTTAAAATATACGGCCTCTTGGCGCAGGCGTGCGCGTTGACATCATATAGGTGGTAGGTAGGGAAGGTGGAGGTAAGGGAGGTGGTCCTTCCGTTAACTTCTAGATGGCAGTTAAACCAAACAGGTCTTCAAATTTTACACCGCTGACATGGCGTCTAAGACGCGGCAAAAGAGTTACACTAAAATGCGCCAAAAGCTACGACCACCTCAATTTAGAAACTGATACCTTCAGTGGAACCAAACAGGCCCTAAATAAGCACTGTTTTTAATGTGGTAATGTGGCAATGTAAGCACTAGCAGGAAGCGCTTGCAGGGAGGGCGGCAGCCCGCTTAGGTTACCCCCTTGTATAGTTTAACTAGTTCTAGCGCCTCCCGCGCTTCTACTAGTTATACTTAGGCACGTGTTAGGGCGGTTTTAGATAAACCTTATCGCGATAAGTCTTGGCATACCCTAAATAAATTTTGGACAGTGGTAGAGCGACACCCCTTAATTGATACTCGCACACCCCCTAATTGGTATTCGCACACCCCCTTGATTTGGCTTAGCTCCCACCACATCTAGTTAGAACTCACGTGTGTTTGGCTCGTATGCATCTGCACCAGTGCGCAACTGTTGCGCGCTCATACCCAAAACATCACCTCGCATTTGCCTTACCTCCCAGCCTCTAACTGTAGAGTGCCGCCGCGGCCACCCGGCTGGCTCTGTTCGCGTTAATACATCGACTTGTCGCGAGCCATCAGCATTCGAACAAAATATCAGGTATACTACGCGTAGGGGCGCGGGCGTGCTCGCGGAGGCAGCTTACAAACACCAAGCAGAGGTAGCAGCACTCAAATTGGTTTAAGCCAGGCCTTACAAGCCACTACACAATCCAACCAATCAACCCAGGAGCAAGCACGTAGTAGTACAGGTAGTGAGTGCGGTGGTGAGTATGGTGGTGGAAGTTAAGATACTACTGCGAGTGCAATACGAAGTATTAGCGGCAATATTCAACAGGCTTACAGAGGTCGGGGGGCCTTGCCCTTTTAGCAGGACTTTGCTGAGGGGCCCTTCGGTGCATTCCGACTTTGGTCTAAACTCTATTACTTGTACTATAATTGAAATCAAGACTTAATTAAGGTGGTGCAGTCACAAACATTTTGAAGGTTTGATTTTCGCGATGCAGATGCACACGAGCCAAACACACGTGAGTTCTAACTAGATGTGGTGGGAGCTAAGCTAAATCAAGGGGGGTGTGCGAATACCAATTGGGGGGTGTGCGAGTATCAGTTAGGGGGTGTCGCTCTACCACTGTCCTAAATTTTT
>Ga0307515_10004125_pt1 | contig 30250 bp, 15 predicted proteins | sample 17_EM_MG_FD_194513 | JGI IMG/M metagenome (GOLD analysis project Ga0307515, IMG submission 194513) | Populus trichocarpa ectomycorrhiza microbial communities from riparian zone in the Pacific Northwest, United States - 17_EM | ecosystem: Host-associated > Plants > Roots > Unclassified | place... | reverse complement strand
CCCCCCCCGCGGGGGGGGGGGCGTTGTCTCTGGTAGAAGCTTGAGGTATCACTGGCAGGAATTCAGCTTGCAGGATTCACGCGCCACGTCATGGCGGGATGGTGATTTGTATGTGCCGCGACGAAAATGTTCCGCTGGAGGCTGGCCCCTCTCTCTGTCTTTTATTTTTCTTTTTTGTCCCTTTCACTTGTGGCGGTAATATTTCTCTCTCTCTCTCTCTCTCGGCAATGTTCCTTTAATTAGGCTACGTTTATTTTCCATCGATCATGCAGCTGAAGTGGTCGTTTGTGGTTTCATCTTACCTCGCTTCGACTAAACAAACCAAGTTAGTCATACAATAGACATAATGACAACCAAGCTGAAGTGGTTTTTTTTTTGAATTATTTCTTTAGTTGCAAAAATTATTTAAGTCTTGAAAAGTAATCATTAATCCAACGTGAATTATAATAAAAACATATATAACTTTAAAAACATTTAACATCGCTTCAAAAAACTAATTATATAAAAACAACTTGTTAATTAGGTGTTTTTATTTTCAAACCCAAATTAGACTCGGAAGCTGCTATTTTAGATTTTTTTTTATTTTTCTCTCTTGATTTTGTTTTCAATTTAGATTTAAGATTGTAATTTAATTAAAATGTTTTTTTATTTATACAACCATATAGGTTATTTTTATGGATTGTGTATTATTGAAAATGATAATGAGACAAATCTTTGAAGGACATATAGCCCAGAGACTTGTCTTTATTTAATATATATATATATATATATTGGTTGGTTGCGAGCAAATCAAAATAAATGAAAATTCATTTGAACTCTAAAATGCCTGAGTGAGCTTTGATGACCCATCGTCGTTTTGAGCTCGTGTTCATTGCGAATCTTATCCTGAGTTGAAGGATATAGACAACGCGACCAAGGGTGTCCATCTTGGAGCCATCACGTTCTTGCCAAAGTGACAATCATGTTTTCACCTATATTCAAAATTAGTTTTTTGAGTCACTCTCCTTTTTCTTTTTCTTTTTCCTTCTCTCTACATCTATTTCTCTATATAAAGTAATTATCACTACTTATTTATAGAGTAAGATGAAGTTTATCAATCATAATTAATCAATTATTAATAAATATTTATCATAAAATAGTAAAAAAAAAAAACTGTTTATTTAAAAGATCAATATAATCCTAATAATAAAAAAACCACGATGCATATATACTCTCCTTCAATTGATATCGGAAGGAACCATTCATAAGTTTTTTTTCCCTTTATATTTTTATTAAGAATTTCAGTCAGGATTTACAATTTTTTTTTTATCAGATTGTAAATATGTATTAAGATCAAAAGTAACCATGCTGGTTAACCGGCAAGTTTATAAACATGTACAAGATATACAATAGCAAAAAAAGAAATAGATTCCCATCATAATAACAAAAGAGAGAACATGCTCCCATAAAAAAATTAACCATGCAAGGCTCAAAACAAGTGAGTAGCAATGGTTAAGAAAGAAACCTAACAAGGTTTGCAGGTGTCAAAATTAACCCAACCAGCATCACAAGCCAAAGAATAACATCAAACAGCAGCAAACAACTAACCATAAAATCAAGACCATATAACAACCATCAAATCAATCAAAGCATTGGAAAGCTTGATTACATAAGAAGAAGCTGAAACTAGGCAAAAAAGCATCCCAAAGCAAGGAATAATAAGTGGCCAGATCACAATTGTGAAGCATGATCTACCGGGCAACAACTGCCATGACAATACAAGATAATGCAAGAAAAGTAGGCCTATCTCACATCTGTAATAGATCAATAGCAGCTCGACATAAAGTATCATGATTCAACATTACCCCACATATTTAAGGAAGTGGTTCAGGTTATGAAAGTGAATCAAACTTGGAATTTATGAAGCATCACATTAGTCGAATAACTAATACCATTAAAAAGCCGCTTATTTCTCATTTAGAGAGACTTTTTTCATTCTAGACTCAAGCTCTTCCCAGTTGTATGAAGATGTATCCAATTTGACTGGTAATACTTTAAAAGAAATTCCAGTCTTAATAAGTATAAAACAAAGAAAAGGAAAGGAAAATAAAAGAGAGATATAGCAGGCTCTTACACTTAAAAATGTAACTACGTATGGGCCTAGAAAGTAAGTAATATCAAGGGCTGCAGATGGGCTAGGAAATGGGCCATATTTACCGGCCTCGGCCTGTCCCTAATTCCCCGAAAAACATGGTAGATGTTATTAACCAACAACGACGTCGTATCTGTACAATAAATCAATACAGAACACAGCTCTTGTTCTATTCTCTTCTCTCTCGCGCGGCTCACTCCACTGTTGGCAAAGATGGAGTTCGCGAACCTTGAAGGTCTTCGTCAGGACGCTTCTTATTTGTCTTTTCATATTTAATTTCGCTCACTAATCTTCTCAGATGAGGCAACTCAAAGCACAAGTTGATGTCGTAGACAAAGCAGACGGGTATGCTTAATTATTTCTAACCACCTCATCAAATTTCAGCTTCTCGACATAAAGTTTTAAAAAACTATTGTTTCTTTTGTAATTTTTTTAGATGGTTGAATACTAAGTAATCGCTGCTGTGAGGTAGCCAATCACCAAACAGAGAGTTTTTACCCTGATTTCCTTTTTAAAGGTGGAAAATTAAGCAATAAATTTATTATTATTATTATTATAAATACACTTTTAGGGTGATTTAGGTTGCTAACTTTTCCATTGAATGTTTAAGAGCACGGGGCAACTTTACCGTAGGTGCTTTGAAAGATTTCAAGTATTGCCTGCCAGTATAACTTTTTCTTCTTGAATCTGCAATGGTGTGCAAATAAACATTTGCAATCGCGAAAGGTAAGCCTCTCCATGCTAGATGCTAGTGATATTTAGCTTTTGAATTGCCAGAAATATTAATCCATTTAAAATCCTAAAAACTACTAGTAGACTCATGATCTAATGGCAATGACATCATTCCTCCATGCTTTAGGAAGAAACTTGTGATCCTAGTTTCAAATATTGGAGATTGAGGGGGTCAATGGATGAGATTTGTAAAGAAAAGAAATGATTTAATTCTGAATTAATAGTAAAATAGTCAAGATTTTTAATTTAATTCAATTTTACAAACATTCCAAACAGTATAAATAAATTCAATTCCAAAAGGTGACAGGTAAATTATACTTTTTTATTTTTATGAAAAATCTTCTGCTTGATTATGCCATTTTCCAAACAGTAATATTTTTATTTTTGTTGTAGTTTGAATAGCAATAAGACTTTTATGTAACATTAATAGTATATTTGAATAGCAATAAGACTTTTATGTAACATTAATAGTATATTTGAATAGCAATAAGACTTTTATGTAACATTAATAGTACAAACAATATTATCCTATAATTAAATTATCAACTTTTATTTTGATAAATTTCTTGAAGGTGAAATATAGGTTCCCAAAGGCCAACTCCCCTTTCAAGATCTATAATACCTTAAAAGATTCTGAAAAGGCTGATAGGAGACAAAGAAAGAACTTAGTCATGGCAGAATCAAGCCAACTTTTTGAAGAAAAAAGTGATGAAATAGATCATTCACTTGAAAGGTTTTAGGGAGGACCACTACAAACAAAAACCAATAACATGAACTTCACTACGGACATGCCTTCCTCCCTGTTATTCCATGTTAGCCAAAACCTACAATTTATTGCTTCAAATGCCCTGGGATTATTAAAGACTCCTGCAATCATGCCTCAAAATACATCGTAAACTACTATAAACCAAATGCCCCAAATGCCTCCACCCTTATTTCAGCCTGAATATGATTCATCATGGGTGGTTACCATTTTAAGAGAAAGACAGAGTATCCAACATAACCACAAATGAGTATTAGGTCGTTAAAGACGAGGGCATATATGATCTATTTTCAACTAATGAAGAATGTTGCGAGCCAAATGTTGGCATTTCCAAAAAGTTTAGAGTCTTCTTATTTGTTAAGTATACAGGATCTCAATGTCCAGAGACTCATCTCAAAATATACCACAATAAAATGACTGAAGTTATCTATGAAGAGAAACTTTTTATCCATCATTTTTCATGAAAGGCTAGTTGAACTTGTTTTTAGTTGGTATATAGGTTTGAATGGCTCTAAAATGGAAAAGTGGGAATATTTGGCCATTGCATGTTTTTAAAAAAATTGGATTTAACTTGATGGTGATTCCAACCAGGTATGACCTTTAAAGAATGGGGATGAGAAGTAATGAGTTAGTCAAGGAATATGTTATGAGACTACATGACATGACAACATAAATCTACCCTTCTCTGCTTGAAAATGAGCTCACTTTCATCTTTATTGAGACTTTAGAGCTCAATAACTCTAGTCATTTTAGAAGCTCCATACTTCGGCTACTTGATGAACAATTCATCAAGCTATTTTATGGATTTAGGGACTGCAGCAAAAAGGATGGAGCAAGGCTTGAAGTCAGGAAGGATCAGGAATCCGATAGTGAGGTTTAATGTTATGTCAAAGAACAAATCAAAAGAGGACTCCCATATAGAGAATATGGATCAAAATCATTCTATACCTCATCTTAAATACCGTCTATTTTCATAACACCAATAACTTTCGAAGTGTCATTAGCTAATATTGACATATCTCTGTCACTTGGCATTATTTTTACCAACACCTTTGAAATATTGGACGCGCTGCTCTGATTCCATCAAATCCCATATGACCACTATACTTGAAGTGGTATGACCCAAATGTAAAGTGTAAGTATCATGATGATGAGATCCTATGACAATCAATTGAGAATTACAAGAAGTTGAAGCATCAAAGCCAAAAGTGGGTAGGATGGGGCATGAGGATGGAAGATGCACCAGATGAATGCACAAGCCACATATATTTGTTGGAGGGGGTTGATATGAAATAGAAGTGTTACATTGTCAACTCTTTTATTATTGAACTTTGCCGATTCATATTTTTGTTGAAAAAAACATCGAAACCTTGGAATTATTAAATATGTTTTCCATGTATTTTAATTATGTCTTTTAATAGATATGCTTTTTTTTTTGTTTCATTGTAATTCTGCTGCATCAGAGTTTTTTTTCATAATATATTTTGTTGTGCTAGAGAATATATTAGCTACACCTTTACAATTTTTCTTGATGTTCCACAGCGAAACGCGTAAAAGATCTGGTAGCAATCTAATTGGTGAAAGCTATCAGGGAAGGTGCTGACACTGGTTGCCTTTGGCAATGCTTCAAAAAATAAAAAAAAAATTCGGATGACTGGTAACATATAAATCGTTATGATAATCAACAAAAGCGGTAATAATTCTGAAAAAAAAAAGTGGGCAAACTTAAAGCAAGTTATCATATGACTACATTAAGCAGTCCATTTTTTGACCTAGAAAATTAACTCTACATCTCAAAGACCTCGTCTCTCAAGATCAAAGTATTCACTGCAAAAGCTTGAAGGCACAGCTGAGAGCACCAAAAGCCCTGTCCATTCCTCACCTGGCTTCAAGGTGACAGGTTTCTCAACCACTGCTCCATCGACACATAACATCTTTTTGTACTCTTCATCGCCAAAATCCGCCATTGCTTTTGATTTCTTCTCCCATGGATTCCACACCGCTGTTTGTGGGCATGAACAACGGTAAATAAATAATAAGGTTTACAACCCAAAATGTAGAGTATCATTTAACTTTCTACTCGTTTACAAAATTGTATTATTGAACACAACTTACCTACATCCGGGAGTCCATCCTTTCTAATAACATATGTCCGCTTCCTCCCATGATCGAGGATTGCAATTGCATTGGGAGAACTGAGATAAACTCGATCCACCTGCCAGATAAATCCAGACAGTAAAGAAATAAATTAATGAAGACACGAACACAAACACACAAAATGCTAAAGAAGCCATTGTTGCACCCTGAGAACCACGTGAGTAGCTGATGGAAAAGGGGTTTTATGCCAACCGGGAATTTATATTACATCATGTTGCAAACAATGAGTGTGAAACCATGCAAATGCATTTGAAAGAAATTTGGTAATAAAAAACTAATTCAGAATCTATGTCGATCTCAAAGTCTCCTAAAGAGATTTAAGGTGGAAAGATTCTGGGGGAAAAGGTGGGACTTGAAAGTGGCGTTGCTTTGTTGTCTTCGTGTTAGTCACTCTACAGTGAGAAAATATTAACTAGCATAAAAAGTTTGGAAAAAACTGCACTGCTAACATTTCTAGCAGTCGAAAAATCAGATGAAAGCTGACCAGAAATTGCATGAAAATGAACACCAAGGTGTTGAAGGGCAGTTCCAATAGTATAGATTGCCGTTAAAAGAAATTAATAAAAAACGATTCAGCATTTCTGTCAACTTAAGTACCAGTTCCATCCATTCATCTCTAACACGGCTATAGGAGTAAATTCGAATTTACCTCAGATTCAAAAGTGAGGGCATCTCCTTGTTCTGTAAATCGTTCTCTTTGTTGAAGGTTGTCTAGGTAGTCAAGTGTTTCCAATCCTTCTATCCTCACTTCACTGATATAAAGATTCACTTCTGAGTGAGTCCAAACAGTGCATTTTCCAAAGGATGCTTGTTGAAATCGGGTGAAAAATTTTAAGCATGCATGCTAGGCTACTTTTAATGGATTCCCAATACATGAATCGTATTCACATGTTTTTGGTAATAGATTTACCATGCTTTTTTTTATTATTTCTATAGCTAGCAATAAATATCTGATTGGAATCTTAAAGAAATTTCATTTTTCCTATTGATTCTGATGATTCTTTCCACACACACCCCAAAAAAAGGTCATCTTTCATTATAAAGTCACCACCATTTGGGATGAAGAAATTCTTTCCTGTGCAGAATCAAACTGTGATACTAATGCTAACTTATGGAAAAGTTTTCAGTTTCTGGAAAATTGTCAAACAAAACAGGTAACCGAAAGCACAATGTTTCCTAGTTAGAATACCTCTAGAAAACTGAGCTCTTTCTTTCTTTCTTTTTCTCTTTTTTTTTGTAAATTTACAAAGACCCAGAAAACCATGAAACGAAAAAGATATTTCCGAATATTCCATTTTAGAAAAAGAAGTCTCAATTTGGTTCTCTTGCTTTTATGATTTTTTTTTATACATAAATATTTTATCCTTCTCTAATTTAAAGGCCAGCCAAACAAGTTCATGCTTTCTATTCTTGAGCAGGTCCATTTTCTACATGTTCTCAAGAAGAAGGATGGAGAAAAGAGAAAAGGAATGGGAAAATGTGAAAAATTGTTTTCTACAGAAGTGAATGCATGCTAAGAACTTAATCCTTTCCTTGTTTTAGGCGTGACATTTGGGTAAATAGACTTCATACCTTATGTCAGAAACTGACAAATATGTGTGATATGTAAATGAGAAACTAAATGGTTTTCCGTCGATGTTCCGAACTCTTGATGTCAGCGCCAAGTCTCCATTTGCTGCAAGTGACACCCTAAGACGAAGCTCAAAACTGAAAGGAAAAACAAAACAAAAAACAGAGACATATTAACCAACACTAGTCACTTCAAACTCATTGCAAGCACAGAGAGAGGTTCAGCTCCTATTGTAGTTGTGCATGTGATTGGAATGATTCTGCTGTGTTTCAGTGTTTGATCTCTTCTGCCCAAACAGAGGACTTGCTTTCGGAATGAACTATTCGGTAGTGGGTTATTATAGTCATGACTTTGGAGATTTCAATTGCAACATAAAAGGCTAACTATTGAAAAACCAGTAATTCAAAATTATGGACCGTCTGCACAAAATGCCAATAATCCAACAACAACGAAAAACTAAAATTAAAATCTTAGTCAGGGTGAAATAAGAAACTTCGTCTTGTTCTTCACAATAAAATGATTCTATGAGCATGACTATTAATCACGAGTCATCAAGATTGGACCCTTGCTCTGATGCACATAAGGAAATAAAAAACCCAAGCTCCTACCTATAAGGCCAGCACTTCAGGTCTTCTTCAGATGGTTTAAGCAGTAGGTCAATGAAGGATTTCCCATGGGAATCATTGGGATGCAAAGGAGGAGGATTGTCATCAACTGTCCAAATCTTGCTCCTAGCAAAACCATGCTGCTCTGGAGATCCACAGTTTCCAAACTTCACAAGCATTAAAGCAGTTTACATAAGTAAAGATATGTTCACTCATGAAGTTTTAAGCATATAAAAGAGGAACTTTAGAGGTACCTGCGGGAAACATATAGGGATCCCTCCGCGCACTTGTTTTGGAGGCTTAAAGATCCCCTGCAATAATTGAAAAGGTCAGATAATTGAATCAGTCTTGGATCTCTTAAGAGTTAAAATTTATTAATCAATACCATCTGCAACTCTCTGTTATGCTAGAACAACTCTATGACAACCTGTTTAGAAACTAAAAATCTAACAGCAATTCAAAATCTAGTGAGTCCTATGATTATGGTTCCATGAATTTGACTAGTCATATTTAAACATGTAATGTAAGCTCTCGTGCAATCAAAATGAAAGGCAAGGGGAAAGGAAGAAGAAGAAGAAGAGTTCCCAGTCATTTCTCATTTAGATTTTAGTTCTGATACTAGGACAGCCGTACAATGGAAAATATCCCTTTCTGGATACTGCCTTACTCAAAACCAACATTGACCTAAGAAAACAGTGCACGATTTGTAAGATTTTGCAAAGGCACATACCTTACTGCTTGTGAATAGAAGTTCTTCCCCTTGCTCATTCCTCCATGAAAAAACTTGCCCTCCATGCAGACTAACCTGTTATCACAAAACCAGTAATTATGAAAACGCATGCCTCACCAATCAATTTATCAGTTATCTGCAGATTAGCAACAGATACCATCTCCTTTACAGTAAAAATTTCCTATTACACAACGACAATTATCAATAAATTAATCCTAACTACTGAATTCGTTGCTTTAACAGAACAGCTATGGGAAAAAAACCGAGTTAAGAGAATCTCACCCGCGCGGAAGCTCCTTGTGGGTTGCGGAGCACGACCTGGTCCATACCGTTCCAGTCTTTGGTATGCTCAATTGCTGCTCTATAATCCCATACAGCTGCAGAATGCCTCATATTTCAAAAAGACTAACTGAAAAGATTCTACTTCTCTATCCTCTCTTTGCAATCCGAAGACACTCCGAGTAGACTTCTAAATCTCTAGTTAACCCTCCCTAATCACCAAGAATGACAAAGAACCGTCTATTCCAGCGAATTAAGGGAAACAAAAAGGTACGTTTTAAGACAATTGAAAACCTCAGCGGACATCATGTGTATTCTGAAGTGCTGTGAGTTCAAATCACATGTACCAACTACAACTTAGATCTGAGAGCAGTAATTCTAATTTCCTTCATATGCTAACATCTACGAGACTGATACTGTCATCCCTAGAATTCGTACAAGGTGCCGAAAAATGAAACATTTGGCAAACCATAGGCTAACACCTATCTAGAAGGATGAAGGAATCACCAAAAATATGACACATTAACACCAGAAGAAGACAATCAAACGATAAGACTGTTGAAATAATAACTTCTAACTTTTTGTGAACTACTTTCACCAAGTTTCAACATTTACTTATCAAAAACAAAAGGAAGAAGGACCCAATTCCCAACTGCAGGATCCAAATCACAAAATCTCAACAAAACAGTGTATTCCTATGCGTATCTAATACTATATGATACTTGTTGCCAACTACCTTGCAATTGAATTTCCAACAAAACCCACTCGGTAACATCAAATCCCAGAATAGTTAAGCAACCAAAAGCCATGAATTTCAAACATTCATCCTTTTTAAGACTCCCAAATGCATCGAAAACTTCAACTTTGACATCATAACAATACCCCCATTAGAAGTTAGAACTAGTACTAAATACATCCACGGCCATCAATACAAGTGTTTTAAAAGCTTAACTGAAACTAAGAATTGAGGGGACAAGACGCAAAAATGAACCAAAGGGTCTAGGCAAGATTGTGGAAATATGAGAAGAACTGAATTTTAAAAAAGTTAATGATATTTATTTATTACATGATAAGTTGAACAAAACTCCTTCGTATTTTTTTTTTCTTAAGGAGTTGCGGAGATCTAGGACGTGGAGATACGAGAAGTACACGTACTCTGTACAAACGGTCAGAATTTAATAATGGGAATTTTAAGATAAAGACCGTTTTAATTCAAAATATATTTTCATGTAGGACAGCCCTCCACTAGATATCATCAGTAGGTAAAACTTAAAAGTAGTGCTAAAATGAGATCTCAAGTCACGGGGAGAGCATGTGAGATGAGAGGTAGGGACATTTCCAAGGATGCGACTTCGTCACCTGAGCTTATGGGCATCAAAGGTATGGTCAACCAAAGGGGAGGCAATCAGACAAAAGCCAACAATTTTTTGCCCAAGGATTATATTTTCTTAAGTACATTACGTGGGTATTCTTGTTAAAATCACATTCGACTCTTAAAATTACATAATTTTATGAGTTAATATATATTTAATGTACAAAATCAGATTAAAAACTTGAAAATTAATAAAATCAGATTTAATTGGTGTAAAATCGGTAAACTCGGTAAAATCGGTCTGATTTTACGAGTTTATTAAATTTATAATATGAACCAAGTCATATCTAAATTTGACCTTAAAATGTATGCTGATCAGTTTTGTAAATTTAAGCATATTTTTCAAACTGTACATTGGATAGAGCTGAAAATCTATAGGGAAATATTAATATAAAGACTTTTTTTTATTATTCTATTTCTTTATTTATTTATTTTTGAATAATTATTTTTAATTTAAATTTTTAGGGGTTTGTTTAATTTTGAATACTATCTATCCCTCTAATTTTATTTAGATAACTCGTTGATTACAATATTGTTGACTCACTTTATCAGATTTTAATGTAATTTAATTTTTTGATTGGAATTATCAATATATAATTAGTTAAAAAATTACTTATAATTTTACAATTTAAATTTATATTATATTTTTTTTATTCTGTCAAAAAAAAATATTTTTAATAATCTTGTATGGGTTTAGTTGGTCTTTCGATACCAATGTCATGTTCGTAATCAACTTTTTAATTATGGAGCCCACTGATTTCAAATGGCATAGTTTGTGTCTTCACCTCACCTTACTTTTTAGTGTTTTGTTTGTTTAATGAAAAAATAGTTTTTTTTAATAAAAGTAATTTTTTATAGTAAATGAATTTTTATAAAGTAAATTATATTTTGATGATACTTGATAATATCATAAAAAATAAATTAAAAAATATTTTTTAGTGTTTGACTCAGATTTTAAGGGAAGAAATTAAAAAAAAAAAAACAAGAATTCAAAACAAAATATATAGCAATAAAAAAGGTTGAGAACCAAATTAAATATAATCAATAAATAAAAAGATATTTTTTAATTTATCATAATTTCTAAAAAATATTTTCCATTCAAAATAAAAAAATATATATTTTTCCAGAAACCAGGTAAACTTTTCAATGACCGGAATGTATTTCTAATCAACTAAATTTTTTAAGGGTAAACAAATATAAAAAAAATTAAAAAATAATTTTAAAAAAACCAGAAGAACCGGAGCCTAAATTTCTCACAAGTAAAAGAATGAACTCTGATGCTAGTGTTGAATTCCATGTAATTTCCTCATTATTAGTCTTTCTGTGGTTTTGGAGCTCACGCCCAAAACTTTACTGCTCTGAGAACACATCATCTGACCTTGTATCCGCTCAATTAATGATTTCTTCCCGTACGAGATGAAAAGTTTTGAGCCAAAGGCACAATCCTGAAAAGAAAAATCGACGTGCAATGCTCTCAACTTCACGTTTTCAATAAATAAATAAATAAATATTGTATTCGAACATGAAGTTTTGATTTTCTTAATTAATTCTAGTTTTCCAAAAAGAAATGAAATATTACACTATTATTATCATTCTATTTCTACACAGTCCCTCGCAAATATTTTCATAATTCGAAAGATACAAGCTATCTTCGTGTATTTGTAAGGAATTATATATTACAAAATAAAACTTATTAGATCTTGAAAATTTAGGTTAGAGTCCTTCCAGGTATCCCAGAACAATTGTCCAAAATATATAAAAAAAAAGGATTGTTAATATGATAAAAAAAAAATGCCATAATATCTTCTTAAGATAAATTCAAAATTGAATGGTAATTAATAAAATAATTTTATTTACATGAATTTTAATAAGAATTTTTAAAAATAAATAAGGATCTTTATTAATGAACCGGGAGTCTAAGCCTAGTGGACCCGTTTCTAACCCAACAAAGAATGGCATGCATGTGCACTTGGTTTTTTTCTGTGAATTGGGTGAAAGACACGTTACTTATCTAATATATTTTAATTTTAAAAAATTAAAGATGACATGTCATTCTGAATCACCATCCAAAACACCTCAAAAAACTCATTTCAAGTCCCAAATCATTATTTAATTGACTAAAAAATAAAAAATCAACCTGAATAAAAAAATTTATCAAGACCCAATTTTTTTTTTCCAGCAATATAAAGAGTAAAAAGTACTCTCCTTCTCTCTCTCTTCATCCATAATCCAACAACTTATCTCTCTTTTAATTAACAACTAAAAAGTAAACAAAATAAAATTCTGAAACAGAGCTAAAAATCTTGTAAACTAAAGAGAACGAAAAGGAAGTTAAAATCTTGAATCAAGAGGGAGCTGCAAGAGTGCACAATGCGCACTGCATTGAGCAAACCCTGATCTCTTTTAATATTTCTTAGAATTATAATTATAATTGTTTAAGCATATTATCAATGAACGGTCTCAAATTCCAATCATAATTTATAGCTTATATGAGATACTTAATAACAAGAGCGAGCATCAGCACAATCTTCCCATACATATATCGAACAGTGTCCCACATCACTGTTTGTTAAAATTGCACACACCAGAATACTCATAAATTATTTTCCAAACCTTCCCTACACTTAGTTCCTAATTTTCTTCCATGTACATTACCCTTGAGTGGCCATCCCAGCACTCTGAATTTGATAAAACGTATCAGTTCTGCCTTGAGGAAAGCTAACTTAACATGTCAAAATCACGAGTCTCAAGTATAGACGCCAATCCTATCTAGCCATTCTATCAACTGCTAACTGTTAGCCGTATTTGTGGGCTTGTAATTAGGCCAAAATTACACGGTTGCCGTGAAATTCAAGATAACAAGGGACTGGGAGTGAACTAGTGTCATCAACCAGCAGCCACAGCATCGGCTCTGGGGCTTGCATCCAAGAGTTGATGCAGCTTGGCACCAGAATTTGAGTTTCGTTCATACAGATCACTCTCTTCTTCAAAGGCAGAATTGTTAACTCTTGATAGCAAGTTTTCTGTACTAACAGCTGGGGCCCTGTGCTCATCAATGTTTAAAATCATTTCTTGCGCATGTCCTAATCGTGCATTCTTGAGTTTCTCCTGCTAATTGAAACACTTTAAAAGTCCGTAACAAAAATCATGAACTACAGGCAAAAAACAAAATAAGTAAATAAACCACCTCCCGGAATAAAGGATTGCTGAAAGGGTGTACCGTTAATGCAGCATTTTCAAGCCTTAGTTTCTCTGATTTCTCTGTAAATTGACTTATTTCAGATTGGAGTGCCATGTTTTCTGTGGTCAGTACTTCAACTTTGTGTGCAAGTTCTTCAGCCTCAGCCTAGAGGGAGGAATACAGAGCACGATTTCAGCTATAAATTGATAAATCTAATAGAGGATTTAAAACAACAGGAGGATGTCGAGAGAACAAAAAAGTTGTCACAGATCTACCCTACCTGCTTCCTTAATCTTGACCTTCTGGCAGATTCTCGATTTGATTGTTTCCTCTTCTCCCGTTTCAGCTCCAGCTCATTCTAAGCATACCACCAGAAATTACAAGGAAGGGCATATATACTATTCTAATTAGAAACAATAACTTCCAAAAACAGGAAAAATAAAATCAAAATATGGACAATAACTTATGTCTCAAGAGAGATATAATAAATGGTTTGAAAATTTTTCAACAGCATACATTACCTGTAACCAGGCTTCAGAGGGCAGGACTACACCAGATTGAGGAATCGTAGTAGGACTTGTCTTAGCAGCATTCACACTAGGAGGGTTCCTAAGCTCCAATGCTGTGGTCATGCCAGGAGCAACAGCTGCCCTCAATACATTGTCAGTGGATGCATTCACCTCTCTAGGAAGGGGACTGGAATGTGACTCCATTTTTGTATCTCCACCTGTTGCTGTGATGATTGAGCGCAGAAATGAAACTTTTTTTTTTTTTTAACATTGTACTTAAATGGAACTTAAAAACATTAATTTCAAAACATTAAGTAGCTAGACATATCAAGATTTCACCCAGAAAAAAGCCATTGCTCGATTGACCACCATATTAAAAGATGACGAGCATGGCAACATGTCTCTCACTTTCAATAACTATCCTGTTCCAAATGAGCACTTCTCTGGAAAAATTTTCTGGTCAATACAGACACTGTACTTGTCATTTCACAAGTTGCAACGTGGTTGGATGTCATGCATACAACAGGAAAAGAACAAATACTACTGGAAATTGAGTGTCTAGGTCAACACTCTCAATGAAGAATGAGATCATACCAACAGTTGGTGTTCCCTCACGGCTCCTTTTCTTTCGCTATCAAACGGAGAGATAAAGATCACTGTTAAAATTCAGAAACATATTAAATTTCAAAGCATGCAAACGCTCTTGAAAGACAGAAGGGCTTACCCTAGTTGTATTCCCATCAATTCCATCACTGGAAACTTCTATCTCCACACTGCACGCGGCCAAACAATTGAAAGTCAAGAAAGTCTCTCAAAGATCATCACATCAGCCACCCAAACAAAGCAGCTAAGCTGAAACAAAACTTGAAAGAAAATTTGGAAGGGAGATTAGTCATTGTTAATTCCAAACCTTTGAGACAGCCTACCCCCACCCTCAACAGTCTCAGCATTACCATTTCCTATTGACATTGCAAGCCCATCAAATCCTTTCAACTTATTCACTAAACCTCGATCAGTATTTCCTGAAGATTTTGTAGGTGTTTCTGCACTCAAAAGGGTTCCAGCCTGCATAATTGTGCAATAATTGAATGTGGTCTCAACTTACAAATGCTTACACAGCAACGGCAAACCAGTTTATGTATTTCCAACAGACACATTTATAACTCATTTTGTTAACTGATATTGTATATATATAGAACTAGCATTGGAAGCGTAGAAAAGGAAATTTCCAAGGAGCAGGCTTCACTTACTGCAGGAGATGACACAATCCCAGGACCATGAGGATGGGATACCTGGAATTGAAAGGAAAGGAATAATAAGCATGCATACACTCTCCAATATTTACACTACACCTTTGAGTATTCTGTTGAAACTTTGATCATCACTTATTAGAAAGTATGGTAAGATTACATGAATAACCAATAACCACTAGTAGAAAAAATGCAGACTTACAATTGGAACAGCCGGATGTGCATACACTCCATGTGAGTAGACTGTTGCATAAGGTGCCCCATAAGGTGGCATCATAGGCTGGAAGAATTGCAAAGTAAAAAGTCTTTCTCAGTGCACAAGTCTTCAATTTAGTTTACTACTTCTCAAGTACCAACCAAAAATAGAAAGATAGTGAAAAATCTTGAATTAAAGTCACAACTCTTTGGGAGCCTTGAGCAATACCTGTGGCAGGCCCCACATATAAGGATGAGGGGCATGACCAGAAGCCACGGCCGAGTTGTAATATGGTGGGAGAGCCACTCGGGGGCCATAATATGCCTAATGATGTTACAAAATCACTTAATATCACAATTGAATTGGAAGTTTCATAAATACAAAAAGGCACAGCTGAATATTCTGGTCATGTGGCAACTACTAAATGAAAAATCAGAAAACAAATGCAGGCCTTAAGTAGATAACCTGCATAGCTGCCCCATCAGGATACACATGAATATTGGTCTGATCCTGCCAATACAAAAGGATTGACCGATACTCAAAAGAAAAAAAAAAATTCAACTAAATCACAGCAAACAAATCAAAATCAAAGCTTCCCATATGAAACCAGCCTCAACTTATTTTTGCTCGTTAAAAACGCAGAAGATCACATAAATAAGTAACAGAATGTCTTTCCAATCAGATTTTTTGTTTGAAAAAGTAAAGGAACGTGAGGATATCTGTTCCCACCACTGAAATGTAAATATTCACAACTTACCGGTGGTGCAGGTGAAGATTTATCAGAAGTGGAAGACTTTCCCTCTTCAATGTTTCCCATGGTAAAACACATGAAAAAAACCCTTTTTTTTAATTAAGAATTGATATGAAAAAACTGTTTTAACTCTCTCACCTGCAACAAAAGGAGATAGATTGACAAAGGTGTGGGAAACAGCATGGAAAGGATCGAAGAAAAATAGAAGATAAAAAGATTGAATCGAGAGACACATCTAGTCATTCAAATTAAGTCATTGCACGATTTCTAGATTCACTAAAACACTCACAGCTTGTAGAGTAAGGTCTGTTAAAGAAGTCACAAACCAGCTATCCCAAAGCAAAACAGTTTAGTGTAGGGAAGATACCACCGATTTTCACAAGGCTATTTTTTCTTCATGTACGATACAGTAAAAGATCGGGCTTCCTCAGCTCTTTTCAGACAAGGGAACGCGAAATAATTAAATTTATGGCTTCTGTTCATTCGATACATAGGATATATCATTAACATTAACTATCAACAGCTAACTACACCATAAATGATTAAAGATGCGTTTCTGTTCCTGAACTTCTTCTAGGAATATTACTTATGAAATCCGAGGGTATTAACGTCTTTCCACCACGCCATCGGATTAAAAAGAAAGCGACGGACACCCACAGCAGATCCTTTCCCGGGAGACTGTATTATCTGTAGGCAGAAGGGCTAAAATTAAATACCCCCTTCGAGTTAAGCTGGAAATCTAAAATCTTCCTACACGCGATCAGGTGCCGTCCAGTAATTTTATCAACACAGCTTCAACTAGGCATACAATATTCCTGTCCCTCTCGCAAAATTAATAAACAGCAAATCTCCAGCTAACTCACAGTTTTCGACGATAAAACTGAAAGACCAGATCAGTTTCTAATCTGAACCTCAAAATGAAAGAACGAAAGTTTTTCCAAAATTAATAAAACAAACTGAACTCGAAGACTTCTCTTCTTTCTTTGTTACACTCCTTTCCAGACTCAAAATGACCAAGGTAACACTTAGTTTTTGTTTTTCATGTTAACATGTCTCACAACTTTCAATTTCCTCACCCTTCTCACATTTTCTCACCAACCAAACAAAAACTTTATTAATTGACAAAGAAAATTCTCTAATCAAACGCAGGGTTTTTAAGAGACTCCATATTTTACATACCTTCAAATACTCGAATCAGAAATCTCCTTCTCTGTACAGATAGCAACTGTGAACTGCTGAGACTTGAATTAATGCTCACTCTGTCTTCTATTTTACACTAAGAGGGAAGTAACTGAAATTAGAGACCCTAACACCAACTTCAAAGACTCTGCATTTTTTTCCTCTCTCTTACGAAACAGAGGGGGAAATGAAAGTTCAATTTTTTTAGACAGGGGAAGCAGGGAGAAGAGAAACGGAGGAAAAGGGAGGAGAGAGAGGGAGCGACAAGGCAAGTTCCACGTCAGGAGACACGTGTCGTAGTGAGGTAAGCGTATAAGTACAGCGTATATACGATGCGGGGGTGGTGGTTGTTGAGCTGGCACGTTGATATTCGCGCTGGCTAAATTTATTATTTATTTCCAACGTCATATCTGGCCGCAAACGTGTTCGGCAATGACTCGATCTACGCGTCTCTCTAATTTAGGGGTCCTGCATTTTCCACGTCGTCACGTGCCTTATGTGCTCTCTGTTTTTACTAATTGAATAAATTAATCTTTCATTTTAAGATTTTGTAACTAACTAAAAAGATTTAACTCTAATCAATATATCCTTTAGAATCCACGATCTGGCCTTTCATCGATGGGCTAATAGGGGAATTGCGCCACGTCACTAGTTGTCTATAGCTGTTATAATCGCTAACGATTGAAATGATTGACCGGTGTAGAATTTTCAGATGTTTTTTTTATGATGAATAAAAGATCAATCGGTTTATTTAGTCATATCAAATGGTTTACCGGTTCATACAAAGTACTATATTTATCAGCTTTAACCTATATAGATTCATAAAACTATATATTAAGTTTTTAATCAATCATTTAAAATGTATGCATAATGAATTGTATGCATTCATTTTAATTGTGCTATCAAAATGAGATATACATATTTATATAAAGCACAATGAATACTTAAATTCTAAGTCTTTACTTTGCTTTATTCTTTGACTTCTTGATTGAGTTTTTTATGAAATCCTTCATGCTTGTTGATATGATCTTTGTATAAAACTTGTTTAACTCTTATTATCATCCTGGCATATTATTAGTCCAATTTTCATTTTATTGTTATTATCAAAATATATAAAAACATAAATGTGTAACCTAAAAGTCAACAATCTCTCTTTTTTTTATGGTGACAATAAATATATAATCTTAAATATAAAAATATGTCTCCCTCTTTCTTTTGCATTGCAATACATGGGGAAATTTAACAATTTAGCATAATCTAATTAAATATAAAAAAGATTGCATAATATTAAAAAATAACTTGCATTAGTAATAGCTTATGCATTAAGAAAAAATGGATTTCTCCCCATAAATATATATGTTATTAACACATTTCTCATAATTCATATATTTTATCCCACTTTATCATCAACAAAAATATATATATAATGGAGAGGTAAAAATACATGAATATTATAGAAAAGAAAAATGAACATTCATTATATAATCTCTAAAATACATAATTTATTACAATTAAAAAGAAGTGAAAACCATAAAAATATTAAGACATAATGCAAATGCTCTTAGTACAAAGTTTAGGGTGGTGGATAGCAAAAGAGTAGATTATCCATCATGCTTTTGATGTCTTTTAAATCATTGGCCATTTGTCATTGAGTAGCTACCATATGCGATTGTGTATCTCTAAGATGACGCACATATGTCTCAAGATGTGTTAGGCGGTTTTTCATCCTAGATGTCCAAGTACTCGTAGAAGCCTCTTCAAGTAATGAAGTAGGCAGTGGTGATTCAAACATGGCTTCAAATTTGTCATCACTACCAACTCGTCATTTTTCTTCCTCATCATGCACTTCCTCAGCATGAACCCCATTCTGATCTCTAGATACCCAAGCACCATCTTCATTTAATACATATTTCATCTTGGTGGGAGTTATATTGTCTATTTCCATTAACTTGGAATACGATGTTCTAGTTATACCCGTTATCAATATTTCAAAGTGTTCAAAAATGGAAGTTAAAACACTTACCATAGGGAAGAGACTTTTGTTTTTGATCTTGTGTCAAAATCATATTTTTCATCATTATGTACTATAGGTTTATCGGACGACCTCTAATCATGCAATAAATCAAGCATATGCCCATGAATGTGACCTTATTATAATGTCTTTTCTTAGACAAAATATTATGTTCTATGATTCTATGTAGGTTTGTAAGAGTGTCGTTTTTTTAGCAAAATATTATATTCAATGATCATGTGCAATATCCTAATTCGTAAGAGCAAGCCCTTTTAATCTTTAATCTATGAGCAAAATCATTCCTACTAATATGCAATTAATGTTAAGGACTTATTTACACTTTTTTTTTTGCTGACCAGAGGATCTAGAAGTGACTGAACTAATAGTTTTAATAGCTTAGGATGAGGGAGGTAATATATATATATATATATATATATATATATATATATATATATATTAACGTGGGTGTCCGAGTCAGCTTGTGCGCACCTTGATTAATCTCACGGACCCTAAAGTTAACGACCATGTAAGCCTTCAGTGGCCATCATATTAGCAACCATAGGACTCAAACCTAAGATCACGGGGGAAGCAAACCCTTTAGTCTCAAGCTTTTACCACTGGGTGATCTACTAGATGGTTGAGGGAGGTAAAATATTTGATGGAACAGGTGGTGGCATAACATATGAGTTGTCGTAACTAAGTCATTTTCAACTATATATGCTCAACATCCTCTAATACATCTCTAAATAATTCAATTGCTTTTTCACTTGCATTATGTTCTTCATAAATTATATCCAAGCGTTCAAACAAAAAAAATGTTATACCATATAGGTAAGTTTTGATAATACATTTATGTAACGAAATAAAGTATACTAGTTTGGAAGTAATATGTTTAAAAACTTGTGGAAAGACAAATATAATTAAATGTAGGTATGTTTACAACATTGTTTTGCTATCAACCTTGACATAATTTTTAAAATCAAAGAGAAAAGAAAGACTAAGCGTAATATACCCTCTAGCTAATAACATAGAAAATTCACAATTGTTTACTAAGGCAAGAACATAACAACCTACAATATTTACCTTGAATTTATATTATCTCTCCAATTTCAGGTTCGAGGTTTGGAGCACAACCATTATTCTCGGTAGCGGTTTTAAACAATTGTGAATGGTAATAGTGATTGTTTAATAAAACGCTAATGATAACAATTGTTAATAAAATTGTATTTTTTAATATCGGTTTAGTCAAAACTATATTATTTCTCAAATACTTTTCTCTCATGTGCTATTTCTCAAAAACTCCCATCAAACTATACTAGTTTGATAAAATACCTCGTTTCTAGGGGGCTGAGAATATTAGACCTAAGCAATAGAGGTCCTATGTTGTATACGTTGAATTTTAGTACCCGAATCATGTTAGTGTAGTTTGTAAATGAATAAAGAAAAAAAACGATATTTATCATATATTAGAAAAAAAACACTTTCTTCTAAGTATTTGCAACTTTGGATTTCTATCATATAGTAAATTAAATGAAAACTATGACGGATCAGCTCTCAAAGTGGGCTTCTTAATGATATTATATGGATATTTATAATATCAAAAGTCAATGAGATTAATTTGTTTTTTTAATTTGTTTTCTTAATTTATTTCTTTAATTTTCATAATTAATTTTAACATTTGTGACTGTTGAGATAAAACTAAATAACAACTATTTAATTTAATTTAGAATATAATTGTTTCATTAATAGTCATACAGTTTCATTAATAGTTATAGTAGTAATAAATATAATATTTTATTATAATATTTCAGGGCTAACAAATCTGTTACTACACATAGAAGACACACACACACACACACACACACACACATATATATATATAAACAAAAGTATATACTTTCTTTCCTTTGTCTTCTTTTCTTATTCTTTCAGAGTTTTAAAAGACTTAGTTGTATTCTAAAAATATTATCTCTGTTTGGGATAAATAAACACTTTAAAAACAGTGTTTTCACACCTCTAACCGAACCCTTTATTACCATTTAATTACAAACAGTAATTTCAACACTAAAGACCCAAAATAAAGATCAGTTTGCATTCCCCCGAGCTCCTAAACAGCTCAGAAATTGGAGAGTCGGGGTGTTAATTAGTGATGGTGTTAATAGGTGTGGTAATATTCTGGTACATCCTTTATCTTTTTCTATTTTCTGGTCGAGCAATGCAAGTTCATCCATGCATGCGTTGAAACATTTACAGAAGTCCTGAGGAGTGAGCATCAACAACGATCAAACTTCCGCGTCAGAAAGTGTCCTTGTTAGTTAGAAACCCCATCCTTTGGGGCAAATAAACGTCCTAAAGAGTACACTGCACTTCCATTAATGCTGCTTCCTAGCTCTTAAGATAGCTGCGACAGCAATTCACAACCATTTATCCATTGAGAAAAAGGGTGTTGACACAAACAAGTTCATTTTATTTTAACTCTAGCAAAGGTATATATATAATTCCACAGTATTCCCAGCAATGCAAAGTTTATGATTGTTTATTATATTTTGGACATGAAGTTTTGTGCTTTCAAATATATTTTAAATTACATTGCGCGTTCAATAAATATTTCCTTAGCTGTAATGTATAAGATTATGCTTGCGAGGAGATGGCAAATATCTCATAATCAAATAAGACTTAATTTTCATAGTTCTCAAAACTAAAGAGTTCAGACATACAAATTACAATCAAGCTTGGAGAAAGAAACTCTAGCAAAGTACTGTATACCTTTGTAGAGATGTTAAACTACCTTAAGTTAAACAAATCAGTAAAGAAAGTGACGATATATATGTGTTTGCGTGTAAGAAATATTGAGAAAAGTTGTATTAAAATTTTATGACAGGAATGGCCAAGAAATTACAGTGAAAATGTTTTTCTTTTAGTAAGAGAAATTATTTTTCTCTTTCAATGCTTTTAGGTGTGTTAGATGAGATTATTGTTATTTTTTGTAAATAAGATTAGCAATAGCCGGCTCTCGTACAGTCGTTGAAATCACAAACAATTGTTTCTGGGACCGTTTTAACTCGGAATATTGTTTCTTGTGTTGTTATTCACGAGTAGTGTTCCAACACTTGATTTCCAGTGAATGCTACAATCACAAGAGCCAAGTTGCCGACCTAACAAAACCTGGTTCCAAGAAGTGCAAATTGACCCAACCAGAAGTACTGAACATGTATCAGAGGATAGTAATCAATATCAGAGGATAAATTTCTTAATTCTCACAAACAAATCTCAAATGTAGCTGCCTCAACTCTGAGAACATGTATCAAGATTACAAACAATTCTGCTATAATTAATTGAAAAATTAGGGGGGGGAGGGGGTGAAGGTGTCATCACTCCAAGATTGAAAGAAGAGTGAAAAGCTACAGTTATACTGGAATGTAAGTCAAGGAACATAGTCTTGCTCAAGGGTTGGCTGGGTTCTTACCATTGATGCTGAAGGCATCTTACTTCTTCCGACTGAAGTTGCATCAAGAGCCACCCCATTTTCAGACTCTGCTTCCATTCCTCTTAATTTCTTACTCCTCACTAGTTTAAAAGTGGTGTATCCAATCACACCCGACAAAACCAATGCAAAAAACCCAGCTCCAAATCCAACCACATACCATTTCCATACTCTGATATTCTTCTCTACTTCAGGATTTTGAACAGCAAGTGAAAAATGACCATCACCTTGTGTGATGCAGGTGTTTCCCTTGGTTATGTTCCTGAATTGGACAAATCCATCTGGACCAAGTTTGACGCATTTTAATGTCTCAAGCTTACCTTTTATCTCAAGGTTAGGAAAGCTGATCAAAATGGGGCCACCCAGAATGCTAAACTTGAGTGCTTCATTACCCAGTGCACTTAAATTTGAAGCATCGTAAGCCATGAAGCCAACAACAGGAGCAACTAATGAATAATCAGGCACCTTGTAATAACGAGTAGACCAATTCCCCAAGTTCTGGTATACTATAGATAGTCTCTTCACAAATGGGAATGGAAGAACCCTTGGCGGGATATAAAAAGAACTGAAATTGACTCCTCTTTCCCAGAAATGACCACTTCTTAGCCTAACAACTGAGACTTCGATTCCAGAGAAATTAGCAGGGAGAGAGACTTGTAATGAAGTACCTGTACGTTTCTTTGCTTGTGCCTTCATTGCGTGTTTATGAATCAGTGCATCTAAAGACTCCGGGTCATAGCTTGTTAAGCCATGAACAGGTGAAAATAATAACAAGAGCAGAGGAAAGATCACATAGGTTGTGATGATGTGCCCGCTTCTGTTTCGCCCCATCAAGATTGCGCGTGCCTTTAAGCCTCCAGGCCTCCTGATTTACATGTTGAATTCCCCAAGATAATAATCCACCAATAAATGAATGCTAAAACAGATAAAGATCAATGCTTGACTTTCTTAATTTCTTGTGATGGATTACAAGATACTAGAGATCGACCTTCGCACCGATACTAAACAGCGCACTATGAAGTATGAACCCAAAGAAATACTAAAGAATAAAAGGCAATGTGCGCATTGAGAAGGTAAACCAAAATCACCTTGAATTAAAAAAAAGGAGAGTGGCTTCGCGATGAGATAAGGAAAACATAGAAATAAACTCTGAATTCTTCAATGGTTTGTCGTGATGTTGTTGGAAGTAGTAGCTAGGATGAGATTGGGGGCCAGGAGAAAATGCAGCAGTGGAATATCTGTTATCATGGGGGTGCCAGGTTAGACTGGCACCAGAAAGGAAGGATCCTTCTGTGTTGTTTTATGGTCACTTTTCGATTTCTTTTCAGTTTTTTTTGTGAGATACCTGGTCAACTGGATTGGTTGTTTAAGAATAAAAGGTTAAAGGTTTAGTCATGACAAACAATGCCAACGAGGTTTTAGGCGGGATTAGTCCCTCAAGAAAGGATGGAATCTCGTACACTTCTAAAATTAGATTTTGATTGTTCATAGCCAGCATGATTAGAAGCTATGAAACACAGAACCACGACCTCTGTGTGGTGGTTTATACATGACATAGTACGGTCCTATTGTATTTTTTTTTCGTGCATGACCGTGCATTTCTTTTTTTGCCTTATTGTGGGCAAAATGTATTTAGTCCCAACTTAGATTGGATTAAATACACGATCCTTTTTTATTGGATTATAAATAATTCATGCTCGGATCATTGTATTTATAAAAATATTTTCTATGATGTTATTTGAAATTTAAACCCTAAATAGTAGTAACTAGAGTGGTAGCTTACGCTACGGGTCGGATCAAGTTTTTTCTAAAACTAAATAAGAATGTCTGGATGATGATAAAATCAATTCATATTAACTTGATCAATATGTAACACATGATATGAGATCGGGATAACTTAAAAAAAAAAATTTCAAAGCTCAAAACCCGGATTAATCTAATATGTCACCCTTTCAATATTGTTTTTTTGAAAAATAAGATGTTATCTTGGATTATTTTTTTGTAAAATTAAACTATGTTTTTATCAATCATTTGTGTTAGTTCTGAATCTATTAAGTCATCTAACTTATATTAAAATAATTTTTAAATAATTTAATTTAAAACTCAAGCAAAAAAAAATTCAGTCAATAGATTTCAAAAACGATGTACAAGGCCATGTTTAAGAGCACCATCAAAGATTTCCCTCACGGTCTAGATATTCTTTTTTTATTTCAATATTTTCTTGGTCTGACCAATAGGATAACATAGGCTAGTAACAAACACTAAATAGGAGTGAAATTTACTATTCATCATCTCATAAATAACTTTTTAATGTAGTGAAAATAGTGTTTTATTATTTTTTTATTGATTTTAAATTGAATTTTATATTTTTTTATAATTTCATATTCAATTCTAAATCACAGTATAAAATTTTAAAAAAAATTAATTTAAAAAAACGAAATTTTCAAACTCATAACCTAAATTATAAGGCTAAAATTATTTTATAAAAATCAAATAAAAAATATTAAAATTCAATTCTCAACAAACTAAATATTACAAAAAAAAAATTAAAAAAATTATAAATACTTTTAGCCCAACTCTCGAGCATCTTTGATTTTGATCGGTCAAACCCTTAGACATCTCAAATATGTACTTGGCTTAACTCTTGAGTGTTCTAAATCTAATACCGACCTGATCCAAAAGTCTTAAATCACCACTAAATAAGTAAAACTGCACTTAAAAACTTTTGAAATTTATTTATTTTTTAAAATAAAATTTTGTAGCTAGTTTTATTTTGTTTAAGTGAAGAATTATTTCGTTATTTTTTCTCATATCTTTATTTATAAAAAATTATAGTTCTTATTTAGATTAAAATAATTTTTAAATTAAAAAAAAAAATCTACCATCATATATAATACATTATAAAATAAACAAACAACAGATCAATTGAAAAAAAAGTCAAACTTTAAACAAGATTTCTCTCTTTTCTCGTCAAGAACACAATCCTAAACCCAAATCAAGACCTAATCTAGTATTTCAATCAATTTGTTTAATCACTTCAACCCAAATTTGCGCTTCTCAACATGTTTTGATGAGTCTGCACTACTAGAATTCTCTTTCCTTTTCTCTTATGAAACCCACCCAGAATGACCATGATTTTTCAAGTTCACGAACCCTAAAACCACCAAATTAATTCTTCAATGGCTCTATTGCATCGCACTATTTTTTTTGTTGGTGCTGACTGGATGACTTCTTTGGTTTTGAAGCCCAAAAACTCCATGGCAAAGAATTTGTTTCCATGATCAAGACCCAGTCAAAGCTGAGCCCTAACTCTCCTCAACTTGCTGCGTTTGTTTTTGATAATTTTGTTACAGGAATGAATGGTTTGTGATGAGTCATCAAAATCACCAGTCAACTTTGAATGCCCCGTGAATTGCTCAAATTTGACTTGTAAGTTTGATGGAGGCTTATTAATTGTTGGATCTGGACTCCATTGGTAATGGTGGACTTGGATTCAAGTTGGTTGTTAAGACTAAAAAAACAGAGCAGGTGACTAAAATATAAGATTTTTACCTCTCCCTTCATCTCTTTCCTTTCTCTAAACATCTTATCTCCACCAGTTATACCATTCAAGCCCTGCAAAAATTCATATTCAGACTTTTCTTCACCACTTTCACAAAGACTTCTGCTCACAAATAGCATCAATTTCCTCCAAAATAGACTCGTCAAAACCATCATCATCATCAAGGGAAAGATGTGCTTGAAAACTCTGGCTGGGGTTGATCGTTGTAGAGAGAAAAAACAAAAGCTGATTTATTTTTCTTGTTTTAATGCAACGATGGTTTTTTTATTTTTACTGTTTCTCACTGTTTTAATTTCTTCTCACTGTTTTAATTTCTCACTTATGCTAATAATGGACGGAGTGCCCGCCGCCCTCACACAATAGAACCAACCACGTGTTAGAGAGCGCGCGCCATAAACGTGGATTTTCAGATAGGGAATCAACCGATAAAAAGGCACACCAAATCCACGTGTCATCAGCTAACTTTGACGCAGCACGAAAAATATCATCCCTAGATAAATAAACAATTAAACGCAAAAAAATTGAAGAAAAGCGAATAGAAAAATAAAGTAAAACAAACGCAAGAGAAAGTGAAGAAACAGAGGATAGGAAGCAAGAGAACCACACATAGAAAATCCAAATGGCATCGACGATGATTGCGGCGGCAGCATCTTCCTCCATGGTGGCCACTGCCATCAGAACTTCTCGCTGCTCTGCCTTGCCTTGCCTTCCTCCTCGCTCCTCCTCCCGGTCCTTTCCCATCAAACATGTCTCACTCTCAGGTATATCCTTGCTCTTGACTCGAGTGAATGGACACAAAGAAGAAAGACAAAACCAAGCAAATCCCAATTGAAAACAACCGTTGTCAATTATTACATAAGTGTTGCTCTTTGGCCTGCAAGTTTGACAATTTACTCTTAGTAAATGTCACCTGAAAGAGGGAACCTAGTACATTATTTAATTTTCCAAAAGCAGCACTGATATTAGGGGGTTCTTTCTCATTCGCAAAAGCAGCACTGAAAGGAATCAATTTAGCTTGAATAGTTAATTTTTACTCTAAGCACAGTATTTTTTTCGTCGAATTTCCTGCTAGAGCAATGCCCTTCTAGATCTTTTTTTCTGTTTAGGGAAAGGAAAGAATTATTGTACAAGATTTGAAATAATTATTTTGAAAGGAACCTGAAATAAAAGCATCAGCAAGTTGAAATGGGAATAAGAACATATTTGCTGGATTTATCTTAGTAACTCTAGTATTGCTTTTGATTTCCCCACTGTGGTTTGTGGCTGTTTTTTATCAGATGGTATTCGTGTTTTCTCAGAGAGTTGGGTAGAATAAAAAAAATAGGCGGCTATGAGTATTCTTGATAGCTAGTGAACAGTAATGGGAGCAGGAAAAAGAAATATACAGTGGATCTGATTTAATTTACCTTTCATAGCTGGTGCTTATCAACTGCACTGAAGTCAGGACTGAGCAAGATATGTACCTGGAAACATATGTAGCTTTCTTCTTTATTTCTCTTCCTTTCTAGGATACACGGCACTTTGGGATATGCAAGTCTTAGAAACACATTTTGGGAATATTTGAGGGCTAAAAACACATTTGCAGACCATGTTTGGGTGGCTTTTAATTGTTTATGTGTGATAGTTTAAGGCCCTCTAAATTTTTAAACTTAATGTCTAAGCATGACTAGTTGCTCCTGTTTGAGATTTTGAAATTATACACTTAGGTTTCCAGTTCCTTGCAAACAGAGTCCCACAGGTTTGCTCCACTCCAGATCAGAGCCTCTTCTTCAGAAGAATCCTCTGTCGACGCTAATGAGGTTTTCACAGACTTGAAGGAAAAGGTAAGAAACAAGCTTGGCACGTTACTCCCATAGACAATTTGGCATAATTCAGTGGTGTTTCTCTCTGAATAGTCCCATTTTGGCCTAACTTTCCATTCCTTTCTAAATCCCCTCAATAGTTGGGCTGAAATGAATTGCTTCTGTTGTCAATGCTAGTGGGATGCAGTTGAAAACAAGTCCACAGTAATTCTCTATGGAGGAGGGGCAATAGTTTTTGTTTGGCTATCATCGATTGTTATCGGTGCCATCAATTCAGTACCTTTGGTATGTTATTCTTTTAAATAAGTATCAAGAAGATCGATGTTTTTCCAGTTCTCATATTTGCTGATTTTCCACTCTTATCAGCTTCCCAAAATCATGGAGTTGGTGGGGCTTGGATACACTGGATGGTTTGTCTATAGATATCTTCTCTTCAAGGTAAGAGATTCAGCATGTTTGATATGATCTTAGTGGGCGTGTGTATGTTTTTTAATGTTGTCATGCAATCTGCACCTATCCAAGTAAGCATCAGTTCAAGATAAAACAGGCAATACAAGTTAATAACATCCTCATTTTCGATTACTTTAATTTGGATTCCATACATTCCGCGTTCTGAAAACTGCTACAAGTTGAGATGAAGTTAGAAAAAACCATGTAAAATTAGCCAGATTTTATTCGATCGCAATCCAGGATTGAGTAGCAGTTGACTTTTAGAACCATGTCCTTTGGGTACGTGGGAGACATTCTGCAAAAGAAATAATTACACAACGATATATATCAACCAAGTTGCTAATAAATTAAACATCTTACTTCCTCAGTCGAGCAGAAAAGAACTAGCCACGGACATTGAAGTATTGAAGAAGAAGATTGCAGGAACTGAATAGACTTGCTTTGTTGGGCAGTGGATGTAACTTCTCCCATATCAATTTAGTTCTTTGCTCTGCGTCCCTGCAGTAAGATTCATTTTGTATTCTGTAATGTAGAATAGGCCTTGTAAGAGTTATGTTACTCTGTATTTCCCGGTTCGTTATTGTAATACGTTTGGCAATTTCATGTGTGCTTGAAGATGGATGCTGATTATCTTATTTATATTGTGATGATCCAGGCCCACACCATTAGGTTACTTCTTGAAAATGTGACAGGGCTTGCAGAGACTGGCAACGGTTTACTACGGTGCTGATGTTGAATGTCTTCACTGGGATTTAACCAAAGCCAGCACGTACACTACACTTCATGATAAAAGAAGCGTTAAAATCATGGCAAAATACATATCATGATAAACAAGCTCGTGTCGATCCGGCCAAATATATATCATGTTTCTCGCACAAGCATATGATTACACGAACGCATTATGACGTACGTGAAGCCAATGACCCTAGAGCTGGGGCAGCAGCTTCACTGTACAATTAGATAGTGAAGCAGCTGCCATATGTCAGCAAATTATCGTTTCATTTTTGGAGAAACTTTATAAATCCCCAAATATATACCGAAATCCATCAAGGTAGGAATAGTATGAATGCATTAAGATAAGATATTTTACTGTTTATAAATATATTGAATCGATTTTAAAACAAATTCATAATGTCTAAGGAATTGTATGAAAAGATAAAAATACCACTAATTCCTAATTTAAACAAAAGCAAAATCATCAGTGTAATGATGAATAAATAGTATATTTATTATTTGAATAGAGAGGAGCAATGAAAAGCATGGTGGCGCGAGCACTTGTCTAAATCTAGATTGTTAATTCTGTTTTGATAGGTGTTTTGTTTTTTAGATTGTTAATTCTATTTTGATATGTGTTTTGTTTTTTTAATTGGAATGAAATGTTTTAGTTTCGGAGTGTTTCGGCATGTCATTTCGGGGTTGTATTGTTCTATATATATATATATATATATATATATATATATTCAACAAACATAATTTAAATTCAAGATAAATTAATTATAAATTATGCAATAAAAACACAATGTCAAAAAAATATAA
>Ga0307515_10004123_pt1 | contig 30255 bp, 31 predicted proteins | sample 17_EM_MG_FD_194513 | JGI IMG/M metagenome (GOLD analysis project Ga0307515, IMG submission 194513) | Populus trichocarpa ectomycorrhiza microbial communities from riparian zone in the Pacific Northwest, United States - 17_EM | ecosystem: Host-associated > Plants > Roots > Unclassified | place... | reverse complement strand
GGAGCTCCTGTTTGACGATGCTTATCTCTCGAAGGTCATCGATGATAAGAAAGCCTGGTTCACGCGGATGGAAGTGCTTGACTTAATCTATCATCAGTTTTTCTTCACCGCCAATAGCTTGGGGCGACAACCGACCACATCGCAACTCTTTCAACCTCTAACACTGCAGACACTAGCCCTTGTGGCCGCAGCTATTCATTGTGCGCTGTCTGAGTATGCCACTGGAAAGAAGGTTACAGTTATGTTTTCTCAAGATGAATATCTAGGTAAATTTTGCCCTTCCACGGTGATAGATTGAATTACTGCAGATGCCATTGCACTCATCACAATTACACATGGTGGGGCTGCTTCAGACCCCCCCCCCAAGGGTGCTCCTCCCCTATAGTAGGCGCTCCTCAATCCCCGTCGGTGCTCCTCCGGCTCGAATGGCGCGGCGATATTTCATTCAGCGCTCCATACTGCCTTTTCTCTCGGCGCTCCTCCTCTAGGATGGGCGCTCCTCAATCCCCTCCTCGACCTCGAATAGAAGCGCCTCTATTTCATTCCAGACTCGTTACCTCTCTCCCCTTTCAGTGCTGCTCAGCATTGATGGGCTGCTCCGCTGGATATGCGCTCCTCAATCCCCGTCGGTGCTCCTTGGCCTGGATTTTCACCCCTCAATTTCATTCTGCGCTCCTCCATCACCATCAGCACTCCCCTTGCCCACCTCGAACTCCACATCAGGCACTCCTCGTTTCCTGGTGGCGCACCTCGTTTTCCCCCGAATTCGTCATATTTGCCTTTCAAACCCCATTTTGATTCACCGCCCGCTAACCTCAGTTCCAACCTTTTAGGTATCACAAATCGAGCCAAACGACAATGGAATTCAATTTCAACCACTCGGCAGGCCGGAATCATTCGGAAATACAAGGAGCGCCTCCAACTTCTTTGCGCCGTTGAAGAATTGTGTGTTTCTGTGTTTGTCGGCCCTGATGAGATGGGAGATTTAGTGGATGACATTGACACTATGTTCGATTGATATCATTCCGATCGCTTAGTCAGGTTATTGTTTCGGTTTTACCTGCTTTCATTTTTGAATCACTCGCCATTTTCTTTGGTTCTCCTTAATGTAGCGATGCAAACAATAGAATGTTGAATGAGATGCTGGGTACTATTGTATGATTTAGAAGTTGATAATGAACAATAGTCTATGCATCATACTTGGAGGGTATTCTTATTGCTCGTGTACATTCAGATATCGCCTGCAGTCCTTCAAGTGAATATCCCTAAGAACCCAGCATCTCTCAGAGTTAGTTTGGGTTTTCCGCATTGGTTGGGCGACAGTCCCAGGTGCTCCCAAACTTCTCACAACTGCTCCCATGGTGCTCCCGTACTAGTCATCAGAGATCCCAGTTACTCCGATGGCCGGCCGGAATGCCCTCCTTGGGTCTGGTTCTCTCCTGAAATTGACACTTCTAAGTTTACACTCTGCCTCATCTCAGACACTCCTGGAGGCTCCCAGTGACTAAAATACAATTTGCTGATGTAGTAAGACAGGAAACGGACGGAACGAGCGATGGATTGTCAATAGCCACATAGATCTGGCGACTTGGAATGATGGTTACAATTAGTAAAGAGAGAATTGCATTTTGCGTGCAGATGGAAGGAATGCGAGGAGAGATTTTGGTTGCATCACCTATCGCATTGCAATCCCGATGCAAGAGTGTACCAAATAAACCCATTCCGACGTATGGTCACAGTTGGCCCCAACGACAGAGAGTTTGTTTCAAATAGGAGACCGACAGCGTGAGAAGAAACGGCGAAACTGTGATCGGAGGGTGAGATGCATTGCAATGCATGGTATTGAGGCCAGGTGCGGAGTAATCTGCCACCGGGGTGTCTCTGACGGCTCTCACAGAGGGTGTCCACTCTGACGCAGCCATTCTGCGCAGACCGAAATGTTTTTTGCTGATGGTACCTTACTCAACTTACCTTTATACTACTGTACTATATTGACATTGACATTCACAACCATATCTACTAATATACCTTCATATGAGGCTATACACAGGCGTACGTCTTTACACATAACCCATTTCAGTATCTGACTAATAATATTTCTATATTCATTGAAATACTGTAGATCTACTCTGTAATCAAGGGTGTCAATTTCAATGAAGAATTAAATGAATAGTAGGAATGGGTTATACAGAGGCAGTTGAAAAAAGAGATGTACTATCTATCCTTCTAGTTTGTCTATTAATGCTGATTAAAATTCAGTACAATCATTGTTAAAGCCTCTTAGACATATTAGAATACCATTTAGTACCAGCTTGGCCATTTCTACATACTGTAAAACATTATTTAAATGAAAACTACTTTACTTATACTATTATAATTAGTCTTCTATTTATAATAATTCATAACAATATATATCTTAATAACTAGCTTACACAAACTGCCAAGAGAAATGAAAAATGATAGCTAGCATACTATATATTCTTTGATATCACTACTTACAAACTTGACTTGCAATTGATCATGAAACAAGGGGTAACAGGAGTTCAAAAATTTGGCAGCATCATGAACTCTCACTCACATTTTCAGCTTCCTTAAATATTATTCAATTGACTCAATTATTTTATTAACAGATGGCTCTTGGGGTTATTTAACATACTACAGTTTCTAATCTTCACCCAAATGAGTGGTTGTTGAGTAATATTCAATTTGTTGCAATTTTCAAGAAAAATCCTGGGATTGCTTAGGGCAGTTGCAACTGTATCCCTGCTACCACCCATGCTCCCTTCATGGGACATGGTAAATACATTACGCCACTGTACTTGATCTACAACAACTCCTTGAATATTGTAGGAAACTAAAAGAGGAGAAAAGCAGGTGAAGGAACATCTTGTTAATTACATTTCACATATAAATAATATCTTGGTTAAAGTAAAATTCATGGAGTTAATTGAACTTAAAGTTGGATAGATGTGGGAGCTGGGAGCGGGGGAGGTGGCTCTGGTGGGAGTGTGGCTACAAGGTGCCCCGCTAGCGGCTTGTTAGGTGTGGGCGCTGGACGCGCCTGGGTCGTATGCATGTGGTGCTCAAAAATGGTCGCAAATATTGGCAAAAGTGCTCCGGTTTGAGGCGTCCCCCACCATATGAACTATTAGGTTCGAACCGCTAGAACTAGTTCGAATCAGTCCCATAACGGCAAGTTTAGTCAGCCAATTACTGTTGGTAAGAACTAGCCGTGTTTAGTGTTGGTACTCTACCAGCTCACAAACCCTGAATACTTACTTAAGTACTTATTAAGTACTTGGTATTTAAACTGGAAGGAGAAGCAAGCTAGCCGCGAATTCGAAAGGGAGTCGCCTGAGTACAGTTGGCGACTGCTCGTTCCTGAATTTCTCGTTGCTTGCAGGCTCGCTCCTCGAAATGATCTTTGAGCGCAATTCCCAAGCGAAAAAATCACGATATATCTCAACGCAAAATAGAGCTTCTCCCACCAGATATTTTGAATTTGGCCTAAACACTCTATCAATAACTCCATTCTCTACATCTCTATAAAGCATTTGGTGTTACAGCTTCAGCTGAGCGACCGTATGTGAAGTGCCTTCTCAAACCATTGCTAGCTATTCGCTATTCGCTGACAGCTACTGTGCCTCCCGATATATTATTTCCATGCTCTCTGCCTGCCACTCAATTTTGACTTCGCCTCCCCACAGCCAATTTAATCCTGCTCTTTCTGTGAAAACCGTAGAATCGGATCCTTCATCTGTGGTTCATTGTTCACATCCGTACTTTCAGTATCGTACCTCTTCCCCAACACTACTTCGCCGTTTTGTACATTTCCCCACTTGAAGACAACTCATTCGTTCGTTCCCGGCGCAGCTCACATTCGTCATCCCTCGATCATCCCGTCGCACCAACCAACAACTCATTTGCGCACACCCACACCTTTTCTGCTAGATAATTCTTAGTATTTCGACCAACGCAACGTAGCCTTTTCACACACCCAAATCACCCTCTCGTTTCCGCATCCATCGCCATCTTCAACCTACGTCTTGCCACCGCATTGCGCTTTATCGCCCCCGCTAGGTTGGTCGCAGTTTTTCCTTTGGTTACCGATATCAACTATCTCGCGAAACACTCAGATCGCCGGTCGCATTCTCGCCGCAAGCTTCAACACCGTCAGCTTAGCAACTTGTAGCACTCAAGCGTCGCAATTTAATTTCTCCTGTAATTTGTGGTCTCAGCTTGGCTCTGGCCTACATTTGAGGCTCCAGTGGGCTTAATTAATCCGGTTGTTTTGCAATCCACACTGAGTTCCAACAATGGCACCAGAGCCGTCTATGGTTGGTTCGGAAAGTTATACAGCGACTGATCTGTCGAAACGAACCGATCGGACAAGTTATTCTATCCCGGACGATGGCCGCGCAGTTACCATACAAACGGACCGGAGAAGGAGGAGGAGGGAAAACGCGGACACACAGAGTGTGCTCAGTCATGGAACGAATACGTCTCTTCTGATCGAATACTTTGAAAATGGAAAGCCTGGAGGTTCTTCGGGACGCCAGCCGAGCGTTAGAGTCAAGGTTACGCCTTCTGCTGCAAAACGCCATCGTGTCAGTCAATCGGCCGATGGGACGGGATTGGAGATATCTGAGGTGGGAAATGGGGACAAATCTGGTCGACGACCTACTCATACCCACCGAATTCAGCTCGCCCCCCACAATGGAGAAGATCGGTTGACGCTCGGGCAAACCGGTCGTTCCAGGTCATATTCTGGTGATCACTCGTCTTTGTCATCTTTCATATCTGGAGCAGATGAATCCATTGTTAGTGGTCGCGGTCCACTCAACGTTACGGTGATACGCGAAGCTGGTAGCCCAGGTTCAATGCTCAGTTCACAAAGGGAAGATATGGATGATGCAGATTACGGAGAGCGGCGCCGACGCCGACGGACTGTTTCGAGAAACGGAACTGGCGACTCATATTACGAGGAGAATACTAGGGCTGCAAAGCAAGGACGAAGCAGGAGTGTGAGTCGGGAGAGTGAGATATATCAGGAGGCTGGGCTGAAAACGAAACTTGGACGAAGAAGGAGTCGGAGCTTGAGCAGAGAGCGGATCTCAATGTCACAGAGAGACAAGGAAAGGATAGAGCAGGCTGTCAGAGACGAACTGCATCGGGCACAAAATCCGAAGACACGAAGCAAAAGCCGCGCCAAGGCATACAACAATGACGGCTTGAAGCCCCCGCGTGCTCGAAGCCGCAGCCGAAGCCGTGACAACCATTTGGACGAGATCACCGCGGAGAAAGTGAGAGCCCGTCGCAAGGCTGCTCAGATAGAAGGAGATGATCACTCTGTGCTGTCTCATCCCAGCGCAAACAATCCTGCCCTTGTGGAGCTCATCCGGGGTACTATTAGAGAGTTGCTATTACCCGAAATTGAGGGAATGAAAGCCAATCAGCAGAAGAGTGCTAGTCGACCCAGTCTTGAAGGCACTTTGGGACGCCACCTTTCTAACAACGGCCCAGGACGAGCCTCAAGCATGCCCGATGTGGGAAGACCGGTAGTTGTTCTATCACCGGATGCCGACAAGAGTAACGGGCTGGGGATGGTCATAGCTGGAGGGAATAAAAACGCGGAGGTGAACTATCTCCTTTAACAACCCGAGATGCTGAATGCATCATTTGCTGACTTGCATTCTCAATAGGACGATATTTCCAATCAACGAGCGCCCGGGTTTGGGTTGCGGCAATCGCCACTTCATTCGGAGTCCGGGGAAGGCGTTTCTCTAGTAGGCGCGGTACCCGCCACGGGAGAAGACCGTGTACGGATGCCTGACATCCCGTTTCGCCCAGACACGCCAGGGACGTATGCGGAGACAAGGGCATCGATCCTAACGGCCAAATCAGGACTACCATATCCAGCTAATGCAAAGGCCACTGCCATGCCAAGTAGTGGGACCACGCCCCCCCCTGGGCCTCCAAGGTCGGAATTCCCTGAGCTGAGCGAACTGAACTTAGGCAGCTCCGAGGTTGGTGGTGGCGCTTCCTCACTCCTTTCGGAACGGTCTGCTGCTGGTCAGTCCATTCTCAGCAAGAACGGAATCGGAAATGGAGCGCCTAGTATTGCCAGCCTAAATCTCGACACTGAAGTTGATCACAACATTGACGATGATGGTGTGAGTGTTACTTCATCGGCTACGAAGGGCGCACCGACAACCGTGCAGCCAGGTTACTCAGAGCTGTCGTTCCAGGATATGAGCATTGCCCCAACCTCTGTGATCGCAAAAGAGAGGAAAGACAAGGGTCGCAGAAGGCGCAGCAAGAAGGGTCTTGACGAACTCTCCGATATTCGTGAGGCTGATGATGCTTCTACGTCATCTAGAGCAAAAGCAAAAGCTGTTGGGTTATTTTTTGCGGAGCAGCGCGAACGTGAGCAAGAGCGAGCGTTGTTGAATGGCGGATTCCAGGATACGTCACTCGAAGTACGCCATGTTTCCACGGTAACGGGCGACGGCTTTGAGACCAAGCGCCTCGACAAAGTTGACACTGGCCAGCAAGTCTTCGATCTTGGCGCTAATCCATCCATGCGCTCAACCCCTGTTATTGCTCACTCAGCCGTTGCTTCAGTGCTTGATCCTTCCAACTTTGGCTCAGCTCTCTCCTTCAACCGACCCAGCCCTCAACCAAGTCCTCAACCACAACTCGGAGCCAACGCGATGCCCCTTGCCGACGATCCGATGCCAGAATTCGTATCGCATTTTGCCGAAGATGACGACGATATCAACACTAATCCTTCAATCATTCAAGGTCCGATTGGTCATCATCAGCCTGCGAGCTGGGAGATCGCTAACGACTTTGGTGTGGGCGGCGACCGTGGGTTAAACATGAATCTGGACGAAGAAATGCGACATACCTCGATATCTCCTCGACCAAACTCACGCCTAGCAAGCCCACCGCTAGGCAAGGACGAAGGCTATATTTCGGCAGCAAACCCAATTGGTTCCCCAGGAACCGCGACACCCATCCAAGGAATGCGTGGCGATGCAGGAATGGGTGCAATTGACGACATGCTCTCCGATGCGGAATTTTACAATCGCCACCAACGGAATAGATTAGGAAGTGGGAATTCCCATGGTATGCCTTCTCCGCTTTACGACAGCTCTACCGGCAGAGGTATTGAAAGGATAGAGTCCAAGGACATTGTTGCACTGATGGAACATGTATGCCCTTATTTCTTCTCTTTGGGTTAGCTTCATTACTGACTGTTGTAGCTCACTGTTCGCGATGCTCAACGAAATGCGCGTGACACGGAGATTTTAGTTACTTTAGTCAGAAGCGCTGCGGAAATGCGTAACTCCTTTGAAGATATGAAGAAAGCTTTGGCGGACCAACGACGAGACATCGTTACCGACGTAGATCACAATACCGAACGCAGTGTGCAGAAAATTCTCCAGGGACCCCGACCACTACCTCCATCTACTCCCCGACGATCCCGTTATTCAAAGTCTGATGAAGATGCAGAAGACGAGGCTGTTCAAAGTCGTGCAAAGAGGGCCGGTGTCTTCAGGAGGGCACTGAAGGGATTGAGTATGGGAAGTTCTAAAGATTTGGAGAGAATCGAAGAGATGTGAGTCATGATAGCCTCTTTACCCAACGAAATAATTACTGACACTTCAAGGCTTTGCAAACTCCTTGGAGAAGTTGAAGGGCTGAAAGACGGTCAGCAGTTTTACCAACAGAGTATGTTGCAAAGCCAAAGTGTGGGCACCATCGACCAACTGAGGAGTGTTCAAGACCCAAATGAGGCTGGGCCTTCAACTTCTTTCGCGAACAACTCTGTTGGTAACTCAGGCTATCACAGTGCGGGCCCATCGCGGCAACCCAGTGGCAAAATCTATGACCAACATCAAGCCACCGTTATCTCACCAATTCAGGAGGATACAGTATTAATCACCCCACCCCGAGGCGAACCCCTACAACCTAGTACCCCACCGAATTCGAAATTCCCAGCGGCTAGCGCAAGCCTTGGAAACACTCCCACCAAGTCATCTGAGAAACATGCCAAGCGAGAATCAGGATCTTCGTCAATCTTTCCAAGGATGTCTCGATGGTCGGAAACTACAGCATCCACAGGCATCAAGAATCTCCTTTCCAAAGGCAAAACCAACCAGGAGGGTTCAGAGGCGTCACGCTCGCAGCCAGACTTCAACTTTTGGGAGACTGAAGCCGCCAAGGGCACTCAAGGGGACCTCCATCAGTCGCCTTTTGACTCTGATGGTCAACGAACTGAGAGAGCTGGGTCACCGTTGGTGCCCCCTTCATTACGCGATACCGATGCACCGATTAATCAATCAAATAGAATATCGTTGGATATTCAGCATCCAAGACCACGTGTGACTTACAACCACCAGCTAGAACAGCAAGCTCAACTAGGTGTAGAGGGATTCATACCCAACTCTCCCCAGAATCCATCAGTGTCAAGCCTTGGAAATTACCCTCCACTTGGGCCTGGTGGTTTTCAGAATGGGCAGTTATTGTCTCCTCTTGCACAAGATGCGTATGCTCAGCACCAAGCTCAAATGACTCCGAGTGGTCCTCCAAAACCACCCAAGATTCCGGAAGACGAGAGTCATGACGGCGAGAATAGCGTTAGGAAGCATAAGAAGCACAGAGAACGCGATGAAAACGGAGAAAAGATTAGGAAGCCAAAGAAAGAGCGTACGGAAGAGGAAAAGCAAAGGCGCAAGGAGAAGAAAGAAAGGAGGGAGCGTGAGGGTGGATCTTCCCCTGCATCTAGGAAGAAGTCAAGAGACTTGCTCTCCGATGGAACTGATGGCGTATGTTTACCTCTTGCAGGCCACTGTGTCAATATTTACTAATACATACCAAAGCCATCAATTTCTGGACGTACTCCTTCGACAGCTTCTAGACTTAATGGCCCTAGGCCTCTGTCGAGTGCTAGCAACAAAGAGAATTCTAGGCGTCATAGGCAACAGAAATCACAGACCACCAATGGTGTGTATCGTTCTGCTTCGCCAATTTCTTGGCTTAGTGGGGATGACAACTAATTGCCGTTCAGACACCTTTGGAAATGGAGTGGAACACGATGTTTACGCAGCGTATCGGTGAACAACTTTTATCTTGCCATATAGCGATTCGGGGTTTTATGTGTTTTTTTTTGGTAATTGACAGCAGCCACGAGTGAGTGAGGAGCGATAGGGTTGGGAATTGTTAATGATACCACCGCATTCTCTTGTTTTGACGTCAAATGTATGAATGGGCGAACGATTTGGTTTTTTTGGGTTTCCTGCGTGCTTTTTGTTCTCTTTCCGCCCCAAGCTCTCTTGTGCCTCTCTATTATCATATTTCCATTTTGACTGCTAAGGAGCAATTACGAAAACTTTTAGGATAAGTTATCTATTATTGGGGGTGTTTCGTTTTGGTCTTTATATACACACGCTGCCTTGTGCATTTGTATGGTTTCATTTAGGATCTGCTTTCCGGTTTTGCTAATGTGCTGATTGGGTTTTTTGGTACGTATATTGTCAATCTTTTTTACCTTGCCATGCATGATGTTACGTAGCGATTGATGGATTGGGCGGGGAAACGGTTCGGAAATGCAGAGCATGGATCATGGTTAGAGCTTCTAGACTTCGTGATTGTGTAGACATGACATCGTGATATCCCAATAACAATCTACAGTGGAGTTTATCTCCAGTGACGTGTTTGCATTGAAACATACTGAGTGACATTTAGTGAGCAGCTTAGGGACTACAAATCTTCACGTGTTTCGGTGAGTGGATACAATTTCACACAACCCCGCTCGACGTATATATCAATACACAGCTCATCAAAAGCCTTCGCTTCCTTTTCGACCTTGTAACCATATATCAATTCACTACTAAATTTCTCAATATTCTTATATTTGTGTTAAGAGCTATGGCTCTACTCAAACTCACAAATATTCCAGGCTTCTTTGCGCAAGACCTTGACGAAACTGACCCGGCCAGTTTTGACTATGTACTTCCTCTACGCTATAGTCTGCAAGTACCGATGCTAACATATACTCTCTTTCCTCAGATCACGAGCAATTTTGGGCTTTTAGAGTCATCGTGGGGGAAGTTTAGGGGTGCTATTGATGCTTTGAACTGTGACGCCCCCGAAGGCACGAATTATCGGGTGTTGTATCTGGCAAGGCATGGACAGGGGTACCACAATGTTGCCGGTCAGTCTGCCTAAAACAGCGGTAGGACTGAAGCAGTTGCTGATGGCCAAAACAGAGGTGTATTATGGCAAGGCGCTTTGGGATGTTTGTGAATATCTTGAATATTGGATCACGAACCTGCGTCTGATATTGGATAGGAATACTGGTCAAAATTGGATGGAAACGGCACCATTGTTTGGGTACTTATTGCCATCTTCACCTTAATGTTGGCTGGCTTACCGGACTGTAGGCAGATGCGAAACTCACAGATGTTGGAATCCAGGAAGCGAAGAAGGCGAATGCAGCTTGGAAGACTCAGATAAAAGCAGGAATCCCTCGTCCGGAATCCTATTACTCGTCCCCACTGAGGTAGTGTATATTATCTAAATCCCCAAGAAATTTCAGTACAGGGTCTAATTGTTGAGTAGCCGTTCGGCCGCCACCCTGCAGATAACCTGGAGCGACATTGTCTTGGATAAAAAGAAGCCTCCAACGCCGCTGATCAAAGAGGTCTGCAATTAACCCAACGATCCCGAACATTGCCATGTTAATTGGTATATTGGCGTTAGAAACTCCGTGAGACATTGGGTGTCCACACCTGCGATAGGAGAAGCACTAAATCACATATCGCACAATGGTATCCTAATTTCAGCATTGAAGGCGGATTCACAGAAAAGGATGAACTCTGGGTTCCGGATATCAGGGAGTCCAACGAGGACCGATATATCCGATTGGGAGAATCATTGCATGAGATCTTTAGGAATGATGGGAGCACATATATTACAATAAGTGCTCACAGTGGTGCGATAAGTTCAATTTTGGAGGTTATTGGACACAGAAAGTTCCAATTGCAGACTAATGGAATTATACCTGTTGTTGTGAAGGTCGAGAACGTCACCGAGGGGTAAATGTATAAGGAATTACATTAGAATACCCAAATAGGATTTTCGATAGCATCAGACTCGAGAATGCGTTTGAATATTGATGACTATATGGATTTTTGAATGAGTCCTGATGATGGACAAAGAAGGCACTGGAATTCGATAGACCTTGCTGACCGTACATTTGTTCGCATCGCGCCAAGCCCCACTCAGCTCAGCCCTTTCTTTTTACAGCTCTCACCTTTTTGACTGTAATTAGGACCACTTGCCACTTTGTTATTTCAACAATTCGTTTAATCCCCATCCTTTCACCACCACAACTACCACACAGCTACTCAAACCTACCAGTGCTACCATATCAATATGTCTGACGATTGGGATACCGTTACCAAGATCGGCAAAGGAGTTCGTGGTGCTGGCCAGCGTCCCACAGTTGCCCGAACGCAAGCTGAGATCAACGCTGCTCGCAGAGCTGGTGCTATTGTAGCTACTGACAAGAAGGTCTGAACTCTTGGACTCGAAGTTTTGTCGCGCCGCTCACAATTAGTACAGTACGCCACTGGCAACCAGGTTCAGTCAACCGACGGACAGCGACTTACCAAGGTCGATCGAGAAAACGAGGTTGCACCTCCGAAAAAGATTGATCAGAGCGTCGGCAAGGCCATGGCAAAGGCTCGTCAGGAGAAGGAGCCCGCGATGACACAGAAGGATCTTGCTACTAAGGTCAACGAGAAGCCGTCTGTGATCAATGACTATGAATCTGGACGCGCTGTACCCAACCAGCAGGTGCTCGCCAAGCTGGAGCGTGCGCTTGGTGTCAAGCTGAGGGGCAAAGGTGAGTTCAACAAATATATCTCCACCCGATCACCTATCCTGATGCTGATTCTATCTACTGCAGATATTGGTTCTCCGCTTGGCCCCAAGAAGAAGTGAGAAATGACGGACAATGACTCATGCAGTGTTTGTCATTCTCCGTTAACCCTCTTTAGCGTGTTGGTTGTTTAGATTTCTTGAGAAACGGCAACTTTGTTGATGTGTTGTCAGTAGTGAAGGGAAAGGCCTCTGGCGTTTATTGGTGGCATATACATTTTCTTTTCCTCTTAAACTTTTGTCTGGTTTTATGCTGTGTCTGATCTATCGGCTTTGATTTGACCGACTGTCTACCTCTGATTTTCTTGGAATTGTGACCGTCAATAGATGGAAATAACTGATTATATTGGGTTTCTAACAATGTGGAGAGGAAACTACTGCGTGTTTGAGCCGCTTGGGATTCTATTCCCTCAGCCTGTACCTGACACGGTATTTGCTCCGAAAATTTGGCCATGCTTCCCTTCTCTATGGTTTGAAAGGATGTGCTCCATTGCGGTTTAGGCAGAGTGATAGTCTAGCAAATAGCTCAAGCCCTGACCAATAAACTCGTAGTCATTCAATGAATCTGATGAAGATTTTTCTCTGGCTTTGATTGTTCCAACACCCGCTCACCACCTACTACACACCCTGCGATCGATCGTCAATTGATCCACTTCCACCCATTCGGAGTGCAAAATAGGTTCCTAGTTAATTAGCGGGTTTCTAGTAATCGCATCAACCCTTTCGTCGTGTCGTGTGACTCGATTCTGTGCGACGCCGAGGTGCTTCTGTCTGGAATTATTCGTCTGCAGCAAGCCTGCCCCTCTTCCCGTTCACCGGCCGTCACCCTACCCCACCGTCAACTTGGCTTCCCCCGCCATTTTAAGGACCGTCCGCTACGGAGTTGGTCCGAGGTCTTTTTTTTCTGCAGCAGTAGCAGCATCTATAAGACGAAGCGGTATTTCATACCTCCGTCCTCAGGCCCGCACTTTCTCTTCAACAATCATGGTCGCCGAAAAGATTGACGGAACAGCCATTGCGCGCCGTATCCGGGAGAGGATCAACAAAGATATCGCTGAGAGGCAGAGCATCAATTCCCGGTTCAAACCATCTTTAACCATCGTTCAGGGTAGGCCATCTTCTCTATCGCATTTTCATGAGAAGGTTTTGCTTACCGTTTGTCTGGATTGTAGTTGGAAATCGGTCGGATTCCAGTATGTTATTCACTTCGGCCCTTGTCGTTACTTTATATCCTCTCTGTTTTACTGGAGTATCATCCCCTGAGTAAGTTCTAATGTGGGCGGAGTCTTGCAGGTACCTATGTGCGAATGAAGTTGAAGGCAGCTGAGGAGGTTTGTTTGGATAATACACGATCCTTTAAATTCGCATGTGCTTACAGTTTCGCAGGCAAATATCACCTGCAGCCTTGTCAAGTTCCCCGGCGAGATTACCGAGGCCGAGGTATACACTTTCTTGCTTAATTAGGTTAATATGCATTGGGCTGACGGACGTGGGTGGGCTAATGCGGATCAATACATAGTTGCTTGAGAAACTTGACGATATCAACAACAATCCATCTATCCATGGTGTTCTCGTCCAGCTTCCCTTACCCGATCACATTTCAGAAGCCGTCATTACCGCTGCGGTAGCGGAATCCAAAGATGTCGATGGTTTCGGCGCACTCAACATTGGTGAACTTGCAAAGCGTGATGGAAGTCCGTTATTCACTCCTTGCACACCGAAAGGTGTGATGGTTCTGTTGCAAGAGGCTGGTGTTAACCCCCAAGGAAAACACGCTGTGGTTTTGGGAAGAAGTGACATCGTTGGATCCCCAGTGTCATACCTCTTGAAGAATGCAGATGCAACTGTCACTATTTGCCATTCCCGCACCAAAAATCTACAGTGTATCATCAAGCAGGCCGACATATTAGTTTCTGCCATTGGCAAGCCGCAATTCGTCAAAGGGGATTGGTTGAAGCCCGGTGTGGTGGTTATTGATGTTGGAACCAACTACATCAAGGACGAGACACGCAAGTCTGGTGAGCGATTGGTTGGAGACATTGACTATGAGTCGGCGAAAGATGTTGCATCGAAGATCACCCCTGTACCTGGAGGAGTTGGACCGATGACTGTTGCAATGCTGCTGGAAAACGTAATTGCTTCTGCAAACCGCCACTATGACGCTACGGCGAAGCGGGGTATCACTCCCTTGCCTCTAAAGTGTCTGACGCCGGTCCCTAGTGATATTGCTATCTCGCGGGCACAGCATCCCAAGAATATCAAGGTCATTGCTCATGAGTTAGGAATCACCGAGAAGGAGTTGGAGCTATTCGGAGCGTATAAGGCCAAGGTCAACTTGGATATTTTGAAGCGGTTGAATCACAGAAAGAATGGGAAGTATGCACTTATAGCGGGTATCACACCCACTCCTCTCGGCGAGGGCAAGTCCACCACTACCATGGGTCTTACCCAGGCACTCGGTGCTCATCTCGGAAAGATGGCGATCGCCAACGTCCGGCAGCCATCGCAGGGACCAACTTTCGGTATCAAAGGAGGCGCTGCAGGAGGTGGTTATAGTCAGGTTATTCCTATGGACGAGTTCAACATGCATCTGACAGGCGATATCCATGCCATCACTGCCGCAAATAACTTACTTGCCGCTGCCATCGACACAAGAATGTTCCATGAATCTACCCAGAAGGACAAGGCTCTATACAACAGATTGGTCCCTAAGAAAAACGGTGTACGAAAGTTTGCACCTATTATGCTGCGGCGGTTGAAAAAGTTGGGAATTGAAAAAACCGATCCCGAGACGTTCACAGACGAGGAAATCAACCGTTTTGCTAGATTGGATATAGACCCCGACACCATCACATGGCGTCGAGTTTTAGACGTCAATGATCGCCACCTCAGGCAGATCACTATTGGGCAGGCACCGACAGAGAAAGGGCACAGCCGTGTGACTGGTTTTGATATCTCTGTCGCTAGTGAGTGTATGGCGGTATTGGCATTGTCAAACAGTTTGGAAGATATGCGTGAGCGGTAAGATAATCCATCATTTGATCATGGAAAACCTTCTGACATTGCATGTTAGTCTTGGGCGTATGGTCATTGCCACTGGCAAACGAGGAGACCCAATCACCTGCGACGACATAGGAGCTGGCGGTGCATTGACCGCTTTGATGAAGGATGCAATTAAACCCAACGTCATGCAGACCCTGGAGGGAACTCCAGTATTTGTTCACGCGGGTCCTTTCGCCAACATCAGTATAGGAGCATCATCCGTCCTAGCCGACAAGATTGCCCTTAAGCTTGCCGGAACAGAACCGGAAGAGAACTACGAGGAAAAGACCGGTTACGTGGTTACTGAAGCTGGCTTCGATTTCACGATGGGTGGCGAACGGTTTTTCAACATAAAATGCCGCTCCAGCGGGCTCGTTCCCGATTGTGTTGTGATTGTGGCTACTGTTCGTGCTCTCAAGGTTCATGGAGGTGGACCTCCCGTAACCGCTGGTACCCCACTTGCCGAGGAGTATTGCACTGAGAATATTGAGCTCCTCCGCAAGGGCTGCGTCAATCTCGTCAAGCATATACAGAATGCAAAGTTCTATGGTGTTCCCGTAATTGTAGCCATTAACAAGTTCTCTACCGATACTGAGGCTGAAATCCAGTGCATCAAGGAGGAGGCAGTCAAAGCAGGTGCCGAAGATGCAATTCCCGCTAACCATTGGGCAGACGGTGGTAAGGGTGCCGTTGAGCTCGCTGAGGGTGTCATCAAAGCTAGCTTCAACCCTAAGGACTTCAAGCTTCTCTACTCGGCAGAGCTATCAATCGAAAAGAAGATGCAAACCATTGCGAGGGAGATGTACGGTGCTTCTGATATCGAGCTCAGCGACCTTGCAAAGTCGCAGGTTGAGACATATACTAGGCAGGGCTTTGGTCATTTGCCCGTATGCATTGCCAAGGTGATTCTATTTCAATTACCTTGCTCCCCTTGATAGTTCTAACCGACGTGTGATAGACACAATACTCACTCTCCCATGATCCCAATCTCAAGGGTGCACCAACGGGCTTCACGGTTCCTATTCGTGACGTTAGGTTGTCTTCTGGTGCTGGGTACCTCTACGCAAAGGCAGCAGATATCCAGACCATTCCTGGTCTGCCTACAGCTCCCGGATATTTGAATGTGGATGTTGATCCGGAGACTGGCGGGATTGAGGGGTTGTTTTAAGCTTTCACTTCCTCTTTAGAAGGTCGGTGGCGGAATGGATTTTATTCATCAACAATTGGCATATTGGAAGTATATCTACTATAAAAGAGCTGAAAGCTTGTGGGATTGTATCTTAACATACACTAAATGAGAATGGGCATTACAATAGAGGGATTCACCATAGATTAGAGGCATCCGACTACTATGGTTTATTAGGGGCAAAGTAAAATGAAATTACATGAACATGAGCTATCTTTTCTTCTACCCTCTTCTGCCTTTATCCTTGGGAATGGCGAATCTAGGGCAGAAAAAGAAACAGCTCTTTAGCAGTTAAGGATAGAGAAGAGTGGAGGCACAGATACTGCGGTTAAAACGTAGAGAGGAAAGTAGAACGATGCTGTATTCCTTTCTATTCCACCGTGAATCTCCCTAGTGATAATGAAGGTTGATTTTACCAATTGGTCACAACCAGAAGTTGTCTAGTCTATTATTTTATGCATATGAAGCCTAAAGAAAGAAAAAACTGGCCTTAGTTGTGGATTTAAATTACCTACCGTTGAAGATTTTGCAGCCGATTTTCAACCTATGGAAACTGATATTGAGTTCGATGATAGCCGCTGCTCTGTTCTTAAACTTGGCTACGGGGCTTTCTCTGCTGTCTAGCTTGTGCATCACCACTATCACCATCTGTCCCGGTTTGTTTGTTTGTTTTAATCATATTGCATTCAGCCGCTACGTGGCTATGGCATATATATTTATTTCCACCACCCCCCAAATCTCAATCACTTCCTCAGGGTTTCAGCCCCTTGGCCAAGTTACGAAAGCAACACCCTTTGTAACCTCCAGGCACTTTCCCTGTCCCTCCACAGTAGACTCTCTACCTGGCTCCCCTTACACCCTTACCACTCTAGTGCTCGTGCTAGTTCCCCTTCTCAAAACAAATTAATTAACCTCTATTCCTTAATAACTTACTTAATCCACTTAGTCGATGCCCCATTGAAGTCTCTCGCTGTAGCCCGCCAGGGTCTCACTGATGTTATCACAGCGGACTACACCAACTGCCAAAACTGAAGCAGGCACATCGGCAAAAGTGTAAATCGACTATAGACTGCGCTACGCGCACACGCGCAGCTCATAGCAAGCTTCCCATGGACCCCTGCGCGACGCGTAGTCAATAGCCATCCATAGTCGGTTCATAGACATCTGCGCATGGGACTATGGGACTATATACGGCAGGCAGTCGATAAACCTCAGCCTGACTGCCGATAGGCTTCGCTGGTGCTGACATACTCATTGAGGGCATCTTGCGTGGCCGCTTCAGAGCCCGCTTGAGAGCCTGGTTGAGAGCCGGCTTGAGAGCCTGATTGAGAGCCTGCTTGAGAGCCTGCTTGAGAGCCTACTTGAGAGCCTGCTTCAGAGCCGCGCTTGAGAGAGCCGAGCTTCGGCAGGAGTAGCGTTTCCAGAGGAATCTTTGGGCCGATTGAACTCTGAGTTTGTGGAAGCTTTGGCCAATAGAAGGCTTTAAGTCTGTTGATGCTTTGACATTGACGTAGCCAACCTACTTGACTAAGTGCTTTCGGTACCAGCACCATCACCATCACCAGCACCATCACCATCATCACCGTCACCAGCATAACCATCACCATCATCAACATCAGCCCCGGACCAAATGTGTATGCATACGTTCAAAATCGACGGGAAACTGGCTGCAGATTCTGCTGAGAAAACTGAGTCGGAGATCTGTACTCCCCAAGATCCAATTGTCTACCATTCCTGCAGTATCTAAGGCTGCAATTGTCAACACCATGACCGTGAGACATCGTGAGATCCTGTCGTAGTGGGCGCGCTAGAGATAAGGTTCAGACTATGATATCGACTGACATCATGATTTCGGCCACCATACGCCACCCGCCACCCGCCACCGCCACCTGCCTCACGCCTCCCGGTGCCTGGCGCCTGCAACTCAGCAAGTCTCTGAATCGAGTACACAGGAGCACACATGGGAGCATATAGTGAAGTGAGATTTGGAGTGTCTTGCCTCTTGAGAGTGTACTTGGGAGTGTAGAGCCAAGTAGGTAGGGAGTGTGTCATTGAGTGCAATTGGGAGTGTACTTGAGAGCATGCCCGGGAGTGTGCTTGAGAGTGTCTTGAGAGCTTACTTGAGAGCGTACAGTCAAGCAGGCTGGGAGTGTACCATCGAGTGCAATTAGAAGCGTCCTTGAGAGCAGGCTCGGTAATGAACTTGAGAACGTACTCGGAGGTGTACTTGGGAGCGTACTCGGTGTGTACTCGGGAGTGTCTTGAGAGCTTACTTGGGAGCGTACAGTCAAGCAGGCTGGGAGTGTGCCATCGAGTGCAATTGGGAGCGTCCTTGAGAGCATGCTCGAGAGTGTACTTGAGAACGTACTCGGAGGTGTACTTGGGAGCGTCTTGCGTGCTTACTTGGGAGCGTATAGTCAAGCAGGCTGGGAGTGTCATCGAGTGCAATTGGGAGTGTATTTGAGAGCTTGCTTGGGAGTATGCTTGAAAGTGTCTTGAGAGCTTACTTGCTTACTTGGGAGCGTACAGTCAAGCAGGCTGGGAGTGTGCCATCAAGTGCAACTGTGAGCGTCCTTGAGAGCATGCCCGGGAGTGTACTTGAGAATGTACTCGGAGGTGTACTTGGGAGCGAACTCAGAGTGTACTTGGGAGCGTCTTGAGAGCTTACTAAGTCAAGCAGGCTGGGAGTGTGAAATCGAGCGCGATCAGGAGTGTACTTCAGAGCGTACATGGGAGCGTACATGGGAGCGTGCAATGAAGTGCATCTGGCAGCTTGCTTTCAAGTTTGTTGTATGCAGTGTGATGTATAGTATCCAGCATACAAAATCACATGTGTATTATAGTAATCAAGTCAATGTGTAGGTTCATAGGATCTCACAGTGCCATGTGTCAAATATGCTATGAATTACCGTCCCAAAAACAGCTTCTCTATGAGTTATGCATCATGTAAGGTCATTTTTCTCTTTGTAGGATTCATAGATCTGAGACAGAAAACATCCCTAGGTGATGTATGGTGTACAGACCTGAAATGTGACACCAGGAAAAATAACCTTATGTGATGTGTAAGTCATAGAGCGGTTGATTTTGGGATGGTAATTCATAGCATATTCAATGCGTTGCACCATGAATGTCCTGTGGACCTACCTGTTGGCTAGATTACAATACTATGCATGTGATTTTGTGTGCTGGATACTATACATCACACTGAATATAACAAACTTGAAAGAAAGCTACCAGATGCACTTTATCATACACTCCCAAGTAGACTTTGAAGTACACTGCTGTTTGTTCTTGATTACACACTCCTAGCCTGCTTGACTGTACAGTTCCAATTGGTCTTGATAGTACACTCCCAGTCTGCTTGACTTACACTATCATGTATGCTCCCATAACAATCCCAAGTACACTCCTGGGAAAGCTCTCAAGGAGGCCTCCAATTGTACTCTATGGCAAACTCCCAGTCTGCTTGACTGTACACTTTCAAGTAAGGGCTCAAGATGTTCTCAAGCATGCTCCAGAGCATACTCTCAAATATACTCCAATTTGCTCTTAATGGCATATTCCGAGCCTGCTTGACTGCACGCTCCTATCTAAGCTCTCAAGATGCTTTCAAGCATACACCCAAACACACTCTCAAATACACACCCAATTGCACACAATGTCACACTACCTGCCTGCTTGACTATACACTTTCATGTACACTCCAAGTATGTGCCCAAGTACACCTCCAAGTATGTTTTCAAGTACACTTCTGGACATGCTCTTAAGGACACTCCCAATTGTACTCGATGGCACACTCCCAGTCTACCTAACCGTATGCTTCCAAGTAAGCTCTCTTAATGCTCTCAAGTACACTCCCAAGCATGCTCTCAAGTACACTCCACCTGGGAAACTGACCTTATGTGATGTCTAACTGATTGAGAAGCTGTTGCTGGGATGGTGATCCATAGCATATTTGACAAGTGGCACTATGAGGTCGTATGGACCCGTGCATTGACAAGATTGCTATGATATGTATGCAATTATATACGCTTGATACTATACATCATGGTGCAGGCAACAAACTTGAAATCAAACCGCCAAATGCACTTCTTTGCATGCTCCCAAGTACACTCTGAAGTACACTCCTGATTACTCTCAATTGTACACTCCCAGCCTGTTTGACTTGTGCTGTCAAGAACTCCGAGTACACTCCCAAGTACTGCTCCTAGTACGTTCTCAAGTATTCTCCTGGGCATGATCTAAAGAATGCTCACAATTGCACTCAATGGCACCATCCATCAGCAAAATGTAATTCGGTTCAGAAGCCACACGCAATCCTCCCAGACACTCCAGGCGACGTCACCAGTGCTTCTAAGTACTTCCAGACACTCCCAGACTCTCCTGGAGCTAAGTAAAGTGCTCTCAGACTCTGCAAGAGCATTCTCAGGTGCTCCTGAAAGCACCTGCAGTTATGGAGGTGCATTCAGGATGCTCCATCTAGGATAGTTAAATTGTGGAGCTCCTGAGACCTCTGCGCTGATCTGCGGGAGATATCAAGAGAAAGTGAGACGGCTGCGCAGCTCTGTGAGATACATCGAAAGTGGCCGAGACCGCTGCGCAGCTCTGCGGGAGACATGATGCCGTATTCTTGCAGCAGTGGTTCTTACATAACCACACGGCATTTCGTCTTATCATATTCATCTTTGTTACAGTCACAAGATTCGCTACATCATAATATGGCATGCATTATTTCAGTCTCTCTCTATATATACATACGGTCAGTCTGGCCACAGATGGGACTCGAGCATAATCGGAGGAGCACCAGGCCACGCCCATTGAGAGAACTTTTAGAGATGCACCATTTGGAGGCCATTGCTGTGAAATGATGGAGCTAGAAGGCAAAGGGCTGCTTCTGAGCCCGCTGGAGAGTTTGGTTGAGAGCCTGCTTGAGAGCCGCACTTGAGAGAGCTGAGCTTCGGCAGGAGTAGCGGTTTCAGAGGAATCTTTGGGCCAATTCAACTGTGAGTTTGTGGAAGCTTTGGCCAATAGAAGGCTAAAGTCTGTTGATGCTTTACCATTAAGGTTGATGTAGCCAACCTACTCGACTAAGTGCTTTCGGTACCATTACCGTTACCATTACCATTACCAGCACCATCATCATCATCACCATAACCATCATAACCATCACCATTATCACCATTAGTGTTAGCAATGGGTCTGGGTTCGGACTGTAAGAACAGGTTGGTTCGGTTCTCGACCCATCCAAAAACCTGACTCGCTGCCTCTTGGTGGGCGAAACCTGGACCCGTACTGGTCAACCAGCGCGTTGTGCCAGGTTTAGCTTGACCCGTCAGTTCCAATCTCCGGTTCTGCGTTTTGGGTTTTTCTATTTACGGTCGCATTCAGATATCATACTGTTAAATGCAAAATATTGACTATGGTACTACATTGTCATTTTCTGATGTATTGACAGCCTTTATATAGAAAACAAGTAGAGAGACGCTCCCTACCCCATCCTGAAAATGAGCATCAATGGAGCGTCAACAATTGATGGTCTTGCATCTTGGGTTATCTAAGTGGCGCTTAATCGCATGTATCTATGAACAAGTGGTTGGCAGCCTTTATGAGCAAATAAGCATGTGATATTCCCGCGATAGCCTCCTGAACAGTAACCACTTATTTCATTTACAAGGGTGCAACTAAGTGTTCACGAGCGTTTTGGACTACAACAACGGCCAAAACTGAGTATACGGACTTTAACAGCCACAGCGCGCTTTGATAAACCATGATCGAGGGCCCAAGATTGTTGGCACTCCGTTGACAGACATTTTCATGATGGGGCCGGGAGCATGTCGCTTTCTTTTTTGGCCTATAAAGGATGGCAACACTTCCATTATGTGTAATCGCTACCAAATTGCGTTTTTATTACTTGACTTACAGAACCAAAAATCGTCGACGCTCCGTTGACGCTCATTTTCAGGATGGGGCAGGGAGCATCTCGCTTCCTTTTTTGCATATAAAGGTTGTCAATGCTGTTGCTATGTATAACCAGTACAAAATTACTTCTTAATTACCAGACTAACAAGACCTAAAATCATTGACGCTCTGTTGATGCTCATTTTCAAGATAGGGCAGGGAGCGTGTTGCTTTTTTTTTTGCCAATAACGGGTGGCAACACATCCATTATGTGTATTCACTACCAAATCGCATTTTTATTACCCGACTTACAGGACCAAAAATTGTTCATGCTCCGTTGACACTCATTTTCAAGATGGGGCAGGGAGCGTCTTGCTTTCTTTTTTGCGTATAAAGGTTGTCAATGCTGTCGTTATGTCTAACCACTCCAAGATTACGTCTTAATTACCAGACTAACAAGATCTAAAATCGTTGACGCTCTGTTGACACTCAGTTTCAAACTGGGCAGGGAGTAGTGTTAGCAACAGGTCCGGTAACCCGCCAGCGGTCCGGGTTTTGACTGGCGGTTCAGTTCTGTTTGGTTCCAGACCCGGCCAAAAACCCAACCCTCTTTGTCTTTGCGGGGTTGTTACCCGGACCGGTCACAAACCTGTGGTTTTTTGGCCAGGTTCAACATACAGCAGAGCCTTATTTTCGCGACCTCAGAACTTTGCCTGCAATTAAGTATCTGAGTTCTGATCGTATCACAATACGATATATATGTAAAAGATGCACTTTTGCATGCTCTTTTACCTCCTATTCTTCACTTTGCGATCCAATCAATATTTGTCGAGTTGCTGTGAAATAACGCCGAAAATTGGGTGTTTTTCGCAGTGACGCAACGAATATTAATTCGATCGCAAAGTGGAGAATAGGAGGTGAAAGAGCATGCAAAACTGCATCTTTTACGTATATATCGTATTGTGATACAATCAGAACTCAAATACTCAATCGGAGCCAAAGTTCGGAGTCAGCGAAATTGTGGAACCGGCCAAAAAACCGCGGGTTCGGTGCGGTTCGGTTTTTTGATGGGGTAAAACCTGTTGCAACAGTTCCAGTTCGGTTCCAACCCGGACCCGGATACGAACCGCAGATTTGGAACCGTTGCTAACACTAGCAGGGAGCGTGTTGCTTTCTCTTTTGCCTATAAAGGGTGGCAACACATCCTTTATGTGTATTCACTACCGAATTGCATGTTTATTACCTGACTTACAGAACCAATAATCATTGATGCTCCGTTGATGCTTCTATTGCCACGGGCGTCTCCGCAATATGGAACCATTCACTCTGGTATAGTATATCAATACTGGTTCTGTGGCAGCCATTCTGTGCTGTTCATGTACGGTCTCCTTTATTACTACATTGTTCTTTAATGATGCATATAAATATACCCTTTAAAATATATTTTAAAGTGCCCGCTAATTGTATATAATGATAATACTCAAAAATCCTGTTCCCTTCAGTCAACTCTCGTCTTCGCTGTCAGGTTCACTCAAAAGGCTGCTGTCATCTACAAAATGGCTGTTAGCTGCATCACCACGCAGGTGATAGTGTACTAACCTGTGGATGGAGCTTCATCAGTCAGCAAATCTGGAATAAAATCTTTATCGCGCATGCAATCCTTGGCATGTGGAACAAGATTGGAAATTCAAGCGCTGGGAAGCGGAGTATGTATATACACATATCCGGGTGGCACACGTTCTGTTTCAGAGCTTTGAGTTCTCTCACTGTCATAAGTTGGCGCAGGTGGCATTCCGGGCCTCAGTGGCACCGGTCGTGGTGGAGGTGCACCGGTGCCTTTGCGCCTTCATCGTATCCGTCGATTCTTTGCCGTGCCATTTTGGCAAGGAAGACAGCGGTCCGTTTGATATTCATGAACCATAGCCAGGTGTCTGTCAATCGCAGCCTTCACCTTGTTATGCCCGGGAAACACAACACCCCACATCTTCTCTTCTCGGACGTCGGCGTGAGGTGTCTTGATTAGTTGTTGCCTTTCCTCTATTGCAGCGCAAGAAAACCCTTCTTCAGCCATTTTGGCCATATTCAAGGCAAGACGCATGTTGGACTGTTCAAGCTGTACCCGACCTCCTTGTCTTGCCCCAGTAGCTGAGGTGTTGAACACCTACAAGAAATTAGTTGCTGCTTCTGAAGTGAGATTCGGCTATTACCTCAACCATATACGACTCCGTAGCCTCGTCTAAGGTGTTTAAAGCCTCTTTCGTCCATTCCCGGGGACGTTTATGACGAATTTCGTGTGCCAAAATCCCAGAACTGATAACATCATGATGTTCAATCTTGCGGACTGTGCGGACAGATGCCTTGGTCGACCATGGAGGTTTCCCGCTATGGGCAGCGATTCATTGGTCATGTAGCTCTCTATGTACCTCAGCTGTGCGTTACATTGTTAGTTGACCGTCATCTACATCGATATAAATTGAGTCACATCCTATCGCATGCTGCTTCTTATTCTTGCTGCTTCCGGTTTTATGTACTATTTTTAAATGTGCGTCCTGGGTCATATTTTTGGTGGCTACGATTGCAGCATCGCGGTGGACCAACTGGTGTCTGCGTTACTGCTGTGTCTCACTGGGTGGCGCATTGTTTGAAGCACCTGTTGTTCAGCTCGATTCGGCTCCAATCGCACCAGGTTGAAGTGTTTCTGGAGCCATGACCTGCTGTAGTGGAATTGTGAGGAAGATGATCATGAAAAGAAGTGGGAAGTCCTGAAGATTATATAGTTCGCTACAAGTCAAAATGGAATGAGTGACAGCCAACTTGCACCGTCCATTCAAGCTGAATCCAGCTGCGTATAGCTGCACTGCGTAAAGCTGCAGGGGATTCCAACAGACCCGCGATTTGCCGCAAGTTGGTCCGATGTTGTTTGTGTGTTTACAGGAATATGTCGTGATGAACGACAGCTGATATCTCATGTTTGGTAGATATAAAAAGGACATTCTTCGACGGACAGGAGGTCTGGTGATGTTTGTCTCAAGACATCGCAGGGATCTTACATGAATCACACGCTAACCATCAAGTCACAATGTACAGTTAGCATGACTATTCCCAATGAAGTGACGGTCAAAACGCTGATTTTGCGTTCTTCAAATCGATCAAACCTACCAACCTTGACATAAAAGACGCAGGTTGCCTCCATGTGGTCCATATCTTGGAACATCCAACATCTCGCCCAACAACAAGGTCAACACAGGATACAATGGTTGATGCTCCGAAACAGAACCTTTCGCAACTTCCGGCGGGCAAATACATGAAATCAATGAAGAAATCCACGCGACGACGTCATCAAGCAAATAACGGCAACAGTGGCTTGGAGTCAGACAGTGTCCGAGCGTTGGGAGGATTGCGCAGCGTATGATGTGAAAAGAAGCTTTCAGAGGGGAAAATACGCGAAACGCACTTTTTAAGCAACGAAGACAAAGAGAAATGGATCGAGGATTATTTTATAGAGAGACTGCAGTGGCAAGAAAGCAAGTTCAAGACGCAGAAACAGTGATTATGCAAGAGCAGGAACATATGAGAAATGTTGAAAAGGCACGATCGCCTACCACAAAGCCTGAAACAACATTTGAGGAGATGTTGAATGCTATCGGAGAGAGTCTGAGCAATCTTGCAAGTTCCGAAGATGAGGAGGATGGGGAAGACGAGGATGATGATGAAGAAGATACAGAGATTGGCAAGCTGAGTGAAGATGACGAGCCTGGCTGGGTGATGGGCACAATCTCCAACACGGTGTGGTGGGAAAACGGCTCCAACCACTACAATGCCACGTAATTGAATGGGTACATGACTGGGTTAGGGTTATCACGGCTTTGCATCACGCCATCGACAAAGTTGAATAACATTCGGAGGACGGCATCCGACACCACAATCCAGAGACCGTACCAATTATCATTTCATCTCTTTCCTTCTTCCCCCTTTTGTTTGTTAGTCTTAGCCAATCAACTATCTTGCTGCAGCTACTCCCTCCCTACGCTCCTCGAAAATAAACCACCATTGTCGTAACTTCCCATGGAAGCTACCGTGTGCGATCTCCGGATCGGGGATTTCCGCCACGACAGGATAGCACCACATGGAGAGCTTTCGGCAGAAGCAGATGAGGCTTGACGAACTGATGCAACCGGGATGGGGGGACAAGGCTGACTACATCTGTCAGAGAGATATGAAGTACAGGATGACGGAATTGAAGGTTCCGGCAGTTGTGAAGCCCCCAACAGACACAACCCCAGCCACAACATCACCGACAACATTTGGAGAGCTTATGCAGGATCTTAATATCATCCCCGGACTATCACAAATGCTGCAAGTGACGTCTCGACAGGGAAGTTGTCAAATGAGGCTTGGTTCGGTGAAACCTGAGGCAGACAATCACATAGTATCTCTGGTGTCCGACCCGGTGCCCGATTCGTCACTGATGGAGATTGTGAAGCCAGTTCAACCCGTAAGCTTTTACCGCTGCATATAGCATCCCTAGCTAATTACCATATAGAAATCAGATTCGGACGAAGACATGGTGATGGCTCCTGCGTCACTGGTGGAGTAGATAACCAAATAGGCATTTTTGACGACGTATCTCAAGTAAAAGCAATATGTACCTACTTTGTTAAGTGTCAGCATTCTCTGGATTTCAGTGACCAAATTGTGAGACAGGATTATTTGTCAGTGTGTGTGCAAGGGTCGTACAGGCCATGCGAATGTTCTAGACTCCAAATCAAGTCGATTGACGAACAATGAACTGTATATGGTGTTGCCAGTTACAGTTAAATGATAAAGCAAAACCTAAATTTGAGACGAAATTTACTACCAAAGTTTAAGTCACTGATATCATACGACTCATAGAAGGAGCAGTCAAAGAACATCCGAAACCCGGATGAATGACAGCTGTCAGGCTGCATTACTCCATGCAGCCAACTACATAACTCTCCGCTCAGACCTCCTGCACATGGTCGAGAAAATCAAAATTGCTTATGGTACCTCATGGGAATCGAGGAGAATGAGCTGGATAAGGCATGGTGAGGACATTGGGCTATAAATACCTAAAACTACTGCATAGATTTGTAGGCGGTAAATCGCCAGCCGAAAGCGCTGAAATGCAATGGACCTACGTCAGTCATCACGCAAATGACGCATATAGTGGTGGCTCAGAAAGTGAGATGTCTCAAAGATTTTGGATTCAAATGATAACACATACATATGGTATACTGGCTGCCAAAAAAGACTGTTTGGATTTTATGTACAATTGTTGAGCACCCAATGACTGTTAGTATGTCTCTGAGGTGAGCTCAAAGGTGAGTGTCAACGGAGTGTCAACAATTTATAGTCTTACCCATTCAGCAATCAAACGGCTGCATAGTCGCATCCATCCAAACAAGAAGTATTGGCAGTCTTATTAGGTAGAATGGCAAGCGACACGCTCCTTGCCCCATCATAGAAATGAGCCTCAACGGAGTGTCAACAATTTCTAGTCTTGCATCCTGGATAATCACTGGGCTGTGCAACGGTATTTAGCCGCAATCGTAATATTGGCAGCCTTTATGGGCAAAATTGCTAGAGACGATATCGCTACTACCTCCTAAAGTGAGCGTCAACGGAGCGTCAATGATTTTTGGTCTTGCATCTTGGAAAATCTAGGGGCTATGGAACGACGTTAACCCATCATCATTCTATCGGCTGCCTTCGTGGGCAAAAATGCTACAAAACCTATTGCTACTACCTCCTGAAAATCGGCGTCAACGGAGCATGAACGATTTTGGCATTGCATCATGGAAAATCCAGAGGGCTTCGCTGCAACATTAACTCATAAACAAACTATAGCCTGCCTTTCTAGTCAATATTGGTTGCGATAACATCGCTACTATGTCCTAAAAATTAGCGTCAACGGAGCATCAACGACTTTTGGCCTTGCATCATGGAAAATGAAAGTGCTGTGCGGCGACATTAAGCCATAGTCAAAATATCGGCCGCGTTTCTAGGCAAAAATAGTTGTGACAACATCGCCACTATGTCCTAGAAATGGGCATCAACGGAGCGTCAACGACTTCTAGCCTTGCATCTTGGAAAATGCAAGGGCTGTGCAGCGACATTAACCCATAATCGATCTATCAGCCGCCTTTCAAGGCAAAAATGCTTTCGACAACATCGTCATTATGCCCTAATAATGAGCGTCAACGGAGCGTCAATGATGTCAGGCCTTGCATCTTGGAAAATCAAGGGGCTATGCGACTAGTAAATTGATCCATAATCGAACTATCGGCCGCCTTTCTAGGCAAAAATGCCTACGACAAGATCGTTACCATGTCCCAAAATGAGCCTCAACAGAGCGTCAACAGAGAGCATCAGTGATTTTTGATCTTGCATCTTGGATGATCTAACAGCAATGGAATGCAGATAACCCACAGTGAATCTATCGGCAGCCTCTATTGGCAAAAATGTTGGTGACAATATCGCGTCCGCCTCCTACAATTGAGCGCCCGCAAAGCGTCAACAGGTTTTGTGCTGGCTCAGAATGCTACACAGCAATGAACCGCATTGTGCTGTTCATAAATCGAGATTTACGCGGTCAGTCTTTGCAATCTGACCTTGTATACAACTTTACAAATATGCATGCGATGTCTTACGGATATGATTTTTTACTTGTAGCTGTAGAGTCAATATTTAAGGACACACAGTCTGCTTTGCTATATCAATACTTTTGACAGTCATTCGAGTCGGATTACCCAGCTCTCGAATTCCTACCGCATTGTCGGATTCAAAACCTTTGAACACCTCATTCGTCGAGGTGATTATCTCTTCCAAAAATGAACATGTGTTTATTCGTGATTTGAGTGACCTTACTTTAAAAATCATCATTGATGCTTGGTGGGCTTCGATGAATGTAGGCTCGAAGCGGCCTATTGCGTGGAATAATTCTATACATGTGCCTTCGTGTCGATTTTATTTACACTGCGGAATTGAGGAGACCGGCAGCCCTGGCATCATATGTATTGTTTGTCATCAAGTTCTTCGCCATCCATCAGAACATGGGACTAGCTCAATGGGGAAACACTTGCTGGCAAAAGCTCACATCGCAAAGTTAGATGAATTAACAGAGTCACAGGGTACTGAATTGACCAGTTCGACGGTCGATGAAACAGCTTTGGCCATGCTGACGAGGCAAGGAAGTCGAGGAATCACAATTGTAAGTTCGCAGAGGAAGATCATATATGACATCCAGGTTGATCCATATTGACCGAAATGACATATCAAATGTTCTAAACTGGCAGTTAAGGACTTTGAAACTTCGGAATTTCACCAAGACACGTGGAAGTACTACCTCATGTTAGGATTTGTTTCGGCTGATATGCCATGGAACGCTATAGCAAATCTAGAGCTACAACGGTCATATTGTAAGGGCATGTACGCCAGCGTTCAGCCTTATAGGCATACGTATGGTAATCTTGGTATACGGTTGCAAACGTGCACTCGAGTGATAGTAAATAGGTGTATAGGTAAGATTATCGCTGGAGATCTATGTCTCGTGGCGAGCTGACTATATAGAATGGCCGTTACCCGGACCTGGGTCACGTGCCACCATTACATTATCCCTCTCTATAGGCGCAGACCTCCTGGGCTGCATAAACCGTACAAGAGAAAAGGAAAGGAAAGGGAAACAAAGAATGAAACAATCATCATACGTACGCAATCGTATGAACCCATAAGTCCCACATCAGCAACGACTCTAGTTTCCGTCAGAAACACCCGGGTGTTCCGGACGGCTCTGACGGCTCTGACGGAACCTCGTACCCTCTGACGGAGAATTACACGCTACCCGTCGCCCAGGCGACGGGTCCAAGTTTACTGGACTGATGTAGTGCCCATCAGGTGCCTCGAATCACAGTAGAGCAGTCTGGGAAAACAACTTCTTCTTCTTTGGGAACGCTGCTGGTGCGCCTGGAAATCATAGCTACTACTAATCGTTCAACGATTTTTAAAACTCATGTATTCCGTTTGTATTCTCATCTATGTATCTATGTATCTATATAGCTACCCATCTACACACGGTATATCTGGACTGGCTGCAGGCGGTGCTTGAGAGCAATTCGAGGTGCGCCTGAAAATGACGATCGAGTGAACTCAGAGATACA
>Ga0307515_10004122_pt1 | contig 30258 bp, 29 predicted proteins | sample 17_EM_MG_FD_194513 | JGI IMG/M metagenome (GOLD analysis project Ga0307515, IMG submission 194513) | Populus trichocarpa ectomycorrhiza microbial communities from riparian zone in the Pacific Northwest, United States - 17_EM | ecosystem: Host-associated > Plants > Roots > Unclassified | place... | reverse complement strand
CCCCCACCTGCCCATCCTGTACCTGCTCAATCTCCATCTGCCCATTTCCCATCTGCTCCATATCCATTGGTACCTGCCCATCTCCCATCTGCTCCGTCTCCACCTGCCCATCTACCGTCCGCTCCTTCTCCACTCTCCCACTTGCCATCTCCTCTTCCATTCGCACATCCTCCATCTGCTCCTCCACCACCCTCTCGATCTTAACTAAAACCTTTGTCTTACCGATCTGCGCCCGTACCTCCTTATCGCCAGCATAGGATCTCTTCACCACACCCCTCGAGATAATAGCGTCCACAAAAGCGTAACTAGCATTCTCTTCGTCCACAACAAACTTCATATCAAGCATCCTCGTGTCGTCGTACGGTTCTCCTAGCTGCACACTCTGATCAACTTCGTAAACGAAGCGCTGGCACTTGAGTTCGGCAGCCAGGATCATGACGGACTGGAGCCACTTGCGAAGAGTCCCCAAGTTGCCATCGGAGATGGAGACCGGTTCGCGTTGCACATGGTTGAAGGAAGAAATTAGGTCCGCGACCTCTGAATCAACCATTTGGAGTTGCGATTGTATTTTCGGATTTTGGAAGAGAAGGGCGGTGGTATAAGCGCGCCAGAATGTGGCCTTTTCTTTGGTTTCGGAGGAGTCTAGCACGGGCGGTTAGATCAACGGGAACATCGGTGAGGGAACATTGGTAGCTAAAACCAGTTTTAGGATGTGGCAAGGTGGAAGCATTCCGAAAGAGTAAAATACATAAGACAAATGGGAACTTACCACCAGAGCGGACTTCCTCGTCAAGAGACATGGTCTTTAAGTCCTCAGATGCCACACCCGGAAACCAGGCTGATAATATTTCTTTCTCAATATATCCCCACGCTATTATCTCCATCAAAACCCTAGGGCTTAAAGCGCTGGTGTCGTGGAGTCGAGCGGATAGGGAGCCTTTTATTTCGAGGTCGTCTATTTCTTCTAGTCTTCGGACCGGAGCATTTTTCTTCAAGGCACGTCGGCACCAGTCGCCGAACTGAGATCAGTTAGCGGTATTTCGCTTGAAAAAGAAGAGCAAAGTTTATGTAAAAGCGCAAATATATAGGGACATGCCTCGTCATGAATACAACGAAATCTATCCTCAAATGTCTTATCAGAAATAGGGTCGAGGCCAGTGCCGACGCTATTCACAGATCTGATGTGTGAGGCGTGCAACTCATCTAACTTGGCTTTCAGGGAGTCTATCTCCTTTTGGCATTTCTTGCCACAGGGCATAGTCTCTTCCCATTCCAGACGTTGTGCAATGAGCTGTCTTTGCAACATCTCGCATTCTTTTTGAGCATGGTTTTTCTGTGTCTCCATCTGATGTACGTGTTCCTGTACCAGAATTTCTCTGGCTCGATGCTGTCCGGCCCGCTGCTCTTCCAATCTTCTGATTTCTTCTAAAAGCTGAGTTTTCTGTGCTTCAAACTGGTTTCTCTGTGCTTCCATCTGATGTGCGTGTTCCTCCACCAAATTTCCACGAGCTCGACCTTGTTCGGCATGCTGTTCTTCCAATCCCCTGATTTTTTCTTCGAACTGGTTTTTCTGTGTTTCCATCTGTTCCACCAGAGTATTGCGTTCAATCCGAGCAAATGTAATAGCCCTTCTTTCATCTTCCAGGTCAGCGGCAAGCCTAGTATTATCATCTTTCAAATGCTCCATAGCTTGCATTTCCTCCTGCGTATATTTCGGCAGCGAAAAATGACTTTCCGCCCTCTCAGTTGAATTGACGTCTGGTTTCCCCAGACCACGATATAGTTTGCGCCAATGCGAGGAAGCACCCGTAACCCATTTGGCTTTGCGGGTAGGGGCAACGTCGGCGGTAGAAGTTGCGGAAAACTTGATGGAGGTATGGGTCCCGTTGGTCCCCCTTTCAGTGCTTCCATGTCGTCGATTTTGTGTGTTACCGCTCACAGATACCGGCGCGTCGTCAGCATGAGAGGTTACTTCGACCAGCTGAGAGTGGTCGCCTGGTGTTTCTGCAGAAGTAAGTACTAAGACAAAAAGAAAGAACTGGGTCATCAAACGTTCTTCGCCAGATACATCACCACCTTTGAGCCTGCCAATCTTGTTGCGCGGTCGACCCAGGCTGTGAAACTCTGAATGGTCGCGATCTTGTAGGCCCTGAGGAGGGTTTTTTCGTTTGCGGTAGAAACCAATGTGCATTGTCGTATCTCACTGTCGTCGAAGAGGCTCAAAAGTAGGCAGGCACCAGACTGGGCTTGCTTGACAACACATAGTACATGAGGGTTGGGGTTGAATACGAAAAGACTCAGGAGCAATGATTGTGAAGCGTGCGCCTACTTTCTTGGCAACATCTCAACCACCACGATCACAATTCTCGCCTCTTTTCAGCTGATATAACCCTCACTTTTGCTAGTCAGTCAAACAGCTATAGTTTCGTTCGTGCAGTTCACGTCTACACCACTGTCTATAATAGCTCTTAGAGACATTTTGCTGTCATAGTCCCTATCTTATCAGTCGCTTATCGGAGACGCGTTCGCACATCACACGACCAGCTAGGAACAAAAAACACAACTACACGGAGATACTGAGGCTCATTATTTGCTAAGACCAAAAGAGCAATATATATACTTCGAGCCGACGAGATTTAGCCTAGCAGTAGGGAAACATACGAACAGGACATAGTAGAAAGATGGCCCACGATAGATTTGTAGTAGCGGTTGATTTTGGCAAAACGTACGTTGCTGCTACTACTATGCAACACTCATACCGAACACCTGCTGACGGCCTCGATATTCTAGCTTCACGTCAGTAGCATTTGCCCACAGTTCATCCCCGGAAGAAGTAAAACTTGTCCAGACATGGCCCGGTGCGGAGAGGTGCACAGATCAAGTTCCCACCGTTATTTATTATACGGATCCATTAACCCGAGCTAAAAAGTGGGGGTATGAAGTTATGGATATCAGGGACCCTAAGCCGTTGAGATGGTTCACACTCCTATTCCGAGATCAGTATACGCTAGCACTTTCGAGCCACCTGTCCCTAGATGCGGTATCGGTGAGCAAATCTACCCAAAGGACTTTAGCTGGCAGTCTTTTCGATGGACTCCCACTTCCTGTAGGTCTTTCTACTTCATTCACTCCCCCAACGGTCACACCGGCAGAGACAACCGCCCGCATACTTCAAGAACTTCAGATTGCCCCAATCACGGCGGTCACAGACTTTCTGTCATCAGTTCTTGAGGTTAGTAGAGCCTGTTTGGAACGCACATATGGTCACAAATTTGTTCAATCATCTCGCGTGGAATACGTTCTAACAATTCCGACGATTGGTGGCGATTCTACAAAAGATCTTATGGTGCAAGCGGCAGAGAAAGCGGGATTTGGTTCACATCGCAGGGATTTCAACATTCTCAGCGAACTGGAGAGTGCCGCAACCTACACTTTGAAAGTGGTTCAGCCCAACGGTATCAACGTAAGTGTTCCTAACTATACAATACCCAAGCACTGACTTTTTGTTAGCGAGGCGATACAATTGTTGTCTGTGATGCAGGCGGCGCAACAGTGTAAGGTATATTCCATTGCAGAGAGAACTTGCCTAATACGTGTTAGGGATTTGATTTCTTACAAAATTGTAGACTTATGCCCCCTTAGACTAGAGGAATGTGTTTCAACTGGTAGTATGTCGTCTCACACGCCCAAACCTAGCTTCTGATATTGTGTGTAGGTGACCTCTGTGGATCTGTGTTTCTTGATGAAAGATTTTTGGACTACATCCGTAGAGTGCTAGGTGATAAAATCATTAACGACATGAAGGTTAGCAGGCGGCGCCTTTTCTCTTCGTCACGACGAGCCCCAAATCAACTGATTGCTGACTGCATTTTTTTGTCCTTAGCCGCGCGCCAGGCATGTTACTCTGTACATACTGCCATGATTCAATAACTTACGGTTTTTCCCTAGGAAATGTATGATGCAATCATGGCAGGAGCATATCAAATTCAGATTCGGAAATAACACAAACGACGAATATTACGACGTGTGTGTGCCCGGAGCACCGGATAATGAGGATACTAACGTCGAAGATGGTTCTCATTCCATGACAACGTATGCCCGTCTATTATCATAGGATGCATGGAATAATAAAAGTGGCTAACACTATTATGTCATAGCGACGACGTCCAAAATATATTTTATCCTGTAGTGGACCGTATTGTTAGTCTAGTAAAGTCGCATTGCGCAGATGTATTACGTAGAGGCGAACGCGTGGCTGTAAGTCAACCCCCCCTCTCCCTGCCCTCTTGACCCCAGTGGATGTTGTCATGTTGAAGTGCTTGAAAGTTTCACCAGAAGGCAACGGAGTACTATGCACCCGCTATCAGACTTTCTTTTTACCCCCTATTCACATTTTCATTCAGTACTAATGCTATTTGTAATATGTAGGCAATACTTCTTATCGGCGGCTTTGGTTCCTCAGAATATCTTCGGAAACGGCTGCAGAGTACTCGATATGGGGGAAATATTATTCCGGTGCTTCAGCCAGTTAATGCGTAGGTCTTCTTTGATACTCCATACTCTTAAGCTTCTTTCGCTAATACGTAAGTGTACAGTCGAACTGCTGTGGTAGGGGACTAGTCACAACTATTCAAAGCTATCCTGACTAACGATACACGCAATGTAGGTTCGCGGTGCACTTATTCGAGGTTTAGATGGGTCTATTGTAATGGAGCGTCGATCTAGGCGCTTCTATGGTATTTCGGCGCCCTGCGGCTACAGGGCGGGTACACCGCAGGCTGGCCCTGCGTATTGGGACGACGAAAAAAATGCGTGGAAACTCGTCGACCGCCAGATAAATCGCCATTCATACTGGGACTATAAATCGGATGAGCTAAAAGTTGAGGGCCGTTTGAACTGGTTTATCAAGAAGGTTGGTGTTTGTGACCATTCGCCTCTTACATGTTTCTAGCCCGAAATAGCCATAGCTAAATGGCGGTGCAGAATATGATAATCGGAAACGGGGAGACCATATCGATTCAACTTTCCAAGATTATTGAAGACCCCTTGAATCCTGGCGATCTAGTATTTCAGGATGAACTGTTTGCATGCGATCTTGAGGAGGCCCCCGACTTTATGTGGAGGAATCCAAACGGTAAATAGAGACCACTTTATAGTAATTAGCGCTCAGTTAGTAGAGGCTAATAACATACCAATTCAACAGCTATCTTTCGAGTTTGCTCTCTACGCTATGATTTGTCGCATATCCCACCTAAACGCTTCGAGAGAACGACTAATACCCAAGGGAAGAAGTTTTATCGTGTGACCTATGGATATAGAATAGCTATAGATGACGAGGTGGGATTCTATTTCTGTCTTTTACTGTTGGGTTTCTGTTAATCAAAGCGCAGGCTCTAAGAATTGAATTCCTATTTCAAGGGGGAGTCTACGGGGAGGTCACGGCGAAATTTGACTGTTAGTGAAGGAAGATACCAGATTTTTGATTTGTGGATTATAGCGCTGGTAGCATGGGTTACGGGAATATGAAGAGGCGATGTTATGAGATCTTTTCGGGGTTGTTGGCTCAATACTTTCGTAGCTAGCTTTTTATGAATTAACTATGATATTTGCTCTGCTTCGAAGTTAGTTATTGGGGCTTCACCAGTGATGATGTCATCCACAAAGCACTGTTTGCATTTGCGTTCCGCGGAATTGCATCACTGATGTCGTCTGCCTTATCATAAAGAACAGCAAAATTGAACGAAGATAAGATCATTGCCGGTCGAGGTACATAAATTGATGCAATAGTACCACAGCTCTCTGAACTAAAAGACTAAAGCCCACCCCAAAACCAATATCTAGTCAAATGGGAGGGAATTCAGTTTGACCCCCAAGACGCGGGAAAACCACACCACATGCAAACTTTGAGTCAGAAGTAGATGCAAAATACGAGGCGAGTATGTACCAAGGGAATGGGATGCGTAGTAGAGGCGTAGGTGCATTCCGATTGGAAGACGCAGGGTACGGTTTCAGTTGATATGTAAAATACGGGGGGTGTCGGCCCGAAAGGGGAATGTAAAGGTCACCGGTCACCTGGCTGGGTAGCCTTTGATGGAATTCCGAGACGTGCACCTCGCTTTCTAGGTTGCCTTCTAAAGTCAATAATTGATATGTAACAACATTCATCGAGGCGGTACTTACTTCAGGCAGAAGCTAAGCATGACATTTTGCTCAGAACAGAGACTCGTATCCTGTATTATCGCCATAGCCCGGTGGATGTTTGGGGTGTGGGGGTGCGGTGCGCTAAACAAGCGCGCCAGCTCCGCTTAGGATGCGGATTCCCTGTCGGAAGTCGATAGGATGTGATGGTGCATTTAGTTTCAACATAGATTTACATGGCTACTCCCGACTCTTTTCTTTGCGGGTGTGAAATGGAGCTAGAGCTATCAAACTAGTGTTTGCAAAGTCCCTTCCTTCCTCCCATACAACATCTCTCAAGCTTGAGAATTGTGCATTTTCTACTAATGCCACTACGACCATCACCAGAGCTAGCTGTGTTTCCTCCCAAGGCTTTGTCTTACCCTTGCTTGCTACTTTGATTGCAATGTTCCATTACGGACGTGCGCTATTCTAAACTTAATCGTCCCCGGATGTCTTAGTTAGGGTAACAGTTCTGGGGAAATGCCACATCAATTGACTGTAATATCACAGACACACGCAGAATCAGCATGTGTCCAAGCTTCAAAATTAAATATAGCCAATATAAGACCAAAAATTGTACCGTATAAACAATATCAATACTACATTAGTCGTATACAAAACCGTCCATATGGGATACAAATTGCTAAGCGGTACTACGGAGCGCTTGTTACTAAGAACCACCGCACGTGAGTTACCGACAGAGTTGATTTATGGGTAAACCTGAATGTGTCAAAGAAATCATTGTATTAGAATGATAATGATAGAGGAAACCTAAATGCACTATACTTCACTGGAATGATACCCCGGATATTACTATATGACCTGAAAGGAAGTCGCCGATACACTGGGATCGCCGAATTGACTCACAGGCTGCGGACTCACAAATCGTAGACCCATCCACGAGTTTTCACTCGCCACCGCCACTGGTATTAGCAATCGTGAGCTTCCATGGAATTCCATGGTGTTCCAAGCTCTCATGTATATAAATACAGCGCTTTTCCTTAGATAGTAGAATAGACTTCGTCCGCTTTACATTCGTAATACCGGAGTTAAATAAATAACCGAGTCATAGGGCATGATAAGTGGGGAGCGTTCTCAGAACACGAATAAGCTACATATTGCTAATACAATGACATTACGAGAAGGTTCACCGTTTTGTGCAGTCCCCCCCTTAAAATTGCATGATAAGTAATACATAGATCATCTTCCACAACTCAGCTCCAGTCGATTCTCTAACTAGGGAATTTCCCACACCCTAGGCACATTGACGTTGGCCCCAAATCCCACTAGCAACCGAACCATTGCATCATCGTCATTTCGTCTCGCTGCCTGGAGTGCATTACCATACTCGCCTCCTTGGGCATTGAAATCGGCACCAAGTTTCAACAGCAGCTGAACTGCTTCCATTTCGCCGCTTAATACCGCCGCTTGAAATGCGTCGCCATATCTGCCACCCCGAGCGTTGACATCGGCCCCAAGGTCCACCAACAATTGAATCATCTCCCAGTCACCCTCGGATGCCGCCGCCTGGAGTGCGTTACCGTGCTCCCCGCCTGGGGCATTGACATTGGCCCCATGATCCACCAGTAGATAGACCGTCTTGGTGTCACCGTTTATTACTGCTGCTTGAAGTGCGCTGCCGTATCTGCCTCCCTGAGCGTTGACATCTGCCCCAAGATCCACCAATAACTGAATCATATAACATCCACCCTTGGATGCCGCCGCCTGAAGTGCGTTTCCGTATTCACCGTCCTTAGTACTAGCATTGACGTCGGCCCCGCGATCTACCAACAGCTTAACTATCGCCACATGGTACATGACTACCGCCGCCTGGAGTGCATTGCCATATTTACCGCCATGAACACTGACACCCGCCCCAAGGTCTATCAACAGCTCTGCTATTGCGGTATTGCCTATATATACTGCTGCTTGGAGCGCAGTGCCATACTCGCCACCCTGCGCATTGACGTTGGCATCGTGCTTTATTAATATCTGGACCGCCGCTTTACTATTCCCAAAAGCTGCTGCCTGGAGTGCATTGCCAAATTTACCGCCCTGAACATTGATACCGGCCCCAAGGTCTATCAATTGTTGAACAGCTGTTGCACTACTGTTATATGCTGCCGCTTGAAGTACACTGCCGAAGTAGCCGCCCAATGAGTTGATATCGGCCCCGAGGTCTACCAGCAGTTGAAATATCTCTCGCTTGTCACCATGTGCCGCCGCCTGAAGTGTGTTCAGTATCTGTTACTCTCTGTGTTGACATGAGCACCAAGGCCCACTAACCGTAGAACTATATCTCTGTTGCCGCCGTATGCTGCCGCTTGGATTATGTTGCCTAAATGACCGCCCCGAGAATTGATATCGATTTTAGCTCCCAAGTCCAACAGTTGTTGGAACATCTCCAGATTGCCGCTCTTTGCCGCCGCATGGAGTACACTGCCATAATAACCGTTCAGTAAATGGATATCGGCTCCAAGGCTTACCAGCAGCTGAAATGCTTCCTGATTGCCTTCAACCACCGCCGCACAGAGCGCGTTCCCGCAATCGCTGATTTGTGTGTTGACATCAGCACCACGCTCTACGAACAACCGAACAGCTTCAAAGTCCCCAAAATATGCCGCCGCCATGAGTGCATTACCATATAAGCCACCCTGAGCATTGACGTCACCTCCAAGGTTCACTAGAAGCTGAATCATCTCTTTATAACCACTGAGTATAGCCGCCTGGAGTGCGCTACCGATTAAATAGACACCCCGTATATTAACATCAGCCCCGCGATCCACCAGCAGATGAACAACGTCCAAATGGCCATTATATGCTGCCGCTATGAGAGCACTGCTGTACGGCCCATCACAAGCGTTGACATCTGCTCCAGTGTCCAAGAGCCCGTCCACAAACAGTTCACCACCAAAACTCGCGGCAATTTGAAGTGGCGGGCTAAGCATATGCTTGTCATCCCTGGGATATATGCCAAGTTCGTAGGTGCTTGGGTTTATTTTGGTACTGGATTTTGCCACCATCCAAAAAGCATGCCATAGCGTACCCCTTTCACAGTTTTCGTGACTTGTATATTGCGCATGATCGCACCAGTACGAAGCAGCATAGCTTAGGAACGGATATTGGCGTAACACATGTTTCAGCTCCCCCAAATGATCGAATATGTCGGTGATGGGCCCCTTTCCGAATTCATCAAGAGACAAGTACCGTAAACATGTAAGAGCAAGCTGAAAGTTGGCTTCTCTGGGATTGATATGGAAGTAGGGAGAATTGGCGTCGTGGAAGGTATTTAGGTTGAGAGGGTTATCTTTTTCGGCGAGATTTTCGCTGATAAGAAAATCCTTTACTGATTGATGTAAAAGATTGATGGAATTATTATCGCCTATTTTGATCAGAGGACCAAATAGAGAGTTGAGGAAATCTTTCATATTCCTCTCCATGTGATCCTCCATGGCAGACAGAGATGTATGACGCGACCGTACAGCCATTGCCACCGTCAACTCGTCCAGAGTCAACGGGCGTAGCGCGCAAACAACCCAATGAAGAATGGTCTGTGCGTCTTTACGGGATTCGCTGTCGACCTCGCTCAGAATCGATATATGTCCGGAAGCGTCCTTGGCAATTTCCGAAGCCTTTGCTGATTGAGATCGTTCCTTGTGCTTGCGAATTTCTTCAGATCGGCCAGATTAGTGACACCCAAAGAAACATTCCATTAGCCCCAGCTACAAGTGCATCTCATATTTCACGTTCCATTGAAGTGGGGAACCCTTTCTTTTTTGCCAACAGACTAGCTTCGTTTTTCACAAAGTGCTGAATGTCTTTATCCAAGTTTCTGGCTTCCAAAGCAACTTCTGTGGCGCATATGAATCCCTCCGTGACTGGTATATATGAACGGCTCGTGATGAGCACCTTAAATCCCTTATTCGAAGCCTGGCGAAGCGCTTTTCGTAGCCGGTGTAAGAACTGCTCCCTTGATGTTTCCTCGCACTCATCAAGTGCATCAACAAGACAAACAATCTGACCACCATCCACATCAACAATGATAGTGCTGAAGATTCGACATAATTGGTCAAACATCCATGATACGGCGCCGGTTTTGTCTCGGCGGATATTGTATTCCGGCAAGACAATTCCGAAATATTTTGGCGCCTGGCGCAGAATCTGAATTACTAAGTTTCGTAAAATTGCCATGGCTGTTTTCAGATTTTCATCTTTATCATCGCAGAAGAAATAAGCCACTAAACGAGCATCTTCTTTCGCTGTCTCCGGATAAGTGCCGGCCAATTTCAAAGTTAGGTATGATGATAAAACACTCTTTCTACAGCCGGGGCCGCCATGAACCCAAAGAAGGTTTGAATCGGCGCTCCTTAGCCAAAAGTTGTAACGTTCATCGGCTAGAAGCCAATTGCAAGTGTCTTCATGACGCTTGTCAAGAAAGTTATCCCGATAGCTCCGGTAGTCAGATTCGTTCAAGTTACTCAAGCAAGCTTCCTCGTTGGCACTATCTGACTTTCATATTAGTTATTGACATTTATAATGGCATCCTAAGGGCGTTCCGGTAGACCGAAATTGCCCCAAGTATTTAGTAACTCACGAGTATATTCAGTTCCCGTCAGCTGAATCCCTGTTCGAAATCCTTTGGTAAGAATACTCATGCAACCGCATATCGCGACAGGAAGACTTACCAACATGCTGGCCAACTTTATTGAGACATTGCTGCACGTGGCTCACTACCAATTGATAAGTTGTATCTGAAGGTGCATGAAATTTGACCATATCTGTATGATTGTAGGGAACGGGAATTCGGTGCTCGTTTGGCACATGCAATTGCGCGGAGAATCTCTTAACCATCTCAGCCAAACTCCCGCTTCTTTCGTATCTGCTTGTCGAAAGAAACTAAACACGTTAGGGCCAGCGCAAGTGGGTTGGACTATTGCTCTGGCGCACCTTCTGAACTGTCGGTGTCTCTCGCATCTCATAAAAGCTCATAACCTTAATTTTGCTCAAAATTTTGCTCGAGATCATTCGCCTGGCGTTCGAGGAATTCGGAATCCTCCCGCAGCTGTCGTATGATACTGCTTGCTGCCGATTGCTGACCGGACGACGTGTCATCGACCATTGCCTCCAGCTCGGTGGTGTGAAGGCCATGGTGTGGTACTCCAAAGAAGATCAGGCCGCATGTCGCTTCCAGCAGATATTTGTGAATGGATCGATTCCTCGATTGCAGCAATGTCTAGCAGATAACCAGTTAGCCTCAAGCGCTGGCAATTCTGAGTGTATGGCACGCTGTTAGTGCACCAGTGCGGGCAAGCTGCGGCTAGACACCATGCATGCTCATGTACATAGATGGTCCACAACTCCAGGTCCGACATTCCGGTCTCCACTAACGATAGTATAGACTTACCCACAATATGAGTATTCCTCCGAAGCTGTGGCCAAGGAAGATAATTGGGCGAGTTTTCTCCTGAGAAATATCAGCACCTATTACTACATCGCATGAGTTGAGACGGTGGCTACCTTAGGTGAGCTCCTGGCACTATTCAACTGCTCAATTAAGTCTCTCTGGTGGTCTAGTATCCGGTAATGCCCAACATTGGGCCCGACAAGGTTGGTATTGTAACCATAAGTCATGATCCGGATGTTTTGATATCGTGGGGGAGGAATTCCTGAAGCCACATCCTGTTTGTGATGCGATTTTTCCAAGATCCAAAGGCATGTCCGGCAAGGCCAGTGACAGCAATTACGCTAGATTTCTTAGTATAAGTACCTGATAGGCGAAGGAATGTCTTACTCAGTAGAGATATCTCCTTCACAGACGTTTAACGGAGTCAGACTGTAGAAATGATCGTTAATCGTAAGATCTACATCCTGATGTCATATCGGATGAGACTGATATGGGCGAATGTGTCGTAGGAAGTATTCAGGGCATTCCTTCAAATTCAATAGTGCTACCCTACTTGTACTGCCGCCGTAACATGCTGGATACAGCGATAATTGGGTATTATCGATCTCTAACCAACTTAGAGAACGGACCAAATTCTTCAGAAAATCGCATAGCTGTTCTTTGCTCCATGTTGGCGGAATATTCGATATTCGAAAACACTTCGGCTTGGGGTCAGGTGGGTCGGTGCTAGTTGACGACTGAATCCATTGGAGAGAGGTAGGTAGTCAGTTTTGTCTGGGAATAGCTAACGATATGAGTTTGTGGGTTACGATAGGTTGGCGATGGACAAGGTGCAGTTATATGAATACCAAAAAAAGCATGGTGGCTGAAGTAGTCTTCTGTAAAATACTCAATACAGAGGCGGAGTATGTCATACTGCAGTTTCGAAGTATCACTCTCTGTCAGAGCCACCAAAATGTTACATGGGCGGTGCTGCGCGGATATACTTTCTGTCTGTATAGAGTACATGTGCTGCGCACAGCTAAGGCACCCATTGACCAATGTTGCACGAGTCTAACTAAAATTCGATCGACTCTGTTACACCACAATATCGCCCTTCATTGTCTAGATTATTTTCTTGTATGTCTTGTGCGCCCGATAAGTTGCAGCGCTTTGAAGATTTTCAATTATAACCACTTTATTAAACTCATCACTTAAGATCTCTAGTCTTCTCTCGATTCTATTAACCCCAGCGCCCCCAATTCGAGCCATCCAGTGTTAATTCCATCTTTCAAGGGATCGAATCTGTCTACGAGCTACAGTCGAGTATACCGAGGGACTTCCTATGAGTCTTGCTATATTGCTTTAACGACCTGATATTTTTCCACTTTGCTTAGAGGTCCCGGCGAAACGTGAGGGATTTATCGCTTCACCTGTAGTCGGCTTAAAGTGGGTTTAGTCTTCTCTCTGATTTCCAGTTGTAGCAGTAATGTTCTCCGGTGAGTTTATGACGAGCAGAAGCTCTCGAGAGGTTTCTACCGCGTGCGTATGGCCTACAGGAGAGATTTGTGTATTTGAGTGCCGACTCCAAAATCTACCCTGTCGAGCAGTATGCAAGGTGAAATTGGACCACCCAGAAATAATAGTCCAAACCGAGAAGTCGAAATCTCTCGACATCCCGCAGGGTTAGGGATATATCACTTTCATTCACAATGGCACGACCTAACCTCGTTCAAACGCTGGCTTACACAACAATATTGTTCTAGCCAAGCCTCCTGACACGACCTTTCTACGACTCAGCGTTCTAATACGGCTTTCACCCGAATAGTCTGTCGGATACGGAGTTCACGGTTTGTGTATGCACTCCTACAGAAGCCGTCATTAAAGCTAAATGTTGTCCAAAGGTTGTTCCAGCAATTGCTCTGCATGGTAACTGCTCAGGGGTCTGAGTTCCGCATGCTCGAGTTGCAGGTTTCTCTGCGATATGACAGCTAGATTCACACGGGTTTGCTAGTATTTAAAGAGAGACCCAGTAAGTGAGAAAGACAATAAATGTTTTGCGCTATAATTTGAAATCTTCAAGTGAAGAATGCTCGAGAACCTTTAATGATTTTATATTGTAAAATTTGTTCTAGCTATTAGCCTCGCTAGCTCAATCGGTAGAGCGTGAGACTCTTAATCTCAAGGTTGCGGGTTCGACCCCCGCGTGGGGCTTTATTTTTGCTGTTTTTTTTGTTTTGCCGATTTACCGAGTAAGCTCTCAACCCAAGTCTCGCTTTTCCCGGATAAGCTATTATGGCTACCCCACATTGTTCCCGCATTCCATTCCACCGCCGCTATCGGCATATCTGCCGAACCGATCCAATGGATGAGTGTATGTGGAACATGAGTACCCTCGTCATCTCCAACTCCTTTCTCCTTTCAACGACACCTCTCCCAACAACACTTCCTCCTAACGGCTCCTCTTCCCAGCGACACTTCCCCTCCCGATTCCAACAATGGCTGATACGCACGCACAGTCACTCTCTTCTCCAGAAACCTTCTGGGCTGATGAAGCCACGCGCCTAACATGGACGACGCCTCCTAAGACAATCCTACAAACCCATCCGCCCGCCGAAGGACAGCCTCCGAAATACAGCTGGTTCCCAGATGGCGAGCTATCCGCTTCCTACAATCTTGTTACGCGTCATGTGTTAGACGGACGAGGCGCTGATACTGCCATATTCTGGGACTCTCCAGTGGTGGGGGAGAAACGCAGGATTAGCTATGCGGAGCTGCAGGAGGAGATGGAGTTACTGGCTGATGTGCTACGGAACCTTGGGGTTAAGATTGGAGATCGGGTGTTGGTTTACAGTAGGTCTATGCCATTTCTGCAGGGCAGAGGGTATTGATTGGGTGTGTTCTCACAGTACCTATGATCCCCGAGGCTTTGGTCGCGTTGCTGGCGTGTACCCATATCGGTGCCGTGCACGTCGTCGTCTTTGGAGGATTTGCGCCAACCGAATGTGCGAAACGTATCGACAGCGCGAAGCCGCACGTTGTATTAACTGCCAGCTGTGGCATCGAGGGGAAGCGGATCATTCCCTACCTTCCCTTCGTACGTCCACCCCGCTGACCATGCATCCATCGCTAATGGTAGCAGGTTCAAGAAGCAATCGAGAAATCCACGCACAAGCCTAGTCACACCCTCGTCTTCCAGCGTCCGCAGCTGCACGCCACCACCGCCCACGCCCGCTCTGAGATAAACTGGAAATCGCTCATTTGGTCCGCGCGTCAACGCAATGGCGTCATCGCCATCCCCCCACTTTCCGATACTGCGCCAGTCCCAAACTCAGACAAGTTCGTAGGACTTGGCTCATCGCTCCCGGCGACCGCACCGCACTACATCCTGCACACCTCTGGTACCACGGGGACCCCCAAGGGCGTGACCCGACCGCTCTCTCACCTGGTGGGCCTTTCATACACAATCCGCGAGCTACTCGGGATTAAGCAAGGGGATACCATCTTCTGTGCCTCCGACATTGGCTGGGTTGTCGGCCACGCCTTCATTGTGTACGCGCCACTGCTCGTGGGTGCTTCCACCGTGCTCTACGAAGGAAAGCCCATTGGTACCCCCGACGCCGGCAGCTTCTGGCGCATCATCGAAGAATACCGCGTCAACTCGCTCTACTGTGCCCCTTCGGCGCTGCGCGGAGTCACTCGCGAGGACCCACAGCTCGCCCTCTTGAAGAAGCACGATCTCTCCTCGCTGCGCGCCCTCTACCTTGCTGGAGAACGCAGCGAACCTGCCCTCGTCTCCCGCTTCCAAAAGTTCCTCCCAAAAGTCGTCGACAACTGGTGGTCCACCGAGTCCGGCTCCCCGATGACCGGCCTTTTATCACATGTTCCCGCGCGGCCCGGATCCGCCGGGAAACCAATGCCTGGCTGGAACATCCGCGTTGTCGATGATTCTGGGAACATAATCCCACCGGGGAAGCAGGGGAACGTAGTCATTGGCGCGCCTCTATCCCCCACCGCGCTCGCGGGCCTATGGGGCGAGGACGAACGCTTCTGGAAAAGTTATTACTCGCGCTTCCAGGGACGGTGGATGGACACCGGCGATGTGGGCGTGGTGGATGCGGACGGGTACCTCACTATCGTAGCGCGCGGCGACGACGTCATCAATGTTGCTGCGCACCGTCTCGGCACCGCGGTGATCGAGGGTGTTGTTGTGGCTGTGGACGGGGTGACAGAAGCATTTGTAGTGCCGGCGAGAGATGAGCTGAAGGGGCAGGTGCCGGTGGCGTTTGTAGTTTTGAAGGATGGGGTAATGGAGAAGGAGATCAAGGAGGCGGTGAAAGCTGCGGTTCGAAAGGAGGTGGGCCCTATTGCTGCTGTGAAGGCGGTTGTTAGGATCCCAGTCGATGCGGTACCGAGAACTAGGAGTGGGAAGGTTATGAGGAGGGCTTATAGGGGTGTTTTGGAGGGCGCTGTGGATCCGCCGGAGGGAGTAGAGAAGAGTGTGTGGCAGGTTGTTTTGGATCGGGCTAGGGAAGAGGGACTCGTGGGGAATATAAAGGCAAGGTTGTAAGAATATAGGTGGTTGATGTAGCTAAGGGGTGTTTGTTGTAATTATACTATATTCACTCGCTTGCGGGTATGACAGGAAGGAGGAGGAGGAGGAGGTTGCTGATGTAGATTCTAGATTGCTCGTGTTTTTGTGGTTGCATGAGAATTGCGTGCGCTCGAAGACCAGTCGTCTTGACAGACAGCTTGCGAGCGACGAGAAATTCTGGGAACGAGAGCAGAGAATGAGCTTGATTTGGGAATGCTTGCTTATTAGTACTCGAAGCTTCGTGGGTGTTATTATCATGTGACTGCTGTAGTCGATTGAGATGGGAGCCAGCTATACTACCAGAATCACATGCGAAATGGGGCGAACATTATTACCCGAAGGAACACCATTCCGACGTCACTTGATCTGCACTTTCGATCTACCGTCACCTAATTATTCGTCTCCGCCTCCCTTTTTTTTGGCAGCTCTCAGCGACTCCTTGAGTGATTCCGATGATGCGGAAGGGGATGCAGTAGTATACTTCCGCCTCTTTCCCGCTAGGAACTGGATAGTGTACTTCTAGAAACGTCTCGAATATTTTCCTCACACGTCGGATGAATACAAACATACAGGACTTGGAGCTTTGAGCGATCCTGGGAAGCAGTTTCCCGAGCAGCCGTATCACCCCCAACATCGACGATTAAGTGAGCGAAATTTTTTGATTTTACTGACAGTCCATGAGCCATCTATCCCGGAGGGTAGTCTCACCCAAGTTCTCAACCGCTTCCCGAGACGTATCCCTAACACAGGGACGGCAATAGGAGAGATGTTATTCCTCCGTTTGTAAAGGACTAACTATGGTTTTGAAGTATGAATTTTGAACCCCCTTAAACTCCCAACGAACCCTTTAAGCCTACTGAGCCAAAAGAACTAGGTCCTAACTTTAATGGCATTCCAGCCAGCTATTCCAAGTGATTTTCGGTTCTTCCTCTCTAGGCCGGATGTTATTAATTGGTGAGGAAGTTTGGGTCCCGAAGCTTATATGAACAAAGGGATATTTCCAGTATGCCTGGGGCAAGAATACGCAGGTGACCATTTGACATATTGTCCAAACCTATGTAAAAGAGTGAGCAAGAAAAGCGATAACCGCGGGTTTCTAGCCTGAGATCTTGGTGTTTATAGCACTGCAGGTTTCGATCCTGGATCCTGGTCACCTAGTGTTAGCACCATGCTCAGCCAGCTATGCTAAGAAATCGCTTCTGCTAATGCAATGAATTCCCAGGATCATACAGGGCGTGAAACTGTGGAGCCAATCCCGACAGTGCAATTCTCAGGAGCACACATGCATAGATGTGTTTGGAGTCCTTTGACCAGCAGAAACTAGCATGAGTGACACTTTGAGATTGTAAATTGTAACCTACTATCATTTAGTACCTTTATGAATAACTGACAAACTCCTCTAGAGTGATGGCATTATTGTTTTTTTGCAATCATATTGCATCGGTCACTTACGGCCATAGTTTAAGTTATGCACTCTTCCTAGCCTTGATATCTGGGGTTTGAAGCTAGTCTGATGGGGTAATGTGCCATATGTAACAGATAATACTCTATTGTAGCTTGTATTTTCTTTGCGAAATCACAATCAAGTGCATTTACTAGAATCACTGTAGTAACTGTGATGTAGCAATGACTCGGCTTGGTAGCTCTGTAAACTTTGAGCGTATCCCCAGAATCGGAAATTAGCTGTTAATGGTGTCGAGCACTAATATTTGGGCTTGTGCTTGAAATGGCAACTAGCCCAATATCGCTTCTCCCGGTTTGGTGAGGGCAAACACCGGAAACGGCAGATGGATGCTTAATTGAAAACAGCAACTTGATATACCTCCTAGTATAATTCCAGTTTTGTAGTCATGCATCAGTTCCAGACTTAATGTGTTGCAAGTACTATCACAATACAATGATGTCACATCTATTATCATTAAGTATATGAGTGGCTTTGCCGCCAATGGCTAACAGTATAACTTTGGAGGGATCGAAGTCCACGAAATCAGTACTCGTATAAACCCAGCCGCATACAGTTGACCTCCCCGTATGTTTGCCTATTGGCAGGAGAATGGTAGACCTAGTTGAGAGTTCACTACGGTACTTACTTCGGTAAGTAATATTTACCCGGCCCCGACTAAACCCTCAACCCTAAATCGCTGCGCCGGGTTGGCTCAAAATCTCGTGCGATCTGGTGCGAGACAAGAGCGGCCAAAGAGCTCTCCAAAGCCGGTTAATGACGGTGCCTTAATTTACAACTATGAGAATGCTCACCTCGCGTTCAAGAACCGCCAAGAACAGTGGACGGAGGTACGAGTTTTAGTATTGAACCCCAACTTCGCATCCGAAAGTGGAGTTGCGATTGCAAACAGAGGCAATCAAGAGCGGCCAGCTCATAGACTCCTGCAAAAGCCTGCCTGCTTGAGCTTACCTCCCAGCCCCAACTTTCCTACCTCCCCACCTTCCCACCTTTCTTAATATCACTATTACAATTGCACATCGTCTTCCGTTGGAGCGATAACATTATCGCCCTTACCATTTCGCTGACATGGCTCGGAACAAGAAGGAATGGCAACTTGCATATCCGCACACATGGACTTCATTTGAGCAAGATCACCCGCCAGTGATAACCCATTTGAGGAAGAAGAAAGTCAACCGTTCGCTAGACAGAGACTCGCCAGCTAGGGTGTAAGTATTTGGCACCCTTTGGTTCACCCGATATGTGGCTGATCTAACGGTTTTTAATTCACTGCGGATAAATACAGCTCAAAGCTCGCTGCCCACCCTGTTGGTTTCTCCGGCTGCATAGGTACAGGTTTCGCTGCCGGTATTGGAGTTAGCTGCTCCCCTACCAAGGTAACCATCTAGTAGTTGTTGTAGAGAACTAATGTTCATTTCTTTTGCTTTAGCCCTCCTTAGTCACTAGAAAATATCCGTCGGCCAATTATCGAGTTGCCGTATACAAGAGAACTGCCCTCTGCACCAGACTCGGCAGTTGTGTTGACCAATATACCGAACGATCACTTGGGAGTTGTCATCTACCGCGTGTTACGATATGGAAGTAGGGGAGAACCGTGTGCGTGTATTCTATGGTACAGAGAAGAGAGAAGGAGAAAGACTCGAGATATATAGAGGAGGCATCAGCCCCTGCAGCCGTGACCGTGTATCAGACCTGTAACATCATGTACATCTGTAACACCGCGAAGAGGTTGTAGCATTAGGTTCAGCCTTAAACCGTTATTGCCCTGGTTCACCATACATGTATAGTTTGTTTTTATCTGGCGATCGCCCCGTGATTTATTGTGTAGCTGGCTGGACTGGGGCTGGGACGCTTCGGACCGCTGCTTTGCAAGACGTCACCACAAAGCTGCATATAGAAAGGAGCCGGGCGGATGTGGAGGCTTCCGCAGACAGCCCCAACTACCAAGAATTCCCGCCGCTAGGTGTCTCTATTGGCATCCTACTGCTACTGATTGCTGGCTCCCTTGGGTTTTACCTCGAAGAAACTTCTAGTAGCACTTTATGCGATTACTTGTGCTCATAACTTTGCGAAAGGAGACCTAGAGACAGACTTCAGGATGCCTTTAGATCTAGTGAACAGCAGCATTGGGAAAGGAGCAGTGGCTGATCAACTTTCCCCCATCGACAGAGCCAAAACCTTGACGACTACAGAAGAACATCTAGCAGACCAATTAGCAGAAAAGACAGAAAAGGACGAGACCCCACCAGGCATCTCAATAATCCGTCCCGCCCCGGCAAGATTCTGCCCGGGACTGGACTATGATTTTCGAGGCAGAGAATTCTGGACCATTTGAGACCAGGGCAAATGGTCCTTGGACTACATATCTACAGGCCATGTAGTGTCTATGACATCATGAAATACAAAGTCAACTATGGAAAACGGTGGAATTCAGGCTATCTTATACTATATTTCGTATTCAGGCCCGGGCAGTCAGTGTCAAAAAATGTCGTACAAAACAAGTCGAAAAGATGGGGCGGTCGAGTGGGCATACGTTTAGCAAAGTAACCTCCCAACTCGCACACATTGAGGGTTACCACAGTTTCCTGGATTTACTTGCGATATAGAATGTATTATCACATGGGCAGGGTAAACGATACAATTTTTGGAAAAATGGAGACTCTGGTGGTACAGTGATTTACCGCACTAAAGGCCTGGGAATGTTCAAGGAATGGTCGTCCCCGACGAGGAGCCGTTTGGAGGAATGTTGCTGTCAGTTTTCCAGCCGCTCGATGATCTTCTAGAGCGAGCGAGGCTACGGTTCGATTTGGATCTTAAATTGAAGGGTACTTAGGAGAGCTGTATGTAGCTCAGAGGTTGTCTCGCACCAGACACGATTTCACACTATTTGTTTGTTTGTAATCATATTGTATTCGGCCGCTTGCGGCCATGACATACATCTTCCTTCCTTCAATACCATTTCTTAATTCACAAAGGAAAAAAGCAAAGTCACGATCCCCATCAAACCCCAACAAAAGAAAACATCCCCACCCGGTTTCACATGATTTGAACCTTGTACCTTGGCGTCTAAAATTCCCAACAAAAATCAGTCTGGAGTATCTCATTTGCCGGATCTCTTCCGTCCTTCCCCCAATTTTTCCAATTTTCTAGAACTCTGCCAAACGCTTCTGAGCGTCCTCCCCACCACTAGTACTCATTTAATAGATTACGTAATGCCTATCAAACTCAGTAATGCCAATTCGTGTGCTACATACTTGTCGTCTAATAGTACAAACTTTCCAGGAGCTCTATTTTGCAAGTCCCGTGCTGATTATTATTGGAATATTCTTTAAAGAGCAAGGAATGAACTGAGTTTTTGTTGTAATGTTATAGAATTCCGAGTACACACTTAATGGACGCTCTAAAGCGGGTTCTCAAGTGTGTTCTCAACTATAGTTTCGATAATGCGTATAGTACCAACAGAAGCCCGCTCACGCAACAGCAACAGCAGGTAACTAGATGTTTTATTCTTCGAAACTCAATTATTTGAGCATACCCGAACTCGGGCTTGCTCTCGTTCCAAGATTTTCTCGTTGCTCTCGTCGCTCGCTCCTCGAAGCGGCTGGATTTCGGGCACCAATCGGGCTAAGGTTCAGGGAAGTATCATAAGAAAGAGAGAGAGTCGAAGTCGCCATATACATAGGGTTAATCCTATAGTAATTCCATGCCTTAGAAATTGCCCAAGTCCAATCCATACATAGTATATATACGTTCACACATGTACATGTATGCGCAAATCCTCCAATCTGGAACAGTCTGTAAACCCCAAACACAGACAGACCGCACAATTGCAAGAACTAAATAACATAAATATCAATCACACAACCGCATTTATAGCAGCCGTTTCATACCACGAAAAAATAATCTTAACCTACCTGCAGTCCAATTCGTGAATTATCGCCATCAAATTCTGGACTGCGCGTTCTGTATGCTTATCAGCACCTACTCGTGAAATTTCCTAATGGGATAGTTAATATTCTTAGATACTTATGGGGGATTGGATTACGAACTACCGATGATTGGCTACTCAATGGCACCTGCATCCTCCAAGATTTTCACAATGGTTTTGGGCTTTGTGTACCAGCGATAATGCTGCCTTGCGGCATCGATTGCAGACAGTCCATCCTTTGGTGACGATGGTGCATTAACATCTGCTCCACGTCTCAATAGCATCGTGACTAGGGACTCATGACCCTGTTCACATGCCGCTTGAAGAGCAGTCCGTCCCCAAGCAAGGGCTGGTGGGGCATTAACATCCGCTCTATGTTGCAGTAGCATGGTAGCAAGTGGTTCGTGGCCTGCTTCGCATGCAACCTGTAGTGCGGTCCTTCCAAATTCCTGGGCCGGTGGGACATTGACATCGGCCCCAAAATCCAGCAGCATCTTAACAATTGGTTCGTGACCTGCCCGACATGCAGCAAGAAGAACAGTGCTTCCGCCTGAACCTGGGGCTAAGGGGGTGTTTATGTTGACTCCGCCTCGCAATAGTGCATCGACAATAGATTCATGGCCTCTCTCACACGCAGCCTGAAGAGCAGTTATCCCACCTCTATTTGATGGAAAGGCGTTTATATCAGCTCCATGGAGTAGTAATGCATGGAAAATGGATTCGTGGCCCGCTTCACATGCAGCCTGAATAGCAGTCCTCCCACCTACTGGGGCGGCATGGGCGTTTACGTCGACTCCATGGTGTAGCAAGTGAAGGACAATAGCTTCATGACCATTTTCGCATGCAGCTTGGAGAGCGGTCCTTCCATGGTTCCAGGCTGGGGAGGCGTCTGATTTTGCACCTAATTGCAATAGTTCACGGACAATTGATTCGCAACCGGTCCCGCATGCAGCCTGAAGGGCGGTCCGTCCCGAGTTTTCGTGAGCTTTCCGGTTTAGAGCCGCGCCTTTGGCGATAAGTCTTCGAACTCCATCTATCCAGCCCTTTCTACATGCGTGCTGCAGAGATGTCTCGGGGTACAAGTCGCCGCAATGATGGAAGTCGTCGAGATCAGCACCTCTTGCGAGTAATAGCTCCACGAGATCTTCTCGCTCTGCCTCAACCGCGACCCAGAGCGCTGAAGGGCCGCCTTGACGGGCGCTTTCTATTCTGGCCCCCCTTTCCAGCAAAAAATTCGACAAATATCGATAGCCACCGCAAATAGATCCTACTAATGCGCATTCTACTTTTACAGTAATACCCTTGAGATCAAATTGAATGTCAGAGATAGAATTCACATCCAGTCCTTTATCCACAAGAAGAGCCACCACATCGTAAAGACCTCTGATGCTTGCGCAAACTAGTGCTTCTTCTGCAGCTGGGATATCCGTAATATTTGATATTCGGCTTAGCATACGCAAGGGAGTCTTGCTGTGACCTCTGATGATAGCAGCATGGAGCGGAGTTGGGTTCAATAACGACACCTCAATGCCGTCTTTCCAATAGCAATGGAGTGGTGCCTTTGCTGTGATATCTGCGCCTCTGTCCAAAAAGAAACCGGCCGTCGCTGTCGTACCATTGTAGGCGGCAATGAAAAGAGGAGTCCTCCCGCCCCCATCCCGAGCTTCAAGATCAGCTCCATGCTCCAAAATCCTTTCCGCATAGTATACCCCTAATTCCTTTTTGGATTTTGCAATGAGATGTAGGGCAGTTTGGCCTTTGTCGTCTTTTGCGTCTATTTTAGGTTGGCATTCTGAAAGGCTATTCAGAACGCCCTCAATGAGGCTTGGGCATTCGAGTTCCAGAGCGCGATGTAGAGGTAAGATGCGACTCACAAGTCCGGCTTCATCACTAACTCGAACACGCGTGTGGGATTGTCGATACAGGGCCAAAAGAGACTTGACCGCTCCGTCGAGTTCGACAAAACAGCCAAGGAGCCAGATTCTGTGACTAGTCCAATATCTAATTGAATGTTCGTAGACTTCGATCGCAGCATCATAATCACCGATGTGCGTGAGCATCGCGGCAAATTTTGAGGATAGTTCGTCCGGTTTTTCCATGGGGTGCTGCTGCATGCTCGGATCAATATCTCGTACTGATATCATCCTTCGATACAGCCTTTCTGCTTCCGCAAATCGTTCTTCCGATTCAAGGATTGCGGTAACTTTTTTGACAGTATCGATCACATCGAGGTCATGGCTGCTCGGACTACCGGGCTCCATGAATCGGGGAAAATAGAGTCTTTTAATGCTAGTAAACATGACAAAGTCAGTCGCCACACTAGCTGTGATATTTGATATATATCTCCCGAACATACCACACATGGGGTACCCATTCTGGACACTGGTCTCCTTCCTTGTATCCTTCGACGTAGGACCTTACGTCGTTGAAGTTGCAAACGCTATTCACTGAGCAGTCTCTGCCTGTAATTTGGGTTGTCTGAGATACGATCGCCATGTCTGTTTGTTCGGAGACAAAAAACTCTGGTGTCGAATCCGCTAGCACCTCTGGAGGTGGTATAGCGTCACGATTTGGAACCATAAACTGGACCACTAAGGGTTGCACGGGTGACTCCAGTGGACCCTCGTTCGTTGAGCTCCGGTATCTCTCGGAACCGATACAGGCTGTCACTTTCTTTTTCTGTCTGGAAGTCGCGAGCTGTGGCTCAGAACACGGAAGGTCTTGCATAACGCAGAGCCTGCATCTCTCCCCCGGCCATTGGCGTTCATCCGGCTCGCACTATGAGTATATCAGTGCTTAGATACGTACAGGTTGTACTTCATTCATACCTTTTGCTTTTTCTCGCGACACCGCTGACATTTCCAGCGAGAGAGTTTGCGTCGTTTGGCTTTTCCCGGAGCGTCTAACAGGCATGTGTACCCGATAGTTTTGCATCGCTCGCATGATGACGAATCCGAAGATGGCTCGCACTGTTCTTCCGCCATGATTAGCAGGTTATTCCTTACTTTTGAAATACACCTAAGGCATTCCTTCTTACCTTACGCCGATCGTTTGTGCAATGCCAACATCTCGGAGCTTCCTTTCTCCTTCGGTTTGTACTTGTAGACGGTTGTGGTGACAAGGATTGCGGTCTAAGTCGAACTTGTGGTGTTTCTGGTAGTGGGAAATCCAAGTGAGGTGGGTCGTATGAAAAAGGTGGCCCTACATCGTGTGAACTCCGCATTTGGGGGCTGAAGGCACGAAAACCCTGCATTTTTCAAGCAGAATGAAAGGGTTCGGAAGAATAAGAACCAGTCCCTTCGGTGCGAGCTCAATTAGTGGGCGGCACGAAAGCGAAGTTATAAATTCTTCCCGATCGGCTTCGGGAGCCTAGTGGACTCGGTGGGTGAAGTGCAAAGTGCGACCAGCTTCCTTCTAAGGAAGTACGCAAAGTGCGATGCGGTGAGGCGTAACTACAGTGAGATGTGGGGATTTAGCGAAGTGCGCAGAGTTCCACACGTTGCACGTATATGAACTTCTATTCGCTCCGACGGTGAACATCCAGAAATTGGTTGAAGTGGAGGAATAGGTGCTGTGCAGACGCATTCAATAAGGCGACAAAAGTCACGCTTTGGACGGATAATACCGCACATTATGTGGTACGACAATCCAAGGTTTTGAGATGCGAGCTTGCGAGCGATGAGAAAATCTGAGGAAATCTGAGAACGAGAGCAAACTCCTTTACCCAGGCACTTCACATAAGTTGAGAACCCTAACCATTATCACGTTACAGAGTGCTATCTGATGATAGCAGCTACAATTTGTACTATTGTCCAACGATACATGGCAACGACATTTCAGATTTGTCGGGGTTGCCCGACTTTCTTCCAGGCGCTCTCGTATACATTCTTTTTTCGCTTTGAGGGGTTTTCTCTGAGCAAGGAGAAAAAGTCTGGGCAGACTATTTTTGTCGAAAAAAATATACATCTTTTCATCTACTCTAACAAGTCGATAGGCTAGCGCCAGCCAAAAAAAAACGTCTGAAAGCGACAGTAAACGGTATGTACTCGATTGCCATTGAATTTAACACTTTCGAACCTATTCGCGGGTTGCGTGTAAATTTATATTTAGCATCTGTCGTCATTGTGCTTTAGTGCTCAGCCGCGGTCCTAATGTCCGTCTTCACCTGTGGGGTGAGTAGTCTAGAATCGCTGACATCTTTCCTATTTCGAACCCTAAGCCCCAACTGTCATAACGCTACTGTATTGGCTACTACCCTCTTGCCACCCTGCAGGCTAATCAGTTGCATCTTCTCTAAGTTCAGCAGTATAATATCGCACAATATAGCTAGCATGTCGCTATCTCTTGTCTTCTCACTCAACAGCAAAATTACATTCCTGCTCACCTTCAGCCCTATGCTGGTAAAATGTCCTTACGGACGCGCAGCCCATAGAAAGCGGTTTTTTGAACGGTAATCTATAGGAAGTTAGTGCGTGGGAACTATGAAGTCTGATGGATCTGCACGTGGACCGGATAGCCATAGTACAGTGGCAAAATCTGCGCTATATACTATGCACTATGCTGGATACTATACGCCATCACCAGGTGCACTCAACTCCAATCCCTAAGTGCATTCAACTCTAAGCTTCCAAATGCATTTGTCTCTATGCTCCCAGGTACGCTCCAAAAGTACAAAATTGGCCAGTGCTCAAGATCAGATCAGCGGATCCACGATCTGAGAGCCCGACCATTTAGAGCCCTATCGAGTAGATCATTTGACGTCAAACAAGGGTCTTAATCAGACCGCAATTGGTTGAATTGATAGGATAGTTATCCCTGACGGTGTATTCCATCAATTCCACCATTCACCCATGCTAACTCCATAAATATTGCTCTGATTGATATCTTCATATGTTCTTCCAAATCTTCGTTCCCGTGGGGGTTCCTGAAACTCCACCGACGATACCTTATACTAACTACTCCATACTTCGCAATGTACAAGCGGGCTGCAAGTTTCTGGACACTTCGGTCTCGAGATCATTGTGTCACAAATCAAGCTGCATTCTCCAGGGCTGTTGACCGTGAGGGATTCAAGACTGTGTCGGACTTCTTATGACAAAGTATACTTGCATTGGTGACATTCCTTGAATGCGTGTAAAAAGCGGGTTCAAGCCTGCAACTTTGGTGTTAATAGCACCGACTGTATGGGTTTCAGCCTCAGGAAGGCCTGGTGTTTATAACACTTACTGCAGGTTTCGAACCTGCTTACTGGGTGTTTCTAGCACCATGTCCGACTCGGTAGGCTAGGCGTTCATTTCTTGTTTATTTAAAAGATTTATGGAAGATTTATCACTCAGAGACTTTGCTTTCGTGCCTAGACTTTTTTTGCCTTGCTCGGCGAAGCAACTAGGAAAGTCTGCTAGAGAGGTGGAGTAGCATTCGAATGTGTAGACCACACGAATACCAAGACTTTCCAGTCTTCACCTTTTAATAATCTAAAACAGGGGGAGCTTCATGATAGTAATTGCGTACTGCTGCCAATTAAAAATAAATCTCTATCCCCTACATACCTAACTTTCTTAAATTTGTTACACTTCCTATTTAGAATACCGATCATAGGATTTATCCAATCAAACGACCAAGAATGGCTCAGCCTGACATTGATCAACCAATGAGCTTTCAGGGCTGAAAACTGCAACGAATCTAAGATAATCCGGCGTGTAGGGGATACTTTCCTCTGCACTCTCATTGCTGTGATACTTCTTGATCTTTAGTATCTTTGTTGAAAACCGAGAGAAAAGAGGTCTTCGCATTCGCACATTCGAATGCTACTCCAACTCTCTATACGAGCAGACTTGTCTATAAGCGAGGGAATTCATCATGAAAGAGACATCTTTATTTCTCTCTAAACCAAAACCAAACCAGACCAAACTCCAAAGCATGCAAATCCCAATCCCAAACCTCCTAATTCCCATTCACCACCCCATCGCAACACCATTAACCTTCTTCTTCCTAACAATCTCCATATCCAACACAGGATCTATCTTCTTCTTAATCGGATACTCCCCCCTAAAAGTCCTGCACATGCTTCAAGAGCCTATGATAGCTCGTGCCATTGCCTGGTTGGATCTGTCCAATAATCCCGGCACGATCCGAGTCGACGTTCTTGGGGACGATGAGCGAGCGACCGACCATGTACTCGAGGCCCTTGAAGGCGAAATCCATTGCCTCGCGTGAGCCACAGGGAATTACAATCTCGTTAATGAAGGCGATCTTGGTATCCGGGAAGCGTTCGCGGAGGTAGTTAATGATGTTGGGGTTGTAGGAGCCACCACCGCCAAGGTAGATCTCGTGGATTCCGCCTCGCGGGCCCCAGCGCTCATATCCATTGCAAGGGATTTTGCAGTGATCCGCGTGATGGTGGCGACACAGTCCTCAGGGGTGGCGCCGTTGGCGAGCATACGCTAGCAGATGTCTTCGCTCCAAGATTCGCCGAAGGTTTCGCGGCCGGTGGTCTTGGGGATATCGTGGACGAAGTAAGGGCCCGCCAGGATCTCGTCAACAATCGCCTGGTCGACTTTTCCAGCCACGCCCATTACACCGTCTTTATCGTACTGCTTCTCGCCGTTGGTAAAGAAGCGCATAGCGCCATCAATGAAGACGTTTCCTGGCCCGGTGTCGAAGTCGTAGCCGGCCTTGCGGTCACCAGCGGGAGCATGGTGATGTTTGCGATTCCGCCGATGTTTGGACGGCACGGTTGGGAGTTGGCTGGGTTGCGCAGAGCAACAAAGAGTGGGCAGCCCTGACGTGCAAGATCGCTGACACGGAATTGGGAGAGGGTTGTGACGCCGGTTTTAGCAGTGATCATGGAGATCTCGCCTTGTCTAGGTGCGCGCGGATTTGGTCACCCTCGAACATCTCCAGGAGTGGGAGGTGCGAGATTGTTTGGCTTTGCTTGGCGATGATGTCGACGTCGGTCTTGAGGCTGAAGCCTTGCTCGACAGCGTATTGGATGATGGCGTCGGCGGTGAATTCGCCGAGTTGGATGTTTACGATTGCGATCTCTTCCGGGGAGGTCTTGTTGAACTTGATGATCTTCATGACGCGCTCTGTGACAGTTAGTGTTGGCTCCTGTGGAGGCTGGTGGGCGGTAACATACTCTTTAATGCACTGTCAAAAGGAGCCTCACCGTGATGAAGCCGCTCCATCTTTAGCCGTGCTTCGGGATGCTCTTGTGAGAAGTGGATGTGTACGATATCAATGCCATCCATGGAATTACCTGCAATGCGTCAGCTATGGCTGTAGTTCGTCGCCGTAAGGTGGTAGAATCTACCAGCACAGGTGCCGATGACCTTCATGCTCAAAGGCTTTCCTCCCCATGTTGAGTTCGTCATTGTAGCGCGTATCTCTGAAATCGCGTGCAGTAGATAAGAAAGAGAAAGAGGCCCAAGGCGATTTGTGTAGTTTGTGAAGATGGGGATAAAAGACAGCGACACAGGACGGCTTCATATCTGTATTTCAACCCCTCGTTGGGGCCGAGATCCAATGACCGGAATACCTCCATCCATCGTTCGCGGAAGGAAACTCGATCCGCCTCTGAGAGAATCTGGTTCCCACGATGCGTGGAGGAGATAAGAGTTTCGGGGACATGTTCGGCGAGTGAGATGCATGCGGTTCGGTTACAAGGCTCTGGTAGCCATGTGCGGCGGACCTGTCCATGGATGGGGCGATTCCGCGAATGGGTCAGAACAAATGCTGCGGATGTCTAACTGTCTGCAAGTGATTCGGGGCCTGGTATGGCGGGAGTAAACGATGAACGGGGGATGCAATTCGAGACGATCGGATCAGCGGTCAGTCTTATAGAAAGAATCTCCCCTCGAGCGTGGGTGACGTGAACCAGACGCGATATCATGCTGCACTATCTTTTTTCCGCCATGTGGAAATTCACCCCATACTCCGCATCCCCACACTCCACACTTTTTCCATCCAGCCCGGGCCCCTTTGTCCCGAGATGGGCTACCGAGTGCATGCCGTATGCAGTTGTTATTGAAAGCTTACCTATACCGTGTGGCGAAACGGCAGTCTCGGACCTACTAGTTATGTGTTTCCCCGGACCTGAGAATACCTTCCTCATCCTCAGCTCATCAAAGAATTCGAACATTTTGTTTTTTCTTCTTGCCACAGCCATAACCTTATCCTTTACCCCTTAATTCCGATATGCATATTTCCCCGGAGAGCAACCGGCCGGGAATCTGGGGCAACCTTAATACAATTTACTCTCCCTCTCTTTCAAATACGGGTACAGATCTGCCGCTACTTTAACGGCTCCCTACCATCTTCGGCCCGGAGGGAATTTCCTTCCTGGTGTTGTGGCTTGGCCTCGGATAGGTTCCGAAGTATGCGGCGGGGACTTCTGCCTTCCGAGGCACATGGAGCAAAACCGGGATGCAATGCCTTCCGAGAATATGGTATCGTAAGCTGACCGCTTCACCCCATCACACGTTGTCGCTAATGTATAATACGGGGAACAAAGATAAGCGAACCTCGTGGCGAGTGTGGGTGGGAGGGATTTCCAATGATTGCCACATGGTACAGGAGTTTTCCTGTGTTATGGTGGGGGACGCCTTAAACTGGAGCACTTTTGCCAAGATCTGCGACCATTTTTGAGGCTTAATTATGCCACCAAAAAAAGTCGAAAAAATATTTTAACACTGTAGAATGACTATTTGGAT
>Ga0307515_10004121_pt1 | contig 30266 bp, 29 predicted proteins | sample 17_EM_MG_FD_194513 | JGI IMG/M metagenome (GOLD analysis project Ga0307515, IMG submission 194513) | Populus trichocarpa ectomycorrhiza microbial communities from riparian zone in the Pacific Northwest, United States - 17_EM | ecosystem: Host-associated > Plants > Roots > Unclassified | place... | reverse complement strand
TCATCTGGAAACTTGTAGTCCTTTCGGCCAAAATCCTGTGTCAACAAGAAGTGGAATGGGTAATGAGTGGCAAACTAACTAACCAGCAGTGAACCAGTGGATTTTGAACTTACAAACTGCACTGCACAGCACTGTGAGCCTCCACCAACTGCACTGCACTGCCAAGAACTAACTACATACCGCACTGGTTAACTCTTTACAAGCAGTGCACTGGTTCAACCGTTGGGAGGTCTGACAGTATATGTGGCCTAGAGCCCTCAGTTATGGTAGGATACTCTCCTTGGGCCTGTTTGAACCGCAAGAGCGAGGATTGATGATTGGTAATTGCCGGAAGCTTTCCCTACCAAGTCGTCAGCTGTCTGTGGCATTTCGTGAAGGAATAACTGACAGTGAGCCAGGTGACATCTAGTCAACCCCACATGCATAGCTACACTGAGTTACACTATCCATTAACCTTCTATCGCAAACCGAGCAACGTCATATTTATCACTCCATGCTCTGTTATCACTCACTCTGGCCATATCACTTCAGATTTTATTACAACTGGAGTGCGCTGATTGCTGCCTCCTATACTTCCTAGATAGGTGCGCAGGTTATGCTGCATGAGTTTCATTGCATAAATTTATTGCCGCACGCCAAAGGCCATCCACCGAGCAGGTGACATAATGTACCAGAATGCTGGTACAAGGTAATATCCACTTTAGCCTTCCATATCGGCTTAGTGTCGCATTATTAGTCAAGCGAGAGTGAAAGAAAGGCGTGTCCATAGCAGTACATTGACTGGACAACCTCAGTTTGCACCCTCATTAGGCCAAGATTGCTGAGTCGACTTGTAGTACGGACGTATACGACACCACTACGCCACTAAGAGCGGTATGTTACCTGGGACGCTGGTAATAGCTGAATGTACTCTATTAAACTATTTGTATTGCTCATTACGAGATGCTACAAAGAAGTACGACGATCCGCTCATGGCAGTTGGCAAGCTCGTGTTTGATGCCATCAATCCAAACTGAGAAGCGGCATAGGGTTTCGGATAACTTGTTAATTGGTTGTGCGTAAGGACTAAGTGCACTGCAGCATCCCACCAACATAGCTTACATGCTCTTATGTTATTGGGTGCCTAACACTGATTTGGCTCGGTAGTGATCATTTCAATGCTGCATACATGGTGCTACGTCGCGCTTAGTATGGCCAAATCGAGTATTTGTATATATGGCGCTCAATCTGCCGGCACGCTAATACTAAGCGAGATTCTGTAAAGCACATAACAAGGATGGTGGCTGTAAAGTACTCTAGAACGCACACACCTTCGACAACCACCCTCTCCGCCTGGTTTTGCCAAGCTTTTCCCCTCGCGGGGCAAAGCGGGGTTTTACTTTGGCTTCATCACGACTTTCCTTGTGTGTGTCCGCTCTGCCAGTATGTTTACTAGGTCGAAAACAGAGTGTACCTCGTCACCAAACCCACTCAGCATTGACATCGGTCAGTAGTCCCTCTTCTAGGGCCACTCGCCTTCTTTGGACAGTCTAAAGCCAGTATTTAACGACAAACCGGGCTCAGTGAAGAGAATTCTGAGAGACCAAACGACCTCACGATAAAATTACCATCCGCCCCCCCGGCACGTCAAGCCCTACGATAAACAGCGCGCCGTGAATGTTCTAGGGAGTTGCTCTCTTTTTCGGACCCACGAACCTGTTGGCATTTCGGCCGGTTGGGGTATTCCACTGCGATAACATCAATGAGACCCTGCAGGTGGCCTTGGCGAGGATTATTAGTTGGCGGTAGTCTAACCGGGATCAGAAGGCTTAAGGAAGGGGGGTCAAAAATCCTTGGGAAGCTATGCCCTTGGAGGAGATGGGAGTATGGCTGCGTCTGGCAGTAATTCGGAGCAGCACCCGACTTCGGCCGGCGACCCTTCCTGCGGGCTGGGACTGCCGAGACTCAAAAAGGTTAGGGGTGAGAGTGCAGGATTTTCGCTGGGTTTTGGCAGCAACTTTGCCGTGTGGATTTTAATTTCGGGGCTTCGGGTTTTGTCAGATTCCGGGGGTCTTTAGAGTTGTAATCTGCGCGGAAGCGGTTATATGGTCTGGTTGGAGGTCTGTATCTTAAATGCCATGGCCGCGACGCGGCCGAATGCAAAATGATTACAAACAAACAAACTCTAGAACACAATAAATATAGTCAGTTACAAAATTCTCGGGGTTTTGCCTCCGATTGTGCTGCCTTGTTCAGTTACCTAATCATATAATCACTTTCCGAGGGTACCTAGAATCAATGTTTTGTAGTTTGGGGGGTGCTTAAAGAATCGCAACTAAATGGTACATCGATATGCCAGTTTTAATCCAGGTTTGAGGCTCTGCGAAAGATCACTAAACAGAAGGAATGATAGATATTATAGTTTCAAAAGTCGATGCCCGCAATGTTCAAATTCCATACCTCCAAAATCCATCCCTATCACCATCATCCAACTCCCTTCTGTGTCGTGCTAGGATAAAAAAAAAGTATACGCATAACTAAAAGATAAATCCCATTTGCCAATTTCAACCACAGCAGTACTGACAAACAAGCTTCGCATCATCTGCACACTTGCCAACGTAAAAACGTTTTAGCACCACGCTGACCCCCAGTTGGGCACAGCAAATCACATCCCCTTCCATCTCAGTATCATACACGAGATATCCCGCCAAATTTAGCCTGATCATTAGGCGAACTCTTAATAGAGTAATATCTGGGTGATCTATCACGTTCCAAGTGTTAGGCTCTCAACATCTACCTCAAAAACGATACAGAGCCCACCTAGTCAAAAATTCCTTCATACTCCTGAAGAAGTATTCAACAGAAACGCTAAAGCCCTCTAGTCTTCCTGGTGTACTATCAACAAAACCGATGGTAAACTGGCCAGCCTTGTTCGGTCCCTCCACATCGACGATTGAGTGCGAACAAGACCCCCCCTCCTCATTCATCCATTGCTTAACATGGTCATCATCCCACACTGATGCCTTGTCCAAGAAATCCTGAGCTTTGCCTTGATGTAACTGTGCAATAGTTTGCCAGGACTGTCCGACGACATTGCGAGTGTCGCGAGAGAACATCCAAAGAATTGTTAGAAGTAACATGAAGTGGACAGCTAGGGATCCGATGACGACCGAAAATCCTACCATTCTGGTGGGAATAGTACATTTACTCCGACGCTGGACGGTGGCTTGGGCCCTCTGGTTCCCAAATGTCCGGCGACTGTAATAGTCCATGCTCGTGATGACTGTCATAAAGGCCTGGATCGCCAAGGGCACCTGCTTGGTATCATTTAGGACACCATAATAGAGTGATGAAAGTATAGGGTGAACTATAGTAGCACAAGACATATCTATGCCCTCGTTATTATTTTGAACCAATTTCGAAGCCGCTGTAACCATTTCGCGCTTCTGTGGGATGTCCACCGACGTAAGGTTTAGAACGTTTCTTGGGGAGTGGTTGTTGCCAAATACACCAAGCTGGTTTTTAATTAATGAAGTGTTGTAGATTGGCGTGTGCGGGGTGTCGATGAACGCTATAGATAGGGCTGGCTCTGCGTAATTGCCATTTCCTTTAACTGTAACATTGCTGTACGCAGCTACCCCGAAGCTACTCATACATAGGCTGAGTTTCAAAGTGACATTGTTAGCTGTGTCGTTTATGGCCGCCCACTCCCCTGTATAGATAGGTCTAGGTTTTTCGGTGAAAATAACATCCTTCCATTGAATGTTCCCAGAGTTGGTTTCAATTACTAGGAGCCACTCGACGGCAGAATCTGAAATGTTTTTTGTTGTAGCACCGACTGTGGGAATGGGAGTATATGTAGACGTAGACGTAGGCTTATGAGCTTCGCATAGGACGTGGGACCGGGTGTTGGATAACGGGATGGTGCAATTGAAACGGAGGGTAAAATTCGCAGGTTCGGTGATAAAAATGCTCGAGTTTGCAGAATTTAAATATCTGTCTAACACGGAGGGCCTGAGTAGACCAGTTATTCTAGTTGTTGTTCTGCGGGGTACTGCGCCATAGTTGCTAGGCTCATCTTCTGGAGAATCCTGCCTTTTCAGTAGTCCAAGGTTGAGGCTGGAGTAATCGTTTTCGTTTCTAATGACTTCGACAGTGGGCGGGAAGCAGAGAACGTGAGAGTCAACAACGTATGCCGGCCCACGATAAGAGATAATCGTAGACCGGTTGAGTTTTGAAAATGGAAGGAACGCTCGAAACAAAGCTCCGGTATCGACTAACGTGCCTTGCTCCCCGTCATCATACACTCTGGGACTACTCTTAATCTGCTCTGCAAATATTGGGTACGCTGATGGGCTTTGTGTACCTAAACCGATTCTACCAACGTCGGAACCCTTGAGTTGTCTGTAGGTAACTGTCTCGTCCTGTAACCTACCCGGAACATTGGTTGTTCCCATATCAGAGAGTAAAATAGTTGACGTGAATTGGGTGATGACACTGAGCACTGCGACAACAATCACAAGGGCAAAACAAACATAGCGCTGAATGCCATTGGGTGTTATATTTTGCGCTTCAGAACTTCGGTGCATAGTGATCGTCCGTGTGGTGCCCAAAAATAGTGGGGGAATGATACTGAATGGCCCAGAGGGGTCACTTCGTGCAATAGACATTGCTGCCGCATCTTGATAGAGGACTTGTCGATGCGTCAATGAGATCGATGCAATCATCCCACAACACAATACAGAGTGAAAGGAGACCGAAGCCCGGATCAGAGCTGAGCAGATGGTGATAGTCTGAGGTATGTAACCCAAGGAAACCATTCTGTTCCAAAACCTTGATGGATCATCTCGGCCGTACGGCCACCAGATGTAGCCGAGGGTATATACAGCAAGAAGGATTGCAATTGTTCCGCCAGCCAGAGTCACAAGCTGGTACCAAGTAATCTGTGTCCTCAACCGTTGCCGAAACGATCTGTTTTCCCACATTGCAACACCGTCGCTCCCTAAAGATCTATGTGAATAATAGTGCGGTGTTGAAACTGGTTGAAACAAAAGGCTTACAAACTCGATTCCGTAATAGAGGGAGTAGGTAATTCAGCAGTGGGTAAGACCAACTCAGTATGTCGATGCGCGGTGGTTCCCGGAAATCGGTCGATATCGAGGATCAGACGGTACAGCGGACGAAGTGTTGTGACTAAAATGAAGATTGTCATGAGAGAAACATTATATGTAGTTACTTAACTTATAAACCTACAAATGTTTGCGCACCCTGATCCGAAAGGCACAGAGCTAAAATTTCGTGGTGTGGCACGTATTGACATTGATCCAATCATATCATTGGACTTGGTTTGCAGCAAATCGTTGATCGCCTGTGACAACTCTAGGCCGGCTTTTAGAACTAAAACGTCTAATTGGTTGAAACTCCCGGCCGAGCCAGTAGTCCCGACATAAGTAATCATTATATCAGGCAACTTCGTCCGTTCAGAACTTTGGTCTTTTTTGATATCATTTGATTTGAAATCGCACGAAACACCACAAGCAGCAACATGCAGATATGAGAAGTTTGCAGCTGTGCGGGGCTGATAACTGCCCGATCCACTTTTCAATAACATTTGAGTGCTGGCAGGTCCGATGCATGCTCTTACAGTCCCCACGTCATGCATGTCCACCAGACAGGATACTGTACAGCGGCATGATTACAGATTGTTGGTCGAGAGCGACTGGTTAGTGGGTCCCATTGCCTGAGGTATTAGGACAATGCGCAACTCCGATAACGTTAAAATTCTGTTTATCAATTGATTGCAAGTCTGTCAGTGGTCTAGTCTAATTCGGTCTCGGTTCGGGGTAGTACCACGGATCATAAGAATTGGTCCAATTATTCAAGAGAGCTGGCTGGGAACTAATTCCAACCTATTCCAAACCCCGGGCTATTTTCACATGTAATCTACTTTCCAACGTAATAGACACTGATCTTGCAAAAATCCACATCTCGTGAAATATTCAACATACCTTCCTAGGTAGGATCATCAGAGAACTGGGTTGAACCAATCCTGTGACGGTTCGAACAGCTGTTCCAAGGCCTAGGACTGGTCTAACTTAGGGACCAGACCACGGGAACTGGTTTACTACTTGGAACAGGACTGGTTTGAACCGTTGAGACAATGTTCTAGTTAGTGCAAGTTAGATGTTGCTCTGTAGAGTGACTGGTCAATCGGTGCAGTAACTGGGCTCCGTGAACTGACAGATCACTTTGTAGAGTGTATACACTCCGTGATCTGACCGGCTACTTCGTGACGTATACACACTCTATGAATGCCCTATACGCCTGTATGCGCACGCCTGTATGCGCACGCCTGTATGCGCACGCCTGTATGCGCACTTAGCTGGCTATATCCAGCTGAATTCAATCCAGTCGGGGATAGATCCTAGACAATGAGGGCTATGGGTCCAAGCCGTACCGGTTTGGGCGGTGAACCAGATTAAGCGGTGTGGTTCGATAGGTGAACCGGTTCGAACTGCAAACTGCCTGGTTCGAACTAGTTCCATGGCAGTCCAATCAAGCCGTGTTTAGTAATACGTCTGAATGTAGTTTTTGAATCTGCATGGACACCTGATAGAGTTTTGGAGTGTTGTGCATGCTCCAAAATACAGGTGACTATGAAACAAGGTCGTCACGAATGTAAAACAGCTTACATGTTAACGTCTGGGCGACTTAGAGGAGGATTATATGAAGTTAAACGTCACAAGGAATCGAACCAATTCGAACCAGTCCCAAACCAGTTGCATACGGTGCGATTCGCACCCCGAACAGGTACTGAACCGTACTGTGAACTGCCGGTTTACTACTAAACCTAGTGTTCCTAAGCGGCTCGGCCGGCCTGCATGTCTTTGAAGCTTGCATATATCTACGAGGCCTGCAGAGACCTAGGCTAGTCTGCAGAAACCTGGGCTGGCATGAATAAACTCGGCATTAGCGTGGGTTGGCCTTCATATATCTTAGAGGCTAGCCGAAGCCCGCACATATCGTCGAGAATTATATAGGACTTGGCCGCCTGTAGGTTATCTGACTGCCGGCCAGGCTTTAATTGATAGGTCGGCGCCAGCGAATATCAGGCCTGGCCGCTTAGGTACACTGACCAAACCATTGCTTCCACAGATCCTAGATATTCGACAGCTAACAAGCGGATCATTGAGTACCCTATTAAACTCATCCACGTATGTTGTGGGGTAAAGGTATCTGCCCAACACTTCTCTGCAAGTGCTTCAAAGCGGATGTTAAGAGCACACTTCGTTGTCATGGGCGAGATCAGTGATTTCAACGGTCCAGACGGTCCCAGACTGGGGTAGGGCTCAGTGCAGCACGGTCCTGGTGAGAGGTGAGACTGGACTTCCCCAGTGCAATACGGTCCAGTCCACTGGCAGATCATAGTCTTGCCTCGGCTCGGAGTAGATTAATCGACACCTCAGCCTACAACCCTAATACCGATCCTGTGGCCGCTGAACACTATTTTCTGCATGTTCTCTATTATTTTCTAGGTTTGAAGCCGGGTTATGTCTCAAAAATGGCCTAAGTTCTCAAGAACATAAACATTATTGTAAAGAGTGGAAAATGGCGTTTGGTGTGGCATAGGGGAAATGGTATGCAACAGACTGGAAATTGAGTGACTGCACAGGAAGAAATGTATTGGAAACCCACTAAATTTGGGAGATTACTTGTCTCCACTTTCCAATCGTATATTTTGTATGGGGAATCTATACGATCCCACTTGCTCACGGCCAGGCATCTCAATGGTACCGGGCGACTTGTCTTTCGGTGTCCGACATCGCAGTCCTGTTACAGGTATCATTTATGCTGCCTGGTCCTTCTGGGGCTTAGTTCTTTAGCCCTAGGACCCCATACGGGTACCTATAGGGGACTGGCAGCTACCAGACGTGTGCTCCCGGTGGTGACGCCGGTGGTGTGCTTGAAAGTTGGCACCAGCGGATGTCAGGATGCAAGTGGTGAGAATTAAATTTCCCATATTGAGCCACCAAATTACCAGTACTAGGCCTTAAAACAAGCGGCTGTAGGTGCTGTAATGCTGGAGATAAACTTGAATACGAAAAATAGTATAAAATAACATGATTTCAACCGCTTCTCACAGTGAAATCTATAGGCTAAGGAGACTACAGGCCGTATGGGGGTCAAATCTAATGAAATTTTTCTGTGGTCTTAATGGTCCAGAATTCTCTGCCTCCAAATTCACGGATCCGTCTCAGGCGGATGCTTACCCAGACAAAACAGATTATTAAGATGCGTGCTCACGGTTGGGAGAGCAGTAAATTCACAGACCGCTGATCTAATTGGTTGATTCAGTGAAGATGGTACTCCGTAAATTGACTCGTGATTACACGGAACAACATCTTCCGTCAACTGACAAGAACCAGTCTTGTCATAGAGAACTTGCTAATTTTGGGAATCCAAAAAGCCCACCCACAAATCCCAATTGTCCTCCCGTCCGGGTAAGACGCTGCCTTGGACGAGACGATAAATTTCTAAGCAGAAAACCCTAGATCGTTTGAGACCAGGGCAAAATTATCAAGACTGAAGGAGTACAGGTCTACAGTCATGTTTGACAGCCATAAATCTGAAATTTGAATGGCGCAAATCACGTCATCTTGCTGCAAGGGCCATTGCAAAAGGGATCGTCCGTCAGCATTCACAGATTATGTTTGGACTCGTAAATATCATCTTTTGGTCAGCATCAGTAGGATACTCTACTAGCCAATAAATATATACTTGGGCTAGAATGCATCAGCGAACTGCGGAAAATCTGAAAGTGTGTAATTGCTATCTGAGAGGAGTATCTAGCAGGCAGAGCGAAAACATGGTTCTTGGAAGATAATTGTCGTGCAAGATCCGATCGGTATTTCCTTTTATAGCGGCTTGTAGTACATGCTGTGTAGGCCACTTTTTTGCACCGGTTTTGCAAAAGATATGTCCGTTGAGCTATATACTACACCTGTCAGCTGTCAGGAGCTCCTTGGACCAATTAAATTAGGTGTCATCAAGCCTTCGGGGACTACCTCTTTTCGCCGGTACTGAATATTATACTACCCAAGTGAATGATCCAAGCCCACTATTCGCTTCTTCCCCGATTGGTTACAATATATCAACACATTGTGACTACAATAAAACATACGACTGGAAATAAGGCCCATCTAGCACCTCCACCAAAATACCTCTTCCCAGTAGCCGGCGGTCCCCTGTACGTAACCATAATGGCCCTAGTCCAATAGATCTCAGACCTGGACGGACCAGGCAGCTGACATCATGCCCCAGACGGGACGAGAATGTCAGCCCCCGACAGATTGCAGTTGCCCGGATCGTTGGGAACCTTGCTATTCAGTAGGATTCCAGATACCTTAATCCCTGTCCTCTTAGAAATTTGTGCGAATCGGAGCTAATTATTGTCCGATTGGTCGATAAACTCTGCAGCTCTAACTTTGCGAATATGCGCTCGTAACCCCAATTGGAGTATAGCTCCATGTTGACTTCTAACCGCGCATTATATTCCTGTACTAATTATTGGCTCACGCCTCCAGTGCCGATTTTTGTGCAGTTGTCCACCAGCCCTGTACCGTTTCCTGAGTCACCATTGGCTTAAGGTTGAGGAGTGGCCACTCCACGGATTGATAGTTCGCCATTGTACAGATAGCTATCGGTGATCAACATCCAAAAATAGGCTTATTTTGCCCTTACAATGTGTGAATTGTCGGACTTTTCGTTCCTTCTCGGGATATTGATGCGGTTCGCATTCCAGCAGGTTTCACTTTTCTAGGGAGGAACGGTATGACCTTCGGCGCCGACTTCCCCCCCCGCAATGGAACTGTCCACTCAACAAAGATTCATTATTACTGGCCTGGCATTGTAGTTTAGCTAGGTGTGAATTTGTGACTGGTAATAAAGTAGGATCTGCATCAACAACATCGAGAGAAAAAATTCAAAATATTAACACCGCGCCTACTATTATCTAGTACATAAATAGGGCCCAGCGAACACGCAAAGGCACAGTAACGCAATCACAAATATGATCCAATGCGGCTAGATTCTGAATAAAGCATACAGGTGTTGGCCAAGTGTCCACAGACAAAATAGTGCAGAAAACATAGCTGTGTTCATGTATAGTCTATCAGATACATGGCCCCATGATTTGGTGTTCAGAAGAATCGCGTATGAAGAAAGATGAATTCTCTATCGTACACAACTCATTTTCTAATGAACTATCTTAGGGTAGGTATTCTTGGGCAAAGGTGGGTCTAGGAGTCCCGTAGATATAATAGTGGAACGCTCAAAGTGGCCAGTGCTGTTGCACTACTGGGAACCATGACCTGCTCCGCCATCTAGCCGGCTAGCCCGGAGGCGGAGGGGAGTAAGGGGCTGTCATACTCTAAGTAGAGTGAATACAGTATGATTAAAACAAACAAACAAAAAACCATGACCTGCGGGATTGCCGTCCAAAGACCATGTGCAGCAGTGCCAGGGTGGTGACATGGGTATGGCAGCAACCGCACTAAGGAATCCCGGGATATTTTTCAAAACTTTAAATTATTATATGTTCTAGTCAGTTCGCGGAGAATGTCAGTCCGCGGAGTAACCGGTTGGTTCACGGAGCCCCACCTTCCGTGAATGAACCAGTCAGATCAGTGCTCCATGAACTGACTGATGATAATTGTGCTCAAACAAAAGTATCAAGTACTCTGATTGCAAAGTGATGTATAAATGAAATGTGCATAATTTATCGCCTTTCATCTGCTGGTCTCCAATTTACCATATTTTTAATATTGATAGAGTAATTGTGAAAAAACATTGATTTTCAGCGATTTTGCAGGTTTGTGTCAAAGCTGTTCAATGAATTCTAAAGATATCGTAAATCGAAGGCCGGGAGATGAAGGAGCGATGAAGTTTACATTTGTCATGTATACATCACTCTCTGATTGGACCAATACTTGCAGACTTAATTGGACTGAATTTTTGTCATTTTGGTGAAGTGCAGCTGGAGAGAAAAAAGACAAACTGCATTTTTTGCGATTATCTCTACAATTGGCTATATTGCTTTGCAAAGTGACAGGTCAGTTCCTGGAACAGGTAGCTTCTGCGAGCTAACCGGTCAGTACCTGGACCCTAGTTATTCCACATCTTGACTTCTCACTGCATTGACTGACATGCTCTGTGAATTGACTCGAACAATAAACAATCAAACCGTGGATATAGATAAGAGGGTACAGTCTAATATATCACCGGCAGGTCAAAATCAAAATTTTAGATTGACTTACATTTGACAAATTCGTGAGCAAAATGAAAGTTAGTCAAGGTGAGCCTACAGTACGGGATAAGAGATTGTGGGGTCTCAACTTGCGACTGACAATGTCAAGAGTGAATGAGACCGTAAAGGGCATTCTGGCCTGTTGATAGACTTATATGAATCTCTACTGACAGTTTTAGAAGCACCAACGGGGTGATTGTGCTATGGTTGTGGGCAGGTTGGAGCACCAGAGAGCACATTGCATGTAAGTGGTAGTGTCCTGCAAGCAATGGAGGAATCCCTCACCAACTCGCAGGGATGTTGACATTCTGATGGATATTCATTGGCATGACTGCAGGTGTGTTCTAAGTTGGGGCTTCATCTTGGAGGTAATGATAGGGTGTTGGGGTATGATTACCTCACAAGATGGGAAGAAGAATTGATATTATAGATGATCTGGGATGTTTGAAGATATGGAGGTAGCATAATATGGGTTGTGGTGGTGGCAGAAATATGGTGTATGATAATGGAGGTGGTCTGAGGCATGGCAATGTCGGACCATGTGGCATAGTTGTGTGATAACAGTTTTCCTGGTGGTTTGTAAGAGCATGAGTGAGGAATCAGGTATTAGTTGGGAGCATGGAGGATGATTTGAGCGTGGCAGATGAACTGTCTATGAAGACAGGAAGTCTGGCTTTGGAGGACTTCATTGTCATCTCTCTTTACTTGATCACTCTGAAAACAAAGCAACAGATCACCATGAAATGGAATAGCATCCGGTATTGACATGTTTACTTCATATATATTTCGAGTCACCAGCAGAGCTTTGATGTCCTTGTACTATCTCCCATATCACTGATGTCACTCCCTACCCATTATACTACAATCAGTTCCATTCAATGTACCTTCTAAACAAGATGCCTCTACAACTGACCAGGGTATGTGTAGTGTTCCAAACCTTGGTCTGTGGTATATCGGGTACAGTGTGGACCTGACAAATTTTGGAAACATATTTACAAAGATTGAATTGAGATCAAGTCACAGCTTATTGGATTTAGCATCCTTCAGTGTCCAAACTGATCAACATAAGCTGGTTCCAATGTACCATATTGTTGGACACCATGAGTGAATCCTGATTGATCTTGCTGGGACCACCAGTCATATAAATGAATCTTATCCATATGATGCTTTGGACAGTATCAAAATGATTCCTCTCACTTTGTTCCAGAAGGCCATGTGGAGATGTACTTTGGGGACTAATTCAACATTCTCGCTGCTTGGAATATGAATTAGACATATGCAGCCACAGATGGCAGAGAACTCGACATTCATAACCCAATTTCAAGTTAACACCTGCCAGAGACCTTTTGGGAATCCAGATAGTGTACTTACCATCTTGAAGACCCTGATCCTTGCAAAGGTCATGAATACTCCATCACCCACTCTGTATTCGCACATGTGCCAGCACTAGCACTGACCGTAACGGCTACAGAATGTCCACTCATTGATGAGATTCCACCAACCTCCACTTCTTATGAAATGCAGGTCCAGAATTGGCATTACTACATGTGCCTTGTCCACTGGAATGTGACGAACAGAACTGCATGACCACTTTGATCGGGTATCAAGGGAGGATCAAAAACTCTTACGCGATCTTCTGGACTGATATGGAGAAGGCATCATGTTTCAAGAGAGAGAGAGAGGAGATGTTGGTGTAATGCCAGGAGGTATTGTTGAGGATGACTTAGTACATGGAACCTGCGAAACAGGTTCAGAAGGTGCACAACCATCCGATGTAGAATATTTCCATATTGGTGCAAGACGCCACACTGAGAAACTTGAACTTGGAACCCCAGACATGGTGCCTGCCTGAGTTGGATACCAGGATGCTGATGCTCCCGAGGGAACTTTGGGAAGCAAGGCAGAGACTCGGGGTTGACAGAGCCTTCAATGAACTCCAAGCGGAGTTGTTTCACATGTTCTAAGATGAATGATAATGAGAAGATTGTTGTTGGCGGTTTTTCCTTAGCAGTAGTACTGATTTCTGAATGTACAGCCGCGGATTCATCTTCAAATCAACCGATGAGGGATGCATAACAACCATCCATGAGGTGTGCCAATCAATGATTATCAGGTGAGCATTAATGCAGTGAGATAGACATGGCATGTTCATTGATTGAAGCACCGAGGTGGGTCTTCACAGATGCAGTTACCAAGTGCTTGGTTTCTGGCAATGACCGGAGTATGAACCGGGAATCCTTGCAGTGAGAACCATTATCGACCTCACCTACAGTAACATATCTAGCGGTGTAACACACTTTGAAGTTGTTAATATGCAGAATTCCATGTGCCGCAGATGTTGGCGCTGGGAATTCTGTGTCTAGCCGCCACAGCCACTCCACCAGACAGAGTGAGGCAATTCCAGCAGTATGGTGACACAGGGGCAACAGATATAGGCGTTGTCCCAGGGGGGTGGAGTGGGTGGGGTATACACTGATGCGGGGTAACGGAGATGGTCGGACCGATTCAAAGTATATATTTTGGATGCCCCTTGGTAGATTGATATCCCCGCATGGTCTTCTACAACCTGTATACTGACTCTATCATTTCCAACAATTGATGTCACTCAGTGTTCCCGGGAATTGTAAATCAACCCAACTGCGTGGTTCTGTAATGGCACAGCTGCACTTGACGTGTCCAGGGCCGGGTAACACCCGCTTTATCTAGGCTGCTCGTCACGAGGCTTAGATTCCTAGCAATCATCTTTTCTTTATACTACTCCAGTATATTGACATCTCCATTTGCAACTGTATCTACTGATATACCTTCCTACTAGGCCATACACGGGCGTATGCCTTTACAGGTTCCTCATGGCTGGGTAGTGTCATACCTTCCCACTTTGTGGCTCCGCTCCTCCTGTCAGAAACGCACTTGCTCGCCAATTTCCTCCAAATGTCCCAAGGGTTGTGGTGTAGTCATTGAGATCACATCTTCGCCTTCTTGCTTCACTGCTTCATCTTGCATAGAACCCAAACGCAGATTCTTGCCTGCAAAGATTAGTCGCAAATGGTAGGAAATATCGCTACTGTCCACTATAGGTCAATCTGGACAGATGTGATTAATGGAATGATGTAATCATGTTGGACTGCGATTTTGGATGTGGCTTGCCTGCTACAGGATTATCAGTAATGAAGCAGGCACCAACACTTTACTGGGATGACAAAGCACATGCCACAGCCCAAATGTTGTACTCAAGACATCAACTGTACGCCAGGAATGTTGGGGGGATGCTTCAATCGAAGTAAATATTCTTATGCGTGGCCCTAGGTACCATATCGTTCCGAAGCATATGTCAAGGTAAAGTAAATGAGTAATTGCTACAGGTCGAATATGCAAAGGGGACAAATGGCAATTGTAGTTGCACATTCTTCCAGATGTTTTGTAAATAAATCCAACCGTGGCGTCAAACAGTACTAGCAGTACATGTGACCAATGGATACCGTAGTTCTTTTTCTCATTATTCAATAATTGCTTTCTTTTAGCTTTACATTGTGTGCTGGTTTTTGGTGAAAGATTGACCCTTCCTTTCAGAGTACGTCGTAAAGGATTAGCTTGATACTGATTTTACACATGTAACTCATAATTATCTGACACTGATTGTCTTTGAATATGTGGTGGAGTTGAAGAGAGCTCTCTCTGAATAATAGCTGGTTCTTGTTCCCCACTAATGGTTTGTAATTCGGAACGGATGTTCTGGTTATCGAGCACCCACTGAAATGGTGGGTCCAACTGGACCAACGCAGGTATCCACAGAATGCACTAAGCTGCATATAGATATTGCAATTCCTCAAAAGTAGCTGATAACTTTCCCAAGGACCAAAACAATATGTCGGCTTCGTTTCCGAAGGTAATACTCATCTGCAGTGCGGGGCTGCCGCTACAAAGCTAATCATATTTTGGTATAACAATAATAGATATAGGTCGTGTTAAGATTGGTTCCACTGTAACGGTTCGGTTCCGGGACCGGATTGCAAACGAACAGAAACCCTTGCAACCGGTTATACCCTTTCAACCAACCGAACCGCACGGAACCCGCAATTTTTTTGGCCCGTTCCACATTTTACTGAACTCCAAACTTTGGTTCCAATTAAGTATTTGAGTTCTGACTGTATCACACTATGATATACATGTACCAGATGCAGTTTCAGATGCGCTTTCACCTGCCACTCTCCAAATTGCAATCCGATCCTGAATCGTTGAGTCACTTCGAAAAATGTTGAATGTGTTGGCGTAGTTTCACTCAGTATCCATGAATTGTGATCTGATCCCACATTGGGAAATAGGAGGTGAAAGAGCATTCAAAACTGCATGTTTTACGTATATATCGTATTGTGATAGGATCAAAACTTCAATCCTAATTGGGGCCAACGTTCTGCGTTCACGAAGATGAGGCTCTGCAGTAGGATCAACCCGGCCAAAATACCACGGGTTTCTGTCTGTTCCGGGTAACAACCCCGCCCAGGAAGAATGCATTGTGTTTCTGGACGGTTCTGGAACAGAACTGAACAATTCATCCGGTCCAAATCAGGACTGCGGGCGGGTCACACCGACCTGTTTGTAACACTAGATATACGGATCAGAAACACACAATAATATTTTATGATCTTCATTTGTTGTTAGGTTTTTCTGACTGTTCACTGCTAGAGCTCGTTCTTCTCCTTGCCGGAACAATGTGATCTCTGTATAGTCGAACCGCCAGTACATGCTTGATTCGGGAATCTCGCTGTTACATCATCATTGTTTGATAGCATATCGTAGAGTTCATCTTTAATGCATGATTGGTAGGTGCCATGGTGCCCTAAGGTTATCGTGTTCATGCATGAGTGGTTTCAAGGCGTTACACCCCCAATATGGGCAATCCCAATGACATGATATCCAACCCGCATTCTGGCAGATCATAACTTCAACTTGGTCATCTTACTTCCTGCTGTATTCGGTAGTTGGAACAGCTGCTGAGACGTAACCCAGATCGTGCTCCATCGCAATATAACTGCCTCATCTTGAAGGCTATTGAGCTTGGTTCATAGATTCAGTGGGTGACCAACCGATACTATGCCGAAGTAGAATGTGCCGTGTCCACTCGTAATCCAAACGAGTTCTGACGTTGTGCTCCATACTAACTGAACCTAATGAGCAGGGTTGCTCGAGGCCTCATATCTTCAGCAAATGTCGTAATTCCCTCAGAAACAGCATGCTTAGGTTTCGGCACTTCTGTAAACTGTGTATTGCTGCAAGTTGTTCTCACCACTTAGCGCATGAGACTACAGATCCCTCTTTCTTGCGTATTGCTCATCGTGTGCTGCACATGTAATTCTGCGCAATTGCACGGTAATTTTGTGTTGTCCCGCTAGATCAGATCTACTTGGTGTGGCCAATTATTACACCACTGCTGAAGGTTTTGCAATTCACAGAATTGGCGACGTAACTACATCGTCTAAAGCGCTTCCCCTAATCTACGCATAGTCGTATCAAGTGATCAACATGCGGCTCAAGTCTAATCCCACTGAAGATCACCTGAATGACAAACATAAAGGCGTTCTTTGCATAGTTGGTGTTTTGCATATGGTATGGTAGTTGTAACCGCATGTACCTGCCTGTGATCATTCATGTATCATTACAACTGCTAATTGAACCCTGGAGGGAACACCTAACAAGGAAGAACACCATGGAATCAGTACAGACATAATACAGGACAGAAGGAACCTACAATATACTGCCCAGAATGGTAGGGAAAGGCACCGACCGAAGCCCTGGACATATGGCACCAGCTGTATGCTAGGCTACCCATGTGCAGAACGCACCAAAGTAACACAGTTACAACATGGCTCCAACATCGCAGCAGGGTCAAATTGAACCAACGTTATACTGGAACAATGGTTGAGATGTATCCACCTACCTGATACCCGAATATCTGTCACCGACATTGCAGATTAGACGCACTCTGAGTTGGACCACTGATCTTCTGCTGGGACTCGAAAACAGAAACCAAAAAAGACAATAATCCCTCTCCTGGACTCGCGAAGATACAAGTCTGAAGGAATAGTACAAAAATGAAATAACATTGCTGGTAACATTGGCAATGATGCCGAAGAGAATATTAGTTGTTGTGCGGGGACAGGTTGAAGAAAACAGAACCGAATGATTAGATGTGGTCTCAGAAATCTTTGAGAGAAGACCATGAGTGATCGTACAGTTGGGCTTTGAAAAGAACCAAAGACAGAGCGCCCCTCAAAATGAGAATCAATTGACCCAACTGCCCTTACAAGAACTGACCAACTACCAACTGAACTTACATGACCAAATACTTCCAAGTCACCTGCTAGACCACCATCCCATCTCCAAAACACTACTAACAGTACCGAGCAGAATCTCAACCCAAAACACAGGATCAACGTCTAACGCTTGATCCAGTCGCCTTAGTTGTCTCTCCAGTGGTGGACACTTGACCAGCGCTGTAAGTGCCGCCAACGCCTGGTCCAATCATGGATACAAACCAAAGCAATTCATTCAACCATTCGCCCTAACCATGGCTAATCAAGAGACTTACATTCCACTCCCGGAAAGCATTAGTGCCCCAGTCATTCGATGAGCAAACAATTACACATTCATGGGACCATAAGCAAGCCCCTCCTGGCTCCCAGAGATGTATTGGCCACCAAATAACATTATGGAATTCGAGCCATATTACTAGGCAACAACCATCATGCCCAAATAACAGACCCAGAATGCAAGGGATCCATCAAAAACTCTCAACCACACAAACGTCAGCATCCAAATCAATATAGCAAAATCAAACAGTATCCTGCTGAGGAGCATCGGGGGATGCTGAGAAGATAAGATAGTATGCAGCAATGAAGAACCAAGTGATTGGGTGGATCATCAATGTTTCAGAAAAGGCGACTGAGGTCAATAGTTGAGAAAATAGTGTGCGGAATGTGTGGTATGATGAGATGAGAAGGTGGCTCTCTACCACGAGGTCTCCCAAATATAGATACTGCCCTGTCTATCACCCCATCGCCCATTACTGCTGAATCTCTGTATGTCCCCATCACCCAATCCATCTCCATCATCCCTGTATCGCTGAACTCTGGCCATCTCTGCCTTGTGCTATGCTGAGCAGCAATGGTGGTTAGAATCTGGTTTTTCCATCGCAACTTCACACTGGCCCATTGTCCAAAGCATACCACACATGATCCAAATATCGATACACCCTAATCCGATAGAAGATTCATATCATTGTCCTTTTGGGAAAACACAAACGTATACCCAAAGGTAAACCATACTGCCAAAGAACAACAATTACCATACAAGAAAGTCATAACCGCAAAGGAAAACCATAACCCCAAAGGAAGAACATGACTTGAAATGAAAATGATACAGACTCTCACTGCTTGAGCACATGCGTTCACCAACCACCCACTGTGTCAATCGTCCATTTGCCTTGATCATGTTTGATGCACGAGATGTTGCTAAGGGGAGTCAGGAAATCAACTATCACTGAATGCATCGCATATATGGATGTCGTGATATGTTCATAGGCTGCTAAAACCGACTACAAGTCTTCATTTACTGCTTGTTCAAATATTTGTACAGCTTTGATACACATTCCACTCTCTGGGTGAGATATCATCGTGGTCTTGTCGTCCGACATTCTCTTGCAGTCCATGTCAAGGCTGCGACAATCCAGAAAGTAGTTCACGTATAGTTGAGCCTCAATGGCATGAACTGAACCATTACTTCTGCCTCTGGGAGTGGCAGGCCGGTCGCACTTTGCGGTTCCCATCTGCTCAGGAACAGTAGTCATTTCTGGGGTCGTACTCGCCCCATTGATCATCAGCAACAGTGCTAGTTTCCTTCTGAAACTAGAGGGTGGTCCGGACGGCGCTGATGGCTCTGACGCAACTTAACACCATCTGACAGAGTTTACACTCTTCCTGGCGCCCAGGCGACGGGTCGCATTGTATACTTACCTCCATTTCTTTGCGCCTGGTATACACTCCATCAGAATGACATGTTTGATACACTCTTCGCAGGGGCCGCAGTGATGCTGTAGCTGTTGACACAACGCCTGGCGATTAACACACCATTCTTCGGCCGATAGCCACATATTGCCTCTCCGCGAATGATTTATATTTGATGTCGCACTCGCCCTACAGATGTTCAGTTTGAGATGTTGTCATATATTGCAATACAGTTTTCATTTCGGATACATCGCTTGCCATTGCACTTGCTTTGCCATTATCGTATTGTACACGTCTGAAATATACAGTCTAATCTTCACACTGTCTAGTACTATACCTGTAGTCCTCAACATTCTGCGTTGATCAATCATCGGCTTACGATGCTCATTCCTCCTGATCCGCATCCGCATTGTCGCCATCCTCCCACTCATACCCATCAACATCACTTGTTCCCCACTCAAACCCACTATGTGCCCAGTCCTCCACATTCTTCGTTGATGCATCATCTGCTTGTGATGCTTCCTCCGCCTCATCAGGATAGGAATCGTTGCCTTTCTCACCCTCACACTCTTCGACGTCACTGGTTCCTCGGTCAACCCTCTCGAGTTCAGTTGTGGGATGTCATCGCCGGCTTGCGCAAGCAATGGCATCGCGCTGGTCGCTTTCATCACTTTCATCTTCGTAATGCCCGCTGCCCCCTGGCAGTCCGAAGTGTGGTTCGACATCCATGCAATTGTTGTCTATCGGGATGTTTGGGTCACCTCTTCCGAACTGAGGCTCCTCAAGCACTACATCGGAGGTCAAATACTCAAGAAGAATAGCATCGTCAACAGGTGCTGCTGAAACGCTGATCACCATGGCAGGCGTTGGGTTCTCCTCCTGTTGGATCCGACCCTTGACTGTAGCAAGTGTGTCGTTATACACCCTCTGTTGGTAGCTCCCTGATAGTGTGTTCCAGGTATTCATCAAGAATGCATATGTGTCTGCAATGCCAGGCGAGGTTAAAAACTTGCGACCTATTGCAGCGCAGCATAATGCATTCTTACCACCGTCATTCTTGTAATTGAAGTTGTTCGAGTGATGAGGTCTGTCCGCTTTCAGCTTTGACTTGGAATCTTCCATATGAATGCCTTTGTTCCTTTGCCACTCCAGGTGAGCATGGCGCAATGCGGTGCAGGTAAAAATGTTCAGTGGCAAAGGTATATCACTGCCCTCGTCATCAATCATGGAATGATTCAATCCATCAACCTACTTACAGCCGATATTCGACTGAGGAGAAAATGTGATGTAGATACCCCGCGGGATAGCTTCTGCCAGGATGGAATGTGCACAATGCCCATTCATTAGCAGCTTTGAACACTCTGTGCGTTGGATTTGCACCGCATACACCACCTTCCACACGGTCAGGTACCGGAAAAATATACCTATTGTGTGCCAGAAGGGAATCCATGAATTCCAAACGCTCTTCGTTGAATTCAAAGTGGTGGAGATCATATAGCTCTGCTATATTGTCCCTCGCCGATTGAATAAAATGGGATTCAACCTTAGCGACTTGTGCGCGGACGTGGTACCGGTTTAACCGTGTAATATCCAACGTGGGCAGTTGCTTCAGCATACCTCTTTCATAATCTCATTTGTGCGTCCCTCAAATGCTTCGGAGCAAATGTTGTTTTGCTGCATTGCAGTGTTCCAGTACATCTCTATGATCTACCAGTGTGGGGCTGTAACTAAAGCTTTCGCAACGCGTCGCGTTGAATAACTTACCGTCTCCAATTCGTTTGCACTCATTAACGGCCTTCTATTCCACATGTAGGGCTCCAAGTGTATGCCTGTTGCTAATACATGACGTGTCATGTCGGAGTGACCAAATCAATGAATACTGCTACTGCCCGAGACCACGGATGGAGGTGTAGAAACCACCTGGATTTGGAAACGCCACTGGCTCTGCCTGTGAGTACTTCCTGTAGCTCTCGTTCGCAGTGGATTTTTAATAATCGCGCAGGTTTCGGGAGCCGGGCTGGGTATCGGCAGGTTTTCAAAAGCACTGGGAGGAGTGGGAGTGCTAGCAATGCCGGATGTGGGGCTGGATACAACACGACTCGTTGGGTCTGTCTGTGAGGTTCCGCTGGGTGATGGTGTGTTACAACTGCGTGTACCGTGCGTGGCAGTTGGAGTATTTATGGACCATCGCTGTGTAGGGGATGGGGTGATATCTGGATGCGAGAATTGTTCAGCGAAAATGAAGGGGTGGAGTTCTGATCTTGGATTGTAGAGGCTACGGAACCCCCGCCTTGAGAGGAATCACTCGCGCCAGGCGGTCCAGAAACTCGTCTCTTCGTGGGGGGCAGTTGGGAATTCCTCAGCAGCTTGGGTGAGCAACGGTTCCAGGTGACCCGGCCACGGTCAGTCCAGGGAACCGGATCGGATGGTCGTGTTCCGGTTGTCATCTGGAAAATCAGGGTGACCCAGCGGGTTTGTGAATGGATTCAAACTGGACCACTGTTTCATTTCACTGTTCCTACAACTGTGGCTCCACTTATATGTTTGAATTCTCAGCGTATCGCAACATGATGTATACGCGCAATGTCGAGATTGATACCCTGTTTCATCTCCTATGCTCAGATTAGCAATCGGATCAATATTCGTGGAGTTGGTGTGAAATTCAGCCGAATATCACTCCAAAATAACTAGGTTTCCATCCTGACTCGACAACTATTGATCCGATTGCAAATCGGAGAATAGGAGATGAATGAGAGCATCACACTGCATATTTCATATATAGATTATGTCGCGATATGATCATAACTGCAATACTAAATTGAAGCGACAAAAGATGACTTTTGAGGAGCAGGTTTTGTGTGGAAACCCGTTGCAATGGTCCGGTGCCGGGTTGGAACTGGACCCTGAACCGAACGAGGATTTTGGACCCGTACCTAACACCACCACAGGGCCACGCTTTTGTCCATTCTGGCGATTAGCAACACTTTGAAAATTCTGTACGACCAGAGACGTGACAGTGTGAGTGCTTTGTGAACACATCATCCGATATCGATGTTCGACATAAAGACTGTAGGAATCTTTTCCTCTGCATGGATATGTAATGGCAGGCAAGGTAGACTCCTCTTTGCGCAACCATTGAGGGATTCGACACAAGAGGGAGGTGCAGTGTAGATTGCGCCAGACTCTGAACCCTGACAATACTTGGGGACGGGATCCCTTAAAAAGCATTCAATTATTGGGTTAACTGCTATCATATGAAACTCAGATTGAACTGAGCATTAATATTCACTGTTACAGCGACATGTGAAGGTGTATTTTCACCGCTTGAAAGGTGTTTATGCCTTCTCGGCGCAATTCTCATAGTATTTCACACGTTCTTGGCACAATACTTCGAACCATCGATTATGTATATCTCCAGCTTCCCCGTAGAAATCCTGCTTTGGCAGAGCTAAAAGCATCGCACACCGAACATTGATGTAATCTCTATCCTACCATATCAGTTGCGTGTGCTTGGTTGAACGCTAGGTGTTGGTAGCCATGTTGGATGAATACATAGTTGGGACAACTTGAGAACTACTCAGTTTGCTCCGAGATGCATGAGGTCAGAGAGATCACAGTGGTATGTTATGACAAAGCAATGGCCGGCGTCGCATGCTGTTGTCACTGCGAGTACTAAATCTCGTCTCGAGGCTCCTCATTCATGAGGTGCTTGGTGGTTGTGCAAGATGAAGGCTGGGCCGGGTTGTGTTCATTAACCAACAAAATGTGGGATATGAATTGAATCGCAGGAACTCGAGTATATATATCTTTTCCTCCCGCCTACACCTCCATTCTCTATGTTTCGCGCCTCCAGTTCAATGCTCTTTTCTTCCCATCATAAACACACCGCCAGCATCCTGGACTATCTCCACATCACATCACTTGCACAAAACAAGGCCTTTCGTTCCAAAACACACCTGATACGCTACCCGCCTCTCAACGTTCACTTTGGGCTCTCTTCCACTAGGTTCCACTTCATCACAATGCTAATACGTCGGATGTTGATTCATTTTCAACTCGCCGCAACGGCTCCACTGCGCCCCCTCCAGAGAAAAGGGGAAGGCAACATCTTGGGGAACAACGCCAATATCGGTAAGAAATCGAGCGCTGTCCTTGGGTTGGGACCGCATAAAGAGATTCATCTCGGAACACTTCTGTGGACTCATACGGATATACCCTGCTTGAGGTGTCAAGGATGAGAGGGCCTGGGACCTCTTTCATGATTCAATCATTCTTGATCCAGTCACAACTCGCCACTTTTCACAATTCCACCTAGTGTGGCCAAACCGCCGGAGCAGGAGCTTACATTTTCGGGAGTGGTGGGCAGCCTTCCGCTCATATATAGTGCAAATGTTTGACAAATACCACCACCAGATGAACAATTGGGAGTGGGACAACCCCCGTGCATTCAGGGATCAAGTTGATCTCTCCGATCTGCAGACAACCAGCTCGGGAATGGTTTGACGCACCGTCTAGCATTTCTCTTGGTAATGTAGCGATGATCCCTGGGCAAAGATTGAGCCGACAAGGTGCCGGCAGTACAAGGCAGGCGACTTCGTGCCCGTTAGACCACTGAATTGGGATCAGATGATCGATGAGGATGATGATGATGAGAACTGGGCGCATTCCGGAGCACCAAGTGGTGGACGGAGCCGTCCTGGCGATGAAAATGACATTGATGTGGGCGAGGGTGCAGTGGTCACACAGGGCGGTGAGAAGGGGAACAGGAAAGGAAAGGGAATAAAGGATCGGAAGAGGAAATGGAAGGGGAAGGGGAAGGGAAACAGTAAAGGGTGAGGTATTGTTAAACAAACCCCAGGGGGCGATGATATCTCTCGTGCCGTTGCTTTCCAGTGGCAGAAAGTAATATCAGTTGCAGAATTGGACGCGGAGGTCCAACTGGAGCGGGGATATACACAGCTGCAAGTATCGCCCGCCGTGTCAATTTCCTCAGATGATGATACCGACACTGCCAAGTCGCACAGCGAATATGAGTCAGAAGATGATTGGGAACTGGATATGTGCATCGAAGATGATGTGGCCGCACCGTATGGTGTTGATTCAGACAGTGATGTTGATATGGAAAGGGACGGTGATGATGAAGAGGATGAAGACGAAGCGAGCGAAGATGAAGACAATGAAGATTAGGTGGAGGAGGAGGAGGAGGATGAGGATGAGGAGGTGGATAAAAATGAGGATGATGGCAAAGAACCTGGGACGATTGGCCGGGGCGAGATGGTAAATATGTCGCCTGATGATGAAGATACCAATGTCGATCATCAGTGAATTGTGCTCGCTGAGCATGGCCTGGGGATGAATGAACATACCCCACAGCCACAAGCACCGTTGCCTGGCCCACGGTCAGAAACCCTGGAGCCTTGCCCATGACCATGACCTCCGGAGACTCATCCCCTCAGTGAGCTGGAGCAGTGGGCGCTTGTGGTGTTGCAAACACCAGCCCCTGCGGTGGCAAACCTGCGGGAAGCTGCGGCAGCTAGAAACACCTTGGATGTGACTGTGGATCAGCAGCTGTGATCGAATACGCAGGTGACAGCAGTCTCCCCGATGTCCCTGTCCCTGATATCCCTCTCTCCAATGTCCTTCTCACCTATATCACACTCCCTGAGGTGCACATGGATGGCGCGGTAGGCGACGAGTGGACCAGTCCTCCCGTCGCAGACGAGGCAATGGTTGTTGTGTTTGGGTTAGGGTTTGGTTCTTGGCTTGTTCGTTTCCTTTGTTCGAAGCAATTTATCTCGAGTATTGATTATTACCTGTGTCGCAAGGTTTTTGAATCGCTCAAGGTTTATCATATTCATGGGTTTTGTATTGGTTGTATTTTATTGGTTGTATTATATTCATATTATTATAGGACATTGCGCATGCAGCATTATAGCAACTCCTGGCATGTCAGGAACCTCCTTGTGATGGTGTGGTTGCTCAATAAGTTAGCTGAAAGTATCGTGAGCTTACACACAACGCTGCTCAGGCGCGGCACCAACTTTGATCCCTGTCCACAGTGTTTACTCCACTCCTAGCATGCCGTCGACAATGTCAGAGAAGACCCCATTCTGTTGCCCCCAATTTTCATTACGAAGCAAGTTCACCTCAGACAGCTGGTGACTTAAACATATCAAATTGCACCATCCTGAACACCTTCAAGTTGCATGCCAGAAGAATGTGACTATTCGCAGCGCGCCCCTATGCTTTGAACCCGCTCAGCATCGTGCATTCAATGCTAACAAAGATTGTGTCGAAGACTTGTATGTTTCTCCTTACCTCGAACACGTCAAAAACATCACAGACTCGTAGTCTCAGCCACTACCACCTCTGCCGCGGTGAGAAATATACCGCGGCGCTGGCGTTCTGCTGATTGAAGGCATTGCTTCGCCATGGGAACGTGACACTCACGGCTGCCTTGAGACCAACCTACAAAACAGTGCCGAATACCGGTTAGCGACTTGTAAAGAGTTCAAATATATCTAGAATGGGATCAAGAAGAAAGGTATTAAGACGTACTATGACAATGTGCTGAAGGAACAGGACACAGCTGTATGTTTCTCAATCTGCAAAAGCAGGGATTGCGTCAAGTAGATCATGGCTAGCATGCCAGATGATCAGGCTTTCAGTGAGTGGGAACTACACACTCTCGGGGATATGAAATGGAATGACAATCACCAACGCCCTATCGAATACTGGAGTCGAGACATCATCAACAGAATGAGATGGTAGATACAGCAGCGAGCCCACGCCGAGCATCTCAATTTCCGCCCGCAGCGTGACTTGGCCAGCGATATGCCACGGAACAGCCGCTATAATGAAATGCACACTGCGGACTGGAGGTGGGAGACACAGGTAACAAGAGGTACTCGAGGATAATACCGTGCCAATCGAAGTTGAGTCAAAGTTCTCAGAGGGGAGTACCCTTGTTCCCCTCATCGTCATGTCCAACGGAACACATCTCTCGAATTTTGCTGGGGACACGAAGGAGTGGCCTGTATATATGACTAGTGGCAATGTGGCATCGATAATCTGCCAGATGGGTTCAACACACACTGTCGGAATGGTCGCTCTCCTACCGATTACAATCAAGTACCGCAATATTCCTCAGCAGAGGCTGGTTGAGCATTGGCAAACAAACCTAGAGGTGCTGAACAAAGTACTCCAGTAGCTAAACGGGCCACTCGCATTCAAACGACATCCCAGAGCCAGGAGCGAGTATTAGAAAGTTTTCTGTGGAGATGTCAACTTGAGGCGTTGCAAAACGGTTTTAGTGTCATGACTTGGAGAGTTTTCAAGGTATAGCTACCTACATCATCACGAGCAGCATGTCTGTTGTTGGTGCTAGTGTCCACAAACCAACTTGGAGATCATGTGCATCCTGACAAGCAACACCCCCGGCAGGATCACAACCTATATAAATCGCTCAGCGATGCCAACACCAAGGGACCCGATGCAGAACTCTCGTAGCGCCATGTTCACCGACAATTCAAGGTGTTTGGACATATCCCCAGTATTGTGACTGACCTCCCAAAGCCCGACCTCCTCCATACCATGCAGATCGGCATGCTTGACCGCCTCCATGGGCGGATTATCAATTTGATGAAGACCCATGAATGGCTGGACAAGTACAACACAATCAGGTTATCCGTGCCTGCTTACAACGACCTCACACGTAACAATAAGTCATATGAGGAAGTTTCTTAATGGAATCGGGATGAGATGAAGGAAATGAGCCGGTACCTGCTTGGAGTTGTAACCCAGTGTCTGCGAGGCAGAAACCCCGCTCAGCGTCCCATATTCAGTCGCACAATTCAGTGCACAGGGGCATTGTTACAATTCGATATGTATGCTCGATATTCATCTCACCGTGATGCAACATTCAGCTACATGGAGGACGCCTTGAATCGTTTGCACACCTTCAAAGATGTTTTATTGCTCAGGCGAGCCGGCAAACAGGCAAAGGCAAAAGCTAATGCCCTGACAACAGAACTTGTGAAGAAGTGAATCGTAGCTGAAGGATCCACAGCTGAAATCTGGACTCCATCCTCGAAGGGGCGCGAAATAAACGCCTCCCAGGATTATATCAGCCAAGAGATGGATTGTTCCCAGGGGTTAGCTGCCGGTTTAAAATTTCTGAAGACCCACTTGATGTCTCACTGGGCCGAACAGATTTGTCAATACGGACTCTTGCAACAATATTCTGCCGAGCGACATGGACAAGCACATGGAAGAACCTCACGGACGGTTGGAACGCCTCAAATCACATTCTCGACTACCTGCCAACAGTAATCACCCATCAGTGTCACATTCTCTGGTTCAAGATGAGAGAGCTCAATATTGAAGCCCTCGCTCAGACTCGGGAGAACAGCGCTGCCACCTGCAATGACCTCCCTTCCGGTGGTGATCTGGTTGCACACCTGAGCCCCCAGTCATATGCCAAGCCCGAATTCATGGCACCCCAAAACTACCATGATGGAATGCATCCTGACACTATGATCAAAAACATCAGAGCATTCTTCGACAATATGCAAGAGGCAACTCAGAGCGTAGCAATATTTAGCGGCACGCGGGAGTTTATACAGCATCAGAGATGTCACACGACATATATATCGGATGAGTAATTGCACTCCATGGACCTCTGTATTTACCCTGGTATTAAGGTTCAAGTTGAGGGTTTAGAAGGTGAACGCATATCTCAAATGTGTGGATGCAGAGGAAGCCAGCGCTGGTGTGGAGGGAATCGACAGAACCACAAGGTGTTAGTAAGGCAACGCCAGCGGAGGTGTTATGATGTGGTGAATTGGCCTCTCCCGTGGCAACTGCAACGACTATTCAAAATCATGCTCCAGAACGTGGATGGAGCGTTCGTTGAGTACTTGTTAGCCCTGGATCTCACCACAGTACCTGAAAGCTCAGGTAACTTGGATCCCGTCTAGCAATCTGTTCAAGTGAGAAATGCACCTGCAGCCGTTTCTTTGCCAGTTATTATCGTGTGAAACATCATTGGTTGCGCACACATAGTTCCAGAGATAGCCACTAGTAGTAAGACAGGAAATGGATGGAACGAGCGATGGATTGTCAATTGCCACATAGATCTGGCGACTTGGAACAATGTGTATGATTAGTAAATAGAGAATTGGATTGTGCGCGCAGGTAGATGGAACGCGAGGAGAGATTTTCACAACATCACCCATTGCATTGCCATCCCGATGCAAGCGCGTACCAAATGAACCCATTCCCACGTATGGTCATAGCTGGAAACAAGGCCAGAGTGTTTGTTTGAAATAGGAGACAGACAGAGCGAGAAGGATCAGTAAAACCGCGATCGGAGGTCGATGTGCACTGCGACACCAGGTATGGAGCCTCGGGGCGGAGTAATCCGCCACCGGGGTATCTCTGACGGCTCTCACAGAGCGTGTTCACTCTGGCGGAGCCATTCCGCCCGGACGCAAATCTTCTCTGCTGATGTTGGTTAACATTGGTGGGATTGTATGGGCGTTTGTGTTGGTTGGTGTTAGTGGGATTGTGTTGGGCTCTTTCTCCGTAGGAGTGTTGGTTTCATCCTCAGATCCACACTCAGCCAGGTCCATCAAATGCCCTCCAACAGTACTCCCATCGCTGTCTTATTCCTTTCCCTGTGATGATGGGGTTCGTGGTGGGAGCATCTTGCTTGTATTGGCAGAGGTAAGTGGCATGGATATGAAATGTTCGGCAGGTGGTATCCCTAGCTTTGCTGATGGTAGTGATAGTGACATGGTACCAAGTGGGTTGGGGTGATTGCGGTCATCCATTCAAGGGTAGTAACTAATTGGTATTCCTAACCCGGGTACCATTCCAGTCCCATTCTTTCATACTCAAGGCTTTCTTCCAGCCCAGGGTCGTGATTATCCAATAGCTTTGTGCCTTTGTCAAAGTCTCTAGAATTATACCAGTTGTCTGTGTTTCACTTCCGGTGTTGAGTACCTAGATTGTTGGCATATCCAGCAGTGAGGATTCTCTTCTCAAACCCGGGATAGCAGGTTGTTTGGTTTGCCTTGCCAGTAAGTTGAGTCCACGGTTGACTTCTGCTTCTATTGCATAATATTTCATGGAATTTGTGATAGTGTTGCCAAAGGTCCCACAGTGTCCTCTGTGCCTGTGTCCATTTTTGCTGGGCAAAGTGGTGTTGCGTTAGCATCTCGCTTACCCTACCAAAGCTGTTGAGCACATGGAGGAAGTGGTTGTCTCACTTTTGCATTGACGAATTGGAGTCAAGGATGCTCTCCACAATGATGCACGGCCATGAGGCCTGGGTTGTGGTAGCTTCCATGCTATCTTCAAAGAGATGATCGATATTGACCATCGAATGTGTTCCGATTTGGGGGGAGAGTTCCCTAGTGGCACACTGCAAGGCATCTTGTAGAGATCTACCCGGTCTGATCAAGAAGAATTCCCATCTGAGGTGTGATTGTGTACCCAAACAGGCAGATACCGGCAAGGGATCATACGTGATAGTAGTGATAACAGTGGGGGGGATATCCATAGCCACTGAGGCTGTGGTGGCTGAGGGCATGGCGCCTTCTGTACTGCAGATTGGCGTGGGGGTGGAGTGGAGGCTTGTAGCAGCGGTAGTTGTAGATAGGGACGCTATGACACCATGCATCAGCAACAACTCTAGTTTCCGTCTGAAACACCCGGGTGTTCCGGACGGCTCTGACGGCTCTGACGGAACCTCGTACCCTCTGACGGAGAATTACACGCTTCTGTAACGGCGGCACGTGACCCAGGTCCGGGTAACGGCCATTCTATATAGTCAGCTTGCCACGAGACTTAGATCTCTAGCGATAATCTTACCTACACACCTATTTACTATCACTCGAGTCCACGTTTGCAACCGTATACCATAATTACCATACGTATGCCTATAAGGCCGAACGCTGGCGTACGTGCCCTTACACTAT
>Ga0307515_10004120_pt1 | contig 30269 bp, 20 predicted proteins | sample 17_EM_MG_FD_194513 | JGI IMG/M metagenome (GOLD analysis project Ga0307515, IMG submission 194513) | Populus trichocarpa ectomycorrhiza microbial communities from riparian zone in the Pacific Northwest, United States - 17_EM | ecosystem: Host-associated > Plants > Roots > Unclassified | place... | reverse complement strand
CCCCTTACTTCTAGACAATTAATTAACTACCAACTTTAATACCGCATACGTATTATATAGTGATATTCGTGCCCGTTAATAAAGCGAGTATACCGACACATATATTAAAAGGAAATAAAAAAGTAGAGAAAAGTTTTACTTTATATATTAATAGACCCTTATACTAATAATCTTAAAGCTACGTATATAGATTAACTAAGGGGGGGCTTAGTTATAAAGGAAGATAATAAGATCTTTAATATAAGAACTGCAAGCTAAGAAGATATTCTATAAGGTTATAACTATATTAGTAGCTAGATAAAGTAATAGTAAAGGCGTTAATACCTTTTAATTTTATTAAGAAGTTGCTAAACTAATTCTTTACCTAGCCTTTAAAGTAGTTTTAATAAATGGAATATCTAAAGACTTTCTTTATATAAGATAGAGCCTCTATAGAAGGTTTAGGGCATTAAGTTTCTTTTATAGCTAAGTAACTCACCTAATCTAAATCCTATTAAATATATATTGGGTTTTCTAAAGCAATATATCTATAAAATTAAGATAATATTTACCTCCTTTAGGGGCTTAGAGTATGTCTAGAGCTCCGCATAGGATGACCTTTTAATTAAGGACGCTAACGAGCGCACTAAAGCCTCCTAGGTTATACATAAAAAGTCAAAGAACACTAAGCAAGGAATAACTTCTACGGATAAAAAATAGATGGATATTACAGATGTGCTTCATTTTTGGTTGTTGGTGATTTGATTTGGTGAGGTTTGGTAGAGCGTATGAATACGACGTGGGAGGTACGGATACGGCGTAGAAGGTGGAATCGTGGTGGCTTTCCGGCTAAAACATGTACGGCGCTGCAGGATCTGCGTTGTGGAGAATTTAAGGTTGGGGAGCATCAATTCGTCAGTCGCGCAGGGATTAGGGATTATGAACACGTCCCGATTTGGAATTCAGGCTAAATTCGACGCTATCGAGCCCAAAAGGGGCGTACGGGTGTATCTTCCCTCGTATTATGCAGGAGTAAGTCTTGTTTCAAAGCAGGAAGGCTTGCATTATTAGTCTGCCCGACATCTTTCCAACGACGTGCTCTCAAAAAAATTTCCCTTAGTTTGCTCTTGTGTTCTGTCGTTCCTAGCATATCCTAGCTCAAATAACTCAAATAACTCATAGTACCGCGAATGATGTTCCTGTGGCAGTCGCCTGAGAAAAGCCCGCACGAGACGAAACAGAAAATACCGGCTTATGCAGCCATCTCGCCATCGCTGGGGTACTCAAGATCCGTGTGGCTGGGTACGGCTGAGTCAAGGACATCAGATCAGTGAAAGATTCAGAGGCTGAGAATGTAAGAGAAACCGAGTGCACGCCCCAGAAGTCCAAATCTCACCTAGCCGTGTACCTAACCGTGTACCTGTAAGGGCAGGTTACATCCACTATATCAGCGCGTGGTATAGGGCAACGAGATTACGGATCGCAGAGTGTCCAAGTAGCCGCACGGTCTTGGCCTGTGCTATCAAGAACTGGGAATGTAAGACATGTCGTCAAAGGCCGTTGGATATTGAGAGGTGGAGCGATATCATTCCGGAATAGGGAATCGCAACCTTGCAGGTTGCGTTCTACGCATTATGCACGCGCCTGTACTTGCGAGATGGTGATGCGATAGCGGATGCGATAGCAAATGCGAAGTCAACCTCTCACATTTGAACACCTTTTACTTCCATAGCGGAGCAACAAGACTAAAGCTAACTTGAAAGGGGAGGATGAATGAAAATTTATGGTTGATTGGGCAAAATCTAGCTCTTGACCCATAGGTTGTGTAACATCGCGAGGAGCGTTGGTTGTCCTTAGCAAAGGCTACCGAGTGGGGCGGTATAAGATAGGTACGCTAAAACTCACTGGCACGTGAACAACATTCGCGAGCTACGCCTCAAAGAATCACCGAGCTTGGCATTTAGGTCCAAGACGAAGCACTATCTAGGCGAGCTCTGTCCTTCTCCACAGATCTAAGCGGCCGCTGCAGTGTGCCTAGCTGGTTAGGTTGGAGGACATATTGACAGGCTGTTGACAACACCAAGATGCGGCCGGGGAAGAACGGGTGTTTTCTGATACCTCCTGTGTAAAGAGGAAAAGGTAACCGTGTCATAGCGAAAATACTCTGAGCTTAACAGTGCGACGAAAGGCCGAAGCTAGCGATGAACGGGGGCCCAAAATAGGACTAGTTTGGGTGATGTGATTTCGAACGAACACTGAAGAGATGATCGCTGAGTTGAGTTGATACGCTGCAAGGTCCGCCTGAAACGAACCCGCATTCGGTATTCAGGGTCCTGGAATTGTGGGCCAGTTTGCCATGAAAGCGTCATTCCGGGAAGCTCGCCGTTCTTTATGCTCTCCGCACTGCTGGCGGTCGAGGTTTATGAGATGGCCTTGCTAAGCACAACCCCACAACCTGCTTGATATTGCTCATGCTTAATATCGTGGGGGATGTGTCGTCTAACAGACCTGGTTTTTCGACGAGAACTCTCCGGCAACGCCAAGGTATGGTGGGCCATACGTACCAAACCGCCAACCGCCCAAAATCCGAAATTTTTAGAACTTCAAATACTACGGCCAACTTTCGTGTCTTAATAAAAATTTAACTACGCATTCTATCTATATACTTTTAAGATGTAAAATATAGATATTAATGAGCTAGATTTAACCATATTATTTATTATTAAAATTTAATTATAGGTAAAAAAGTTATTATATATTAAAGTTTAAATATCCTATAACTCTATATCTATATAGAGCTTCGTACAGAACTTTATACGGAGGCTCTGCATACGGAGGCTCCGCGTACATAGCTTCATGCAGAGCCTCTATATGCAGAGCCTTTGTACGCAGAGTCTTCAATGCAGAGCGTCGTGCAGAGCCTCCGTACGTAGGGCCTCCATACGCAGAGCCTTCGTACGCAGAGTCATTTCGTACGCAGAATCATTAATGCAGAGCGCTATACAGAGTGTCTATATACAGAGCCTTCGTGCGAGCGTTCTTAGAGACTTCCTAGTATATTAATACCGTATATCGAAAGAGTTTTAGAGCTCCGTATAAAGCTTTAAGTAGAGCTTTTGCAAGATTAAGACTAAGAATTTGATGTTCTGAAAATTTCGGATTTCGGGCAGTTGGGGTACGTATGGCCCACCATACAAGGGAATTTTAAAGTCATCCATTTAAATGAGACCAGCATCCATAACCAGCAATAGCATGGTAGCAACCCAAACTTCTCCAAGACGGAAGAACCAACTCAAAAGCGCCGTCATATTCTCCCTTGCCTTGCGTAATTATCTTTGGGCGCCAGTCGTCGGTCTAGGCATTCTAACCAGTGCCATCCTGGCCTGCTTAGAGATCTTTCGAGTGATATCTGTGGAATCGGGTGTCCCCTTATCTTCACCAATATAGTAGCTCGTAGCTCACCCAAGTCATTGGAACTACTGCAATCGTTAGTATAAAAAACCGGACACTCGCCGTCGGGGCCAAATGTTAGAATCATCAGCTCCCCTATGGCCTCAGATGTCTGAACACGGAGGTGAATGATCTTGTTGCTTCTTCCCGATTAGAGAACCACCAACCTTCCCTTGAACCGCATTTCATAGCTAGAAACCGGTCCTGACGCTCTGTGTGACAGAAAAGGACATGCTGGGCTGTAGAAAGGCTTTACTACGTAGGAAAAATGCTGAAAGCAAGACCTGCTTTGATTCAGGGGAGACCTGGCAGTATGCGTTTAATAGTGAATTCATTATGGGCTCTGTGATTTGGATGCGGAAGGTTCGTCGAAGGAGAGACGAACATGACTATATAAGAAAGGTCTTGTGGCAAGGAGACGAATAATACAATGAGGGAGGACTCGACCTAGCAGCTTTTGAAGCATTAGCTCCAGGCACATCTATTGAGTTATCATCTTCTGCAAAAGAATTACCGTCCTGGTCTTCAGCAATGTTTTCGGATAGGTTGGTTGATGTAAAGAAGTGGGCGAAGGACCTGAGTAGTCAATGCGTGTAAACGGCGTCATCAATGGCTTGAAAGACTTGAAGTGTGATAGACTCCAGAGTAGCCTATTTCAAATTCAAATTCATCCCAAAAGATCAAACTTTTATTCTAACCCATTGAATTCCGCTTATGCGCCTCCTCAACCGCACGCTCCCAGCTTGTCTTGTAAAGGAACACCGCTTCGATACTCGCAACAACTCCAAGAGCAATTGCTGGGCCCTATTTCAGGTTAGCACATATGTCTCAAAACCGAGAACATGAAAACAAGGTCGACTTACGGCCCATAATCCATACAAGCCCCATTTTAACCCAAAACCTGTTCCAAACGAAATCGGCATGGCAATTACATAGTATGCAAACAAATTCACATAGCCACCAATCTCTTGCCTCCCCAGTCCCCTTAACATACCGTTGCAAACCGTCGCTAGCGCATCGAAGAGCTGGAAAGCTGCGCACAGAGGTAGCAATCCCGCGACTACTAATATAACGTCTTTGTCGTTCGTGAACAGCGCCGGGATGTAACCTCTCAGCGTGCTCAGCATCGTCGCATTGAGGATTCCCACAATGAAGGCTGCACAGAATGCAACTTTCGCAGCCGTCTTCGCAGCATCACTCAGCGTCGCCCCAATCAGATTTGCAATCCTCGTCGACGCAGCGATAGATATCGGGAACGGGATTTGGAACGTCAGCGCCGCAACCGTGCTTAGCACGCTCTGAGCTGCCAAATGCGTGGTGGATATCCAGCTCGCGCTCAGCGTCAGGATTTCGAACGCCAAAAACTCTGCAAGAACCATGACCAGTCCTGGCAGCGCGAGCTTGATCATTGGACCCCAATTACGCAACGCACGCTTTTCGAAGCCGCCCCAGCACTCTCCACCATCAACGAAGCGAACGTAGAGGAGGAGGCAGAGAGGAAGTAGGTTTTCGGTCACGGAGACGGCAATGGGAGCACCGACAAAGCCCCATCCGAATTGCCAGACGAAGAGATAGTTCATGAGCGCATTCAACGGGGCACAGATTAATAATACGTAAAGAGTTGCCGAAAACAAGCCCTGGGCCTGCAAGAAGCGCTTGCCGCTTTCGAAAGCAGCGTAGCCGGGTGCGCCGGCAAGGAGAATCTTTAGATATAGACCGGCTAGGCGAGCAGTTTCCTTTTCAGGAACAATGGCGGAGAGTATAGCAGTTCCGCTAAGCCAAATGATGCTGATCGGGATTGTGATTAGCCAGAGGAAGTAAACCATCCGTTGCAGTTGTAGTCCGACAAGTTTCTTCCGTCCGGAGCCGTAGGCTTGTGCACAGAGGGTGTCGAGGGAGGTAGCGAGGCCCTGATAGACAGCGTAGCCGGTTATATTGGCCGTCACTAGAACCATATTAATCTGTATGGTCTCATTTTTTGCTGCAATGAGTTAGCGATAGGGGAAGAATAAACTTACTACTTGCTAGACTAACGGCTCCAAGCTCGACCTTGCCAATGTGTCCAACCGTAAATATGCTTGCTACTGTGAGAGAATACTGCAGTAAAAACGTCAAGATTAATGGACTGGAGTATTTTGCTAGCGTTTTTGCTTCTCGTTGCCATGTCGTATGGATCTTGCCTGCCGTAACTGCCTCCTCCCATTTCTTATTGATGTTGACCGGCGTGTTTCCTCCCCCGTACGGTTGGATGAGGTTTGCTCCAAGGAGGGCGGTACTCTCAGAAGGGGTGTCGTGGTCTGAACCTATTGTGGCTTCTTCGTCTGCTGAACTCCTTACTTTTCGCAGCGCTGATAAAGACCTTTTGCTCAAGCGTGCAGACAAGCCCCCTTCGCTACCTCGGCGCGGGTGCTTTGGCGGGATCAGCAGGTTATCCCTTAGCAAGCTGCGTTCTTCGTCACGCACGGCGGCACGCTCTTTCTTACTCAAGTAGCCGTGTTCAGGAACGGATGCCGCGAGGGGGACACAGGACCTGAGTCCAGGATTTACATAGCTTGGTCGATGGTATGTTTCTGTCATTGAGAACTCAAAAGGCCGTACTGTCGAGCTTTCAGAGTCGTCATCTTCAGAGCTGGAGTCAGGGCTCTCAGGAGCGTCTTGCAGATCTCGCGCAATTGCCTCCTCGGCAAGCGGCGAAGGCGCTGAGAACGAGCCTAATTGTGATCTAAAGCTTGTGCCAAAGGCATGCGATGACTCGCCACGCAATTGGGTCTGGTCGTGGGGATCTCCCATTTTCGTCGTGGGGCAACGGGTTGACCTCAACGTAGGCAGAAATTTACGATCTCCAGCAGCAGTGGGAGATTGGGCAATGAAAGAAAAGAAAGAAAACAAATGCGGGGGTCAATGAAGCATTTTGTAGGGCGCAGTGCCCTTAGGCAGCTCTCAAGCCATGTTTCTATGACTGTATCAAAAGACTGGCGGGGAGCATGCATTGTGTGCACAACGGCTTCCCTAATTGGGTATGTGCAGCCGTCGTTTCCGATAAGACGCCATTAATCCATGTCGACATCGCTTGTAGAAAGACGTAGACGGCACAGGCCGCGGGCACCCTTATACACCCTTAATTTCTATAAAAACTACCGCTTTTGCCTCGCTTAAATCATTCCACACGCATTCGCTCTTGCGATTAATGGCATATTCTTTGATTCTAGAGCTTGTCCGCAACATTCTACCTCATAATTATTACACACCGCCCAGGCATACTACCAAACGCTTCGTCGATTAAAGGGAGGCCCGAATCATCCTATCATTTCGAGAGTCATTCAGTGGTGCGTATAGTTTTCACATTACTGACACTGTGTTGCACACAGTGGCTTTGTCGTCAGAGAATGGGAATCTACGAGCACCAGATTGAAAACCTGACGGGATTGCGAGCCACCATCACCGGGTTGAAATTTGTGTGCACCGCCAAATGTGCAACCATGTATTCTATACTTGTGATAATTGCTCTACGGGGAGTAGATACCCTTACCCAGAATTGAGAGACACTCGCCAAGTACACCAACAAATACTCTAAAAAAAAATCCGTAGGCTACAAATACGACTCGCGTCTAGGATAACACCTTTGGATGCATGAGCACTGAAATCTTATAGTTACGGCTAACTCAATTCAGGTATCCTTCAGCCGTTGTCGTTGTGAAGTCATGCAATTCTCTATCTGTCTCGTCCTAACCGTTCCTCCTGGTCTTCTACAAGCTCATATGCAGGCCGGAATTTGGGAGTGCTTGTGCCGTTTTGAACACCATTTTCTGTCTGAGAGCCTCTAGGAGTCTGTGGCTGGCAAAGCAGGGCCGGGTTTGGGTGTGTATCAGTAGTACCGCCCAGGGAGGTATAACCACCTAAATAGATAAGAGTCGTTTGACTTCTATTAGTTATAGAGAGCCGTAGAGAATAGACTTACGGTCATATAAGACACAATACGGGATTTTGAGGTGGCGAATGAACTACATTTGAGCGAACAATTAGCAATAAGATCATGGACACGATTTGGACACGATTTCAATGGCGGTGTATTTATATTTTGGATATGATAGATAGTTCTGACTCACCGTCCAAATGTCAACGTAGTGCCACTCTATGACGGGATGTATACGCATAAACTCAGGCCATCCGTGATCTGTAGGGTCAAAGTGTGTCAGGTCAGTCCCGTGCGGGTCTGTCCGCCTCGTTCCGACGAATATAGCTTTTACCGAGGGTTTGTCGTGGAGATAGTCAGCAAAGGCGGCTTTCATCGGTTTAGCATATGAGTCTAGGGAGAGGGAGTATGTGGCGACGCTAGAGGTGACAAAGGTCTCAACTTCAGTGAAAGGGTGAGGCGCTTGGATATAGACGCATTGGATGGGCTCGTGGTGAGCGCTGCTGACGTTGTTGGTAGTAGAACGGGCGAGCCCTTTCGAGTGGAGGACGGAGAGGTAGAGAATGAGAAGAACAAGGCAGTCCTTTCCTCCGTTGTAGGAGAGTGAGATCTCCGGAAGGCTATAACTATTTATTAGTCCATTGAGGAATATAAGATGTCATGTTGGTAAGACAAGCCAGCAGCATGTGAAGAAGTCAGGATGTACCTGTAACGGTCCAAGGCTTCAGATATGACTCCCAAAGAGATGCGAGTCTGCTCCTGGACGCTCCGCAAGTTTTGCTCGTTTGTCTCTTCGGTTAGGAAGGTGCTGATGCGGTCATGGATTCTCGCGCAAATATCCGGGAAGGAGAGCGGCGACTCAGGTACGAGTGGTGTGGATCGGTCGACATGATTACTATTATTATCTCCGACAAAGGATGCGGACATTGCGATACTGCGGTTGAAAACACGACATGAGACGCAGGTATGCTTGCGACTATGTGGAATCTATTTGCGGGTTGCTGACCTGGATACTTCTAGAGAGTTTCCAAAGGATTTACCGAAGGCGGTGAGAGGCAGGTACTTCGTACTCTGAGACTGCCAAGAGGGAGCCGTTCGCATTCCCCTCGTTCTCGGGAGAGCTCCAGCAGTAAATTGCCGGCCAACAGGAATGGCCCTGGACTGTTCCACTAGTAGTATGTTGAACCTCTTTCGCCACCTCGACACGGGTAGCTATTTGATATCCCTTATCCCGTCAATTTGTGTCCAACTGTTATCGATAAGAACTCGCTAATCGATTGAGCTGAATTCGATGCGCGTACTGAGAGATACTAAGCCTTTAAGAGCCGAACACTATAATATTTTAACATATAAGCTCAATCTTTGGAGTTAAGTCGCTCAATACGAGGTTGCCAGCACTCATCCTTTCTACAGAGCGGCATTTTGCAGATACTGCAGCCAAATAGAGTCCTTGGAGTACGCTCCTATTACGGCATTTGCGCATGGGCCACTTCTCGTTGGACGCTAACGGAATAAGGGATACACGGTGTATGTACGGAGGTCCCTAACAAAAGTTCTTGCACCTTCCTAATTAGGAAGTTTCAAACTGACGTACGCGTAAGTATAGGTGCGTATTTTACAGCCTACGTAGCGTATACTAGAGTCTACCTAGCGTATATTAAGGCACGAAAACTTTAAAGATTAATTTACTGGCCTAATATTATATATAATAAAAATTCTTTATTAGATTTTTAATTTATACTTAGTAAGATAATATATAAAAAAATAAAAAGCAGTAATAAGTATTATTATTCCTAAAACTTCCTAATTAGGAAGGTGCAAGAACTTTTGTTAGGGACCTCCGTAGGAACCGACGAATAATAGCATGGGCAATTGATTACCTACATGTCCTTACCCTATGGGTATCGGGCATGACGTTCCAACCTTCCAGAAGTTTAGTGGGCGCCAAGCCACCGATTTTCCCTCGTGTTGCGGCAAACCGATGGCGCGATTTGCGCTTGTCTGCTACAGGGCTTCGGGGGAGAATCGGGGTGACAAAGGTTGAAAATATACACCTCGCCGTGCTCAATTACCAAACTCCTCTCTTCATCTCATTCCATTCCTCTCCCTTTGAAAGTCGCCATTATGGCTTCAATCTCCACCGCTGGAGAGGCGGGTAAGTTGATACCCCCGCATTGGACGTCTGGGGATGCACGGATGCCCCTCAAACTGTTATTCGTAACCTTTATTGTCTGGCGGATGCGCTGACTCGAGCTCTTTCTTTTCAGTGGCGCGAATTGCATACCTCTCAAGCGATGTGATTATATCTGTTCAACCATCTCTCGCAACGGATTCCGAGTTCTCGGGCTTCCTTCGTTCTTACAGCAATAATAAAGCTCCCAGTTTAGTGGCAAAGGAGCTACCAGAGGTACTTTGATCCTCTCTCTTAACAATTTCTAATCGCGTCTGACCATTCGCAGATTCTTCCTGTCCGACACAATGCCGACCCTTTCCTCTCCGCATTTCAGCCCATTCGCTCCGGAAAAATTGTCTCCGTCACCACTACTTCCACAATCCTCGTCAAATCAATACCCTACCTCTACAAATTAGCGCAATACCCAGTCGTTATCCATGTATCCATACAACCTTCAGGCTATCCGGATTACTCCGACATCACATCCATCAGACAGTCTGGCTTTACCTTCTTACAATCAGAGTCACTCCAGGAGGCCCAGGATATTGCATTGACTGCCCATGCTTTGGCCATTAAATCAGGAAGAGGCGTCATCCATTTCTTCGACTCTGCGAACCTTGCTGGGGATAAGTCGATCCTTTATGAGAATCGAGATCTAGTGAAGCAGGTATTAGATTTAGGTGCTGCAAGTGTGTTCCAGAGTTTGTCAACTGGAGAATCCAGTCTGTACGCGGATGATGGAAGAGTTGCTTCTTTGGCTGTGGCGCGGAGCCAAGCTACTGTTGTCAACGGTGAGCCGATAGGGTGTGTGAGCCCTGCAGATGATGGAAAATCTTTGCCATTGCCCGACCGTTCAGGTGCACGAGAGTCCTCTGAGGGATCATCGAGACGCGAAAGTAGCTCTGCAAGTGACGCGTCTCTGTCATCTGCCACATCAGTAGAGTCGCTTACGTCGAGACCAATTTCCTCTGGTGATATCTACAACTTCGTCTCTCAGGTTTGGGCTACTGTGAAGGAATCCACCGGCCGATCCTACGAAGCATTCGAATACACCGGACCTTCAAATGGAGAGGCGGCACTCTTCCTTTTTGGAGCCGACACAGCTCTCTTTGCCAAAGAAATTGACACCGCTAGTTCCTCGGATCAATATGCAAATGCTGGAATAATCACGACTAGGCTATACAGGCCCTGGTTAGGCGCCACGCTAGCTCCACTACTCCCGAAGTCAATTAAGAAGATTGCTGTGCTAGAGCAAGTTCGCCGAAAGACTACGAAATGGGGCCCATTACTTCTCGATTTACTAATGTCGCTGAAGTCTAGCAGAGGAAACTCGCCAACCATTGTAGGCTACCAGTTGGGCTACATTAATGAAAGCACGGTGAGGCAGGCTTTGAGAGGCGTTTTCCAGAATCTACTGTCCGACTCTCCCATTCAGAACCTTCAGATTGGTAATCCTGAAGGGCCTCAGGTTGAGCTCGAAGAGACCAGGCTGAAGCAACCTGGACTGGAGAACGCATATATGAAGATACTCGATCAAGTATTTGGCCAACGGCTTCACATCGCAAACCAATTAGGTGCAAGCCACGCTGGAATATCCCGGGAGAGATCTTCGAGCCCAGAATTCGGTTTTGGTTCACTTGTTGCACGCAAGGAACATCGGAAGCGCTTCATTGAACAAGTTCAGTTGGCTGCCAAGTCTCGCGACTTCGCTACTGATGTGCCTCAACAATGGCTTTCCAAGTGGGCTCTGGAAGCTGAAGATGGCGAGAAAGCAGGTGCCCTGGCGTCCGAGGTCATTGCAAGACTCAGCAACGACGGCTCGCCAGCTGCGACGCAGCTCCTTTCCTCCAAGTCCCTTTTTTATAAAGAGTCACCATGGCTGATTGGTTCCGATGCCTGGGCATACGACCTTGGGAATTCTGGTGTCCATCATGTTCTTGCGTCTGGCGAGAACATCAATATGCTGATTATTGACTCTCAACCATATTCAGAGCGAACAGCAGCAGATGCAGCAAGACGGAAAAAGGATATCGGCCTTTACGCCATGAATTTTGGAAATGCATATGTTGCGTCCGTCGCTGTGTACAGTTCGTACACTCAAGTCCTGGAAGCTATGATTGAGGCCGACAAATTCGACGGGCCATCAGTGGTTCTGGCATACCTACCGTACGAAAAGGAGAGTGACTCACCATTAACAGTGCTGCAAGAAACCAAGAAGGCGGTTGATCTTGGCTACTGGCCCCTTTACCGGTGGGATCCTCGTGGTGATGAGAAAGGCGAACCAAATTTCCAGCTAGACTCAGAACGCATTAAGAAGGGGCTGGAGGAGTTCCTCAGGCGAGATAATTATCTCTCTCAACTAATGAAGAGACACCCTGAGTTTTCTGCTAACCTTTCCGCCTCGTATGGCTCGGAGGTCAGACAACTGCAGAAGAGGAAAGCAAAGGACGCTTACAGCAAACTTTTGGAAGGGCTTGCTGGTGACCCTATGACAGTTCTCTTCGCTTCTGACAATGGCAATGCTGAGAACCTTGCTAAGCGGTTGGCTAACCGGGGTAAAGCTAGAGGACTTAAGACCGTGGTTATGGCGATGGACGACTATCCTCTGGAGGACTTTGGGAGTGAGCAGAATGTTGTGCTTATTACTAGCACAGCAGGCCAGGGAGAGTTTCCCCAGAATGGAAGGACATTCTGGGAAGCTGTTAGGGACTCGACAGATATTGACCTTGCAACGGTTAACTTTGCCGTGTTCGCTCTTGGTGACAGTCATTACTGGCCGAGGAAAGAGGACAAGATCTATTACAACAAGCCCGGAAAAGACCTCCATGCCAGACTGCTCACCCTAGGGGGTAAGCTGTTGACGGAATGTGGGCTTGGAGATGACCAAGATCCAGATGGTTTCCAAACCGGTTACGCTGAATGGGAACCTAAGTTGTGGCAAGCATTCGGCGTTGACAATATTCAAGGTCTCCCGGACGAGCCGCCACCACTTACCAACGAAGACATTAAAGCTGCATCAAACTACCTCCGGGGAACGATTGCCGAAGGACTGAAAGATGAGAATACCGGTGCAATCTCCGCAAGTGACCAGCAACTTACCAAATTCCATGGCACATACATGCAAGATGACCGAGATCTTCGCGATGAGCGGAAAGCTCAAGGCCTAGAGCCAGCCTACTCTTTCATGATCAGATGCCGACTTCCCGGTGGGGTTGCTACTCCTTCCCAATGGCTCCAGATGGATGCTATTAGCACAAGGCTGGGCAACGAGACAATGAAGTTGACCACCAGGCAGACATTCCAGTTCCATGGTGTTGTCAAAGGAAAGTTGCGGCCAGCTATGCAAGCCATCAACACAGCTTTGATGACGACTATTGCGGCGTGTGGTGACGTTAACCGCAATGTAATGTGCAGCAGCTTACCACAGCACTCACAATATCATACTGATGTTCACGCTATATCTAAGAAAATCAGTGACCATCTCCTTCCGTCTACGACTGCATACCACGAGATCTGGCTAAAGGACGAGAATGATGAGAAAGTACAAGTCGCTGGAAATGCGGTCGTTGATCATGAGCCGCTCTATGGCCCTACATACCTCCCCAGGAAGTTCAAGATCACTATCGCGATCCCACCCCACAACGATACGGACGTTTACGCCCACGACATTGGCCTTATCGCGATAAAGGGTTCTGATAGTCGACTTGAGGGTTTCAACGTCCTAGCCGGAGGTGGTATGGGTGTCACTCATAACAACAAGAAGACATATCCTCGAACGGGTAGCATGCTTGGCTACGTACCAAAGGACGTCGTTCATATTGTCTGTGAGAAAATCATGCTCGTCCAGCGTGATCATGGTGATCGCAAGAACCGTAAACACGCTCGTTTAAAATATACTATCGACGACATGGGCGTTGACGTATTCCGTGGCAAGGTGGAAGATCTGTGGGGAGACAAGTTCCAGGAGCCCCGGCCTTTCAAATTCGATAGCAACATCGACACCTTCGGCTGGCAGAAGGACGAAAACGGCATGAATCACTTCACCTTCTTCATCGAGAACGGACGTATTGAAGATACCGCGGACTTCCCCATGAAGACTGGACTAATTGAGATCGCTAAAGTGCACAAAGGTGAGTTCAGGCTCACAGGAAATCAGCACCTCATTCTCAGCGGCGTGAGCGATGAGGATTTACCAGCTATGAAGGAGCTGCTCGCCAAGTACAAACTTGACAACACAGACTTCTCTGGGCTGCGCCTCTCCTCTTCGGCCTGCGTCGCCTTCCCTACCTGCGGCCTCGCCATGGCTGAGAGCGAGCGCTACCTCCCAGAGCTCATCACCAAGCTCGAAGGCGTCATCGAGGAGAGCGGGTTACGCCAGGACTCGATCGTCATGCGGATGACCGGCTGTCCAAACGGCTGTGCTCGTCCTTGGCTGGCGGAAGTCGCGTTTGTGGGGAAGGCGTATGGCGCCTACAACATGTACCTTGGCGGTGGATATCATGGCCAGCGGCTCAACAAGCTGTATAGGTCGTCGATCAAAGAGGACGAGATCTTGGCGATCATGAAGCCGTTGCTGAAGAGGTATGCGATTGAGAGAGAGGAGAGCGAGCGGTTTGGCGACTTCTGTATCCGTGTGGGTTTGATCAACCGGACTACCGAGGGAAAGACATTCCACGACGATGTAAGTTGCTGTTCATCCTGTGCTTTTGATATTAGAACGCTTACTGACACTGTTTTCTAGACTGCTGAGGTCGAGTCGGACGAGGAGGCATGAGAAGTGGGAGAACTGAGAATGCATTGGGCGGCTGTGTTGTTATTGTCTTGCATGAAAGCTTACAGCTTTGGGCTCTGGCGTTCTTGTCATCATGTACTGTGTCTGTCTATCTATTTGATCCGTGCCTCTTTTTTGCTCAGTGCTTGTTGCCCTGATCAAATCTCGGAGAAAAGTAAGGATTGTTGGGGAAAGGAAAATACCATACAATAGCTCTAACACCATGACACAATCCTAAGAATGTTTGAGTATCAAGAAATGGGCCAAAGAAAATTCTAATTGAATGAAAAAAGCTATGATACACTGGTACTCCTAAGAGATAAAGTGCCTTGTCGAATAGCTCTAGCATCAATGTAATGACAATATCCTCTTGTAGCCAGCATAGGGAGATATTGTTGGACTCCGCTGCAGCCTAGCAAGAAAGCGTAGTGCAGGTGTATTCTCGTATCATCTTGCTGCGAGTTGACTATCTCCCCCAGCCACAAGCATTTATCACTGACCGAACCCTTTTGGGATCCAAAGGATGATATCTAGTCATGTCGCCACCTTTTGGAAGTAGCCTTTTTGGTGCGTCCTACCTCGGTTGGGGATTGCGATAGCAGAGCTTTGAGGAGCGCAAAGTCGGCAAAGACGTGCGCAGTACAACTCGCTATTCGGCATTAGAGACACGCTCATAACATTGCTCTCCCAAATACCCCACAGGGTTCCAACTCAGTGGTTCCTAGCCCGTGGGATGATCCAATATTTCCCCTGCCGAAAAGTCCCGGCCCTGGGGTTGCGACACTCTGTAGGCGAACGCAATGCGGCTGGCTAGTCCTCATGGGGTATCTTGAAGCTCGAGTCAGAGCTGGTGGATGTTCCTATCTGAGCATGTGTTTAGTGTTCAAGTTAAGATCTAGAAGTAACCTTCGTAAAATTTGGTTGGTTGTTGAGATGATAATTGTAATATACGATGCTGTGTGCGGCTGTGCTCCCGCCGGATCTAGCCTCGTTGGGCAGTCTTTACGTGTACTTGTGATGAGAAGAGATAGAGAAGTAGATTGCCGGTAAAATACTAAACATTCGAACGACCGGGGGTAAAATGTCAAGCTGCCAATTAAACTCGTAGATGAGTGCACATTGTTCAGTATAGGGGCCCGTATTCACGGTGTGTCGCTTACAGAGAGAAAACTGCTTTTGTCGCTCGGTGGACGCACGACAGAACGCCTCAGCGCCTGATCTAGCGGAGGCTGATTCTGCCCTTCGGCGCTGTCATGATCTTGCTGGCTTCGATGTGAATGTGAGAGTATGTGGCCGCTTATCGTGTTGACCCCCGTGCCCATAAGCCCTATCCGTCACGCTTCACGATGCAGACGGTTCTCTAAATAGTCTGAAAGTGTTGGGTGTATCCACGTCTCGCGCCGGCCGAGGCAGGGGGGGGTGCAGATTGGGTGTGGCGCACTGCAGGTCAATGCGCCTTCAACACGACATTCCGGGTGCTTCGAGGCGTGGAAGCTTGCAGAAGTCCAAGAAAGACTAGGCGGCGGTCAACCCACGCAAAAGCAAGAAGGTTATATAACGGCAGAGATAAGCTTCCAAAGTCCCACATTGACGCACTTGCCGCCCGGGCCATGTATGTAAGTTGACACACTGTTATCCCGTAAGAAAGGCCCCGAATGGTGGAGTTCGCGTTCCGTGGCCCTTCTTGGCATGTTCCAAGAGCCTGTTGTCGTCCATTTACACGCGTCCTAACTCGTTCTAACGCGCCCCTAAACCCGAAACACCCAAAATACCCACTCTCGCCTTATCAACACCAAGACTCTATACCAAGAACTGTACTCCCATGGATGCCGTGAAACCGCAACCGCCCCATTCCTGCGCAGGCCTAGCCTTGGCCCACCGCGCGGACTATTCCTGAAGCTGACCCGCTGCCGCAAGGCCAAGTCGCTTCCCCTAGCTTCGGCCAATCTCGGGCTCTGGTCGTGAGACGAGCCATGCGGCGGAAGGGCTGGGCATTCGTGGGCGCGACAGGTGAACGTGCTGCTTATCAGTTGCCAAGATGAATGTGAATGGGCGACGGGGGCGGGACGTGCGACTTGTGGTGGCTTCGCTAATATTAGTGGGTACGTATCTTTAATGGAGGGATGCTGAGATGAATACTTATATGACTTGACGGATGCCCTGTTCGAAAGCTAGGATTTGGCAGCGCACCTCACTTATTGAAAAGCTCCTCACGCTTTTGTGAGAGAAAATATACCCATAGAATCTGAAAACCCTAGCTTCGGCAAGGAAAGATGTCGACGACTGTAAGCCCCCTTCGTCCCCTGCTGTGAAAAAGTTGAATTGTACATGCTGACAACTCTACCAGCCTGAGTTTAACTCTGACCAGCCCAATGGTGGTGATTCTCTTACAGTCGACGTAAATGCCCAATATGCCGGCTTAGAGTACCACTACACCTACCTCGTCTTCTGTGGCTTCATTGTCTGGCTCATTATCCCGGGTATCGGTCTGCTCTATGGCGGTCTCGCACGGAGGAAGTCGTCGCTTGCCTTACTCTTCCAATCGCTTATGGTAGCTGCTGTGTGAGTACTTGCAAGCCGTTGCAACAACTTTTAAACAGAATGTGAGCTTATACAAGAAATAGCACAACATTTCAATGGATGTTCTGGGGCTATTCACTCGCATACTCCCGCACTGCCAACAAATTCATTGGTGACCTTGCCAACTTTGGCATGAAGAATGTCATGGCAGCGCCCTCTCCTGGCTCCGCCGTGATCCCCGAGATCGTCTTCTGCCTCTATCAGATGCTTTTCTGCGCCTGCACTGTTCAGATCGTAATTGGTGGTTCCTTCGAACGTGGTCGCATCGTCCCCTCCCTTGTCTTCGCCTTTATCTGGGCTACCGTCGTCTATTGCCCTATTGCATGCTGGACTTGGAACTCAAACGGCTGGCTGTTTCAACTGCCGTCTCTTGATTTTGCTGGAGGAGGGCCTGTCCACATCTCTAGCGGTTGGTCTGCATTGGCATATGCTTGGGTTCTCGGAAAGCGCAAGCACCACGGCGAGAGGTCACACGGCAAGGCACACAACACCACACTCGTTTTCCTTGGTACTGTTCTTATCTGGTTCGGCTGGTTCGGCTTCAACGGTGGCTCGGCGCTGAACGCTTCCGTGCGCGCCATGCTCGCCGCCTTCAACACCAACACCGCTGCTAGCTGCGGTGTTCTTGGTTGGGTCTTGGTTGACTTCATCCGCACCAAGGGCAAGTTCTCCGTCGTAGGTGCTTGCTCTGGCGCCATTGCTGGTCTCGTTGGCATTACGCCAGCAGCTGGTTTTGTTTCCGTCTGGCTGGCTGCTCTCATTGGCTTCTTGACAGCAGTAGTTTGCGCCTCACTCCAAGATGTCAACAAATGGTTGCACATCGATGAGGGCATGGATGTATTCAAGCTCCACGGTATCGGCGGCATGTGCGGCTCTTTTTTCACTGGAATCTTCGCCCAATCCTGGGTCTCTGCTCTTGATGGCGCTTCACAGTACCCCGGTGCTATTGATGGTGTTGGCGTCCAGGTGGGCAAGCAGCTCGCTGAGATCACTGCTATCTCCTCGTACTCGTTCGTCGTCACATGCATTCTTCTATATGCGCTCAAGTATATCCCATACATGCATCTGCGTGTCAGCGAGGAGGCGGAGATGATTGGTTTGGATATCGATCAGTTCTTTGATGAGCAGATTGGGGACTGGAGCATGCTTGAGTCCCATCACACACTCGAAGGTGTCAAACAATTGGATGCTAGCAGCCAGCGCAGTGTGAAGGCAGAGACACAAATTCCAGACAATAAGGAATAGCTCACTAAGACGAAGAAGTGAGAGGGAGTTTGGAGATGAATTGGTTTCTTAATTATAGCTGTGATACCACTCTTTCAAGGGGCTAGGAATTTCTTTATAGCTCATAGATGTAGAACCAATTTTAATTCAATTCATTAGATTTCCGGATCTTCGAATTTGCTATCATACTCTTAATAGTGACCTACGAGACCCCTTTCGATTTCGTATCTCTTCTACTGTGGCAAATTCCGGATAGTTTCCGGAGAGATGCAGAGTATCAACCGGGATGATTCCTAGGTATAAATTGTGAGGTCTCTTGCGTTAGAAGATCAGCTCCTCGCGGGTTGTTGGTTATCTTCCACCCCTGCCACACGTTGGCGGCTCGTTGGTGGAGAAGAGATCGAGGTGCGCAAGGCTGCGTGGCGTTTCTTTGATCCGTTTGTCGTATGTACCGCGGTCGCGACAGCTCAGAGCAACAACGCAACCAGGAAGTACTATCCTCTGCTATGGCTGGCTTTCGGTCTTGCTTCTCCTCAATCATCCCTCTCTCAAACTCTCTGTAACCACGTACTCTCTCATCCCTTATTCATTCGCTTCCGTTTATTTTGCAGCACTTTATTTCCCCCTCGGATTATTGAGATAGTTGTGTATGGCTTGAATACCTCAAAGACAATATCGTATTGCCAGAACTACGCCGAGGTATTGTTTCGAATGATCTCTAATATATTCCCGAGACTCAACTGGACCTTGGGAATCCACTCTATCATTGCAAAGCGAGTAGTATGACATTACCAACTATGAAAGACCGCTGCGAGGAGATTTCTAGCCCAAATGTCGCAAACTTTGTTATATCAATGTATGTGTTGCTCTGTTCTCGGCTTTCGGATTCGTGCAGGAGCTTACAATCCAATCTAGCATCATCCTTATCGGCATACTCGTCTCGTACCTCCCTCAGCACATTAAGATCATAAGACGTCGCTCGTCTCGCGGCCTTTCTCCGATGTTTGTCCTTCTTGGGACAGTCTCGGGCACCGCCGGCATTGCGAATATCCTCACTCTTCCATCAAGTCGTGCAGATATGGGTTGTTGCAAGGAGATCAGCACCTTTGCGTGTACAGCGGCATTGCTGGGTATTGCGCAAGTGGGCGTTCAGTGGACTTGTTTCTTCTTCATGTAAGACTCCGTCCGGTTTATGGCAGGCTCTTTGTTAATGAAGCAGTATGCTCCTCTTCCTGATATTCTTTCCACGGCGAGTCGACGATGTGGATGAGCCAGACCTCCCTACCTGGGTGGAGGCAGTTATGGTCCTGAGCGTCTCCATGGCTTTCTTCATTGCAGTTTTTATCGCCTCCGTTGTTTTCATCTACGCTCAGCCGGAGCATCTTCAGGGTTGGGCCAATTTCCTAGGCATTACTGGAACAATTCTGGCTTCCTTACAATACCTCCCGCAGATTTGGACCACCTGGAAGTTACAACACGTCATGAGTCTTAGCATACCGATGATGTGTATACAAACCCCAGGCAGCTTTGTTTGGGCCGCAAGTCTCGCCGCTAGAGTAGGGCCCGAAGGATGGAGCGCTTGGGGTCTCTACTGCGTTACAGGCTGTTTGCAAGGTGTCCTGTTAGCTATGGGTATCTCATTCTGGCTCCGAGATCGTAGGCAGGTGAGGTACGAATCAGATAGCAGTCTAGCAGGGAACCGACCAAATGGTCACGCCGCAATATGCTCTGAGGAAGGCTTGAACGAGCAAACGCCATTGCTGTCGGATTCCGGAATAGGACCTGAATGATCCTGACCTTCGTTTTCGGTTGCTGTTGCTTTTGTTTTTGTTGTGATCTCCTAGAGTGACAACAATGCAGCCAGTTGTACTATTTCAATTCTATCTTCGGCACCAACAGGGAATACAACCCATTTGACTCACTCTAATCTTGATGAACACAACAACTCTCTTAACTTTAGCATAAAGATGGTTTTAATTCTGTATGCTCTTCAAAATCTAAGATCCAGGCCGCATTGAGCGGTGTGAATCCGAAGTATCGAACAGGTTAGTACGACCGACCGGACCATCTCTGACAGATCTGCCTCCCCGTGGGCCGTACCTCATTCAAATATTCTCAGGAAACGCAAGCGAACTTCTTTGGTTAGCAACAGTAATTCATTGTACTGAATACCAATGCTGCCAAGCATGAAGTCAAACTTCTATTTTACCACCGAAACTACGGATCCATGGGTGATCCCTGATTACGTTGGTGGGCCTTTTGTTACTCCTAATAGCCTCGGCGTGATAGAGGGGAAGGTTGGACCCGGGCGCCTCATAAACTACAAAGACCAAGTCTAGGATTTAAGTATGTGAACCTTGCGTCCACCCTGCAAACTCCTGTAAGGTAGTGATAGTAATGAGATGGCTCAGGGCTTGCGTCTTACGCGTTAGTTCTTGCCAGCGAAGCGTTAATCGAGGCTGGAAAATCGAATCTTGAGAACTATTTCGTTTTAAATGCGCCATAAGTTGTTATACTTCAACGTGTTGAATAATTCTGGGGAGATGTATAAAGCAGAATTAGCGTGCACACGTAGTGCATCATGCTTCAGTATTAATGCTGCTATTTCTTCCCCTGGTAGGGTTCTACGATAGTTGGACCGTGCGCGAACACCAGAATCGGATTCTATTGGCTGGCTCTTATCGATAACCATAGGACCCATTTTACCAGGGAAAGGAGAGCTGTGAAAACGAGGTTATTGATGGAAATCGCCAACAATTCGCAAATTTTGCATAATTCGATGCGAAAATCTACCGTCTACTCTCCAGTATATTAAACTCGAATCTAGATGATATCGCTTTATAAATCTTCTAAGATTCTCCAAAATTTAGGTATAGTGTCAGTTCGTCACAGATATATGCAACTCTTGCCATCGCTCCGCTCAACGCCGCTTCCAGAGCTTCAAACTCGCTGTCCAAAATCAGATCCCCAGCCTTTTAAACGCCACTCAATGCCCATCCTTTTTTTCAATGACTCCTATCACACAACAACCCTCCGCAGTACCTCCGTCCCCCCCAGCAAGACGCGCCCAGTAACGGCGCACCGGCCCTTCCCACTCTCCCACCTCCCCTCTCGACTCCCCTCTTCAGCGCCCCAGCCCTCTTCCCCGGCTTCAGCGGTTCCTGAACCTTCCATGAACGCTATTTGGCGCTCGTGCACTCCCTCTACCCAGCGGTGTATGCACGTGTAGCAATACACGAACCCGGTGGGCGCCGCGGTAGGCGTGGTAATAGCGGAGGTACAGATGGGGCAGAGAGGGGAATTGGGCGGAGGAGGGACGGTAAGAATAGGAAGGAGGGTTGAGGCTGCGATCGGGGGATTCTGCGGGATAGTGGAGGCGGACGGAGCCTTCTCTGCGTCGGACGGCGCCGACGGCCTTGGTTTGGAAAAGGTGGTCGAGGTGAGACCGGATGTTACGGGTGGGGGGAGCTCGATCCCTTCGGCTGCTTTGCGGGATAGCTGCCGCGCGAAGTCGGATGCGTGCCACCATTCTAGGAATTTGAGCGCGAAAATGGAGGCCGGGAGGACAATGCGTAGTGAGGATAGCAGCTTCGGATAGACTGTCCGCCCTAAGGTCCGTGGGTTGAAGATAGAGCCACCTTCTCCTGACCTCGCTCCCGCTGTCGGTGATCCGGCGCTAGATTTGGTAGCCAACTCAATGGCCCTATAGTCCGCCTCGCCTAACCTCCGCATCCGTGTCCCAATTAGCCAGAGGAAGGGAGAGTGGTACTTGGAGCCATCGAAAAGGTAGGCTAGGTTAAATGCTAACAGGCTGAAATAATATGCCGCGTTGACGCTGGGGTAGATGTGCTGTAGGAACCACTTGTAGTAAAAAAGCAACCGCTGTTTTATGTTCGCTCCTGGTGGTAATGTGTCTCGATCTCTGTTGAAACCCGGGCCTAATACATTCGCGTGCGCGGCATGGATGTCATAGCCCTCGTCCAGCTTCCGCTTCAAGTATGGCAGGCCAACCATCACTGCCAGATTCCGCCAGATATCGTGGTCCTGAAGTTTGAGAGTTTCGCGAACATCATTGGGCGCGCCGAGCTGTGCGCGCGGCACTTCGTGACCTTTCGTGCGGAGAACGCGCTCGCGTTTGAGCCCATAGAAGTTCTCGGTGAAGCCGCCGCCATATGTACGCAGAAAGTGCCGCTCCACCAGAAGCATGAGGAGCGCGTAAACTTCATCGAAAGAGTTGAGAATGCGGAGAAGGTAGCGGGGATGACGGTGGGTGGCGACGGCGAGTAGGTAACGCAGAGAGGGTGGAAGAAGGGAGGAGAGCTGCTGCTCTGAGAGGAGTTCTGAACAAAGGCCATGTTAGAGAAGGTCGGTCATAGAAGGGTACTTATTACCGAAGAGGGACGGCTTCAGCTCGTCCAAACCATTCTGTAAACTCGACATGAACTCCATGGTGTTAGGTCGGAGTTCTGATTTGTCGTGATTGACATTGCTGGTGGAGTAGCAGGTGATGGAGCAACCACCGAGACTTGAACGTGCTGCATAAGTTGAGCCGAGGTTGACGTATTTTATGCACGCGTCGCTTAGTAACACGTTTCTTTCATAAATTACTTTATGCTCCAATGGACTCTTCGAATATATTTGGCAAATTGGATACTCTAGAAGGCAATTAATTCATCTCATCTTGCATAAAAATCACAAAATATCTTCAAGCTGCATCAAAGCTCTCCCCTCTGCGTTCGGAAACACTAATTTAACATTGAATCCAGCTCTGGGAAGTAGGAATTGAAAACTTCTGCCGGAGCTTGTGTGGTTCCTTCAATAATTTGGGGTTATCTAAAATATCTTACTCAACACCCTCTTGACCTCCTCAGGCTGCTCAACGTTGCTCTTATCTTTGACAGTCTTTAACTTCACTTCGTTCTGCCTAAACTGTCTCCGGAAATCTACCTCGCCTCGATTAGCGCTTACCACTTCATCATCAGCAGGTGTTGCAAGGAAGTCCTCGCCATCTTGTTTCTTCTTCCGCTTTGCCTTTATCCCGTCAAGCATCTTTGCTTTCTCCACATTTTGTAAGAACAGCTTGTTCTCCCTCGTTGTCTGAGCAATCTCCGCCCTTAACCTTGCCGCTCGTTCCGCATTCTCATTGGCAATCTGCTCTGTAAGATGATGCCATTTGAACCCTTTCAAATATTTGATATTCCACACATCATCGTGGTACCAGCCGCCCTTTTTGCCTCCAATAATCTGTGCGTTCAAGGTTTCTGCGACTATCTTGGCATTCTTCTTGTCTAGAAACTCTACCCAGCCATCCGTAAAAGAGCGCTTCTTATTTCCCCCAGCTTTTACCCGCCGAGTGTGTGCTGCTGGGTCCTCGGGTGTGAGAAATATTCGACCAATCTCGCCATAAGGTGAGAGAAGATGTTTGACGGTTTGGGGCTTCATGAAGGGTGGAACGCGAGAGATGTAAATGACACCAGTTTTTGAAGAGGCTTTCTGGCTCGCAAGAAGCTGTTTCTGAGTGAGAGGTTTGAGCTTCTTCGATGGTTTTTTATGTGTTGCGGCCGCTGCTGGTTCGGGCTCGCCTGTTTCCTTCGCTATTCGTTCACTAGGATCCTCCTTGTCGCTTTTGTCGTGCTTATCTCCAGCAGCTGGCCCATCTTTGTAGTTCAATTCATCGTCCTCCTCCGCAAGATCGGGGCCAGAGTGGACGTCAAATTTCCGCCGTTTTGAGGCACGCCCTGCAAGCACCTTTCCCTTGCTCTCTTCTCTAGAATCGTACCCCTGATCACTCTCCTCGCTCTCCTCCGCTTCCAGCCATTCGTTTCTCCTTCGCGTGGTCATTGTTATGTGGTTGGATAGGTGATGTCGTGCGTCGAAGTTGCAGGAATAGAAAAATCGTGGTTATCGATAAGGTTGCCAAGAGTGTTAAATTTGGACCGGGCTTCAGCTTCAAGTTCCACTCTTCGTTAAACTGAGCAATGTACTGTGGTGTCAAGGGTAAGTTTTGGGCCAAGCCGCTAAATACGCTAAAGCGCTATGTTATTTATTAACAGTGTTTAAATTACCTAATCTACAACTATTTTATATGGCCTCTTTATATCTAGGTAGGGTTAGTGTATTAAATTAATTAACTCGTTAAGCTGTTTTATAGCGTACGCCACGAAAGGTAAGACTAGCAGCTTGGCCCTTGATACTAACATCAACTCGAAAATATAATCATGAAGCGTCAATCACGAAGGTCCCAGAATTATGCGGCGTTTGGTAGATACGGTCGCCACCAAGATCCTCGCTGAAACCTTTGCGCCTCCCCACTTCGAATATCCAGAAGACGGCTAGAAGCTAAGCTCAGCTGAAAGCCGGGACGTTAGTAAGATACGACATTGGCATGCATAAAAATTAAATATGCGGAGAGTTTTTGGATACCTCTTGGAATGGCGGAGGTATATAGAGGCGCATATATCCTCTGTTTTCTCAATGTGCTTTGCATAAGTATCTCGTCTCTATTTTGTTGCATAAGTAGTATTCTAATCATCAGTCCATTTTCATGCTTCGCAGATGCTCTATATCTCTCCTAATTTAACACTTCATTTACTACACTTCTCATTCATTCGATCATGGTCTTTTACCTGACTTGGCGAGCTCCCAAACCAACGCCCTCCCGTCTCCCTACCAATACCACCCGCACATTCATATCCACCGCCTCTGGACCTCTAGAACTACTATCCGCCATCCCTTCTACGCCTACAAGACTCCACTTTTCTTCGTCCATGGCGGCTTCGGAAATGCCGCAGTATGGCTGGAGTACATGATGTACTTTTCTCAACACGGCATTCCCTGCTACGTGCTCTCGCTTCACGGACATGGGAATGGCTAGTATCCTAGCTTCCTCTAAATGCTGTATTGGACCACTAAACGGATACTTGCAAATGACTTGGTTGCAGGAGTTGGAGAGTGAGAAACGAGGAGAAAAGGTGGAAGTGGTCCTAATAGGGCATTCAAATGGGGGAGGCTTAAGCCAATTAGTACTGAGTGAAGGTGATGTAAAGGCAAAGGCTTTGGTGCTCGTAGAGGCCATTCCATGTTCCGCACCGTAAGTTGTCTACTCGAAAATTGACATATCTGAGCTTCGTATCGACAAACGTTGTAGCGCTAGAGCATATTTCAACCGGTTCAAACTAGATCCCTGGTTCAATATCCGCATGCTTTGGCACGCCTGGTACCCAAAATCCCCGCGCTCATCTACAAGACTCGCCAAGAACGCTCTTTTTGGAAGTTCGATGCCGATCGAAAAGGTTCAGGCCTTTGAGAAGCTTTTGTCGCCGTCAAGAGCTTCTTTGGCCCATCAGAATGCTTCAGCCCTTCGTTAACGTCCACAATATTTTGCAAGGTATTGTTGGCTGGGGTACTGCTGATAGGTTGATGATTCTTGGTGGAGATAACGATAAGTTGATGACAACGGGTATCATGCATAAAGTGGCAGATTTGAGCTCCGTTTCGGTTAAATATGGAGGTGCAACCGAACGGCGCCTAAAGCATATGCCACTTCGAGATGTGTCTAACGGTCATCAGTGTCATTTGCTGACTGCTCAGTTAGATCTTCATACAGTTGCTGGCGAAACCGGCTTCACCCTAAAGGCGGCTGCGATCCACTCGTAAGCAAAAGTCTAGGCACCCACTCACCCACTAAACGTTTCTAGTAAGGCGCTATTAGCCTAGACACGTGATTTATTGCGATACAAGTTATCACCGCTCAAGTTCACGTATGTATGTATGTATGTATGTATATTCTATTATGGCCATGCACCATCTAGGGTATAGGCCGTTACAGAGCGCTAACTAAATACTTCCTGCCATCAATATGCCTACTCCAGTTCAGAAGCCAACTATAAGAACTATATATCCATTACCTAACACTATACTTAACTAAGGAAATAAAGGAAAGTAATACGTTACTATTAGAAGAAAGTTAGAGTTTAGAGGTAAGCCTAAGTAAGTAGTTTTTAACGCCTTGTGTCCGTAGAGCTATTCTAACGTTATACGCTTTTTAATCGGCGACGTACTAGTAGAGGCATGTGTAGAGGAGGCTTATAGTATATTCGGTTAGATAATTAAATAAGAAATTCTTAAGAGTTTTTATTTATTAACGTTGGCTTTTATACTCTCTGTATTTTATACGCTTAAGTATAAACGTCTAGTCTCCTTTACAAATTTAATTATAGCTTTAACTACGTTAATGTCTGGCTTCTAGCGCTTAATTAGGCCGTTAATATTCCTACCTCCTTCTTATCTACGTAAGTAGCCTCCTAATATATATAATAGATCCCCAAATCGGTCTCTATACTACTCTCTTAGTTTAATCCTCTACTATACCCACCTCCTATAAGAGAAGAGGAAGTGCTATATTAATTCTATAAGCCTATAGTTATATAACGCCGTCTCTAATATATTAATTTTATAGAGATATTTCTTTAGAAATAACTTACTGGTTTATAGCTATATAAGAATAGCAGCTTTAGAGCTAATTAGCTGCTAGTATAATCCTACAGCCTTTTTAAGGTGGAGTACTATATTAATCTTCCTTATAAACTTGCTTATATTAGATCTTCCTAATAAAAGCGGTCCTATTATTATCTTAGCTTTTTTTAAAGCTTGCGTTATAAGGTGCTATAGGAGGCCGTCTCTTTATAGTAGCTCCTCGCTCTCCAGTCTTATTACTACTTTAGTAAACTTATTAGCCTTTTTATTTCCTATAAATCCTAAATAGCCTAGAATCTAGTATAGCGTAATATTATTTAGCTAAAGTTTCTTTAAAAATTTTATAACTATTTCCTGGCAGGCTCTAGCCCTTTAGCTCTATACTAACAGCAACGCTAATTATAAGTTAGAGAATATTCTTATACTAAAAGCAGGTATTAGAAAACCTACTTAGTTAACAGCCGTATATATAGGGTTCTATGGCTAGTTAGCTGCCTCGCTAATTACTAGAAGCTCTATTAGGTAAATATCGGCCTACTTAAAGCCTACTACCGTTTTTAAAAGTGTTACTTTAGATAGCGTAGCATATACGCTAACTCTTGCCCTACTATTACGTACTAATATATTAATGTATATATCAACCTGCCCTAGCTTATAGTCTTTAATAATAGCTTAAGTATACTCTTCGTCCTTATATATTACCACGTTAGGCTTAGCTACCTACGGCGGGTATATATATAGTTTAACCTCTAGCACCCTATTTACCTAGACATCCTTATATATCTCTACTATCCTTTAAAGCAGTAACCAGTACTATTTATAGAGCCTTTATCTTTAAATTATTTAATAAGGATATAATTTACCTAGTTTATAGATTAATACCTAGAACGTAATAGCCTAGTTACACAGCCTTTACTTAAGAGGGAGTAAGCCTACTTTTACCTTTACTATTAGTAGAGTAATAGTGCGGAACCCCCTAATAATAACTTATACCGTAATCCTCTACGCCTACTAAAGAAGTTACTTTAACTCTTATATTATAAGCGGGTACTATATTAATAACGTATAGTCTATTACTAGTAGGACTAAGCTCTTAGCTAGCTACTTAACGCTCTTAAACTGCAGTCCCTTTAATTTATATAACGCTAACGCCACTTTAATAGCTTTACCTATCTTATCTACTAGGTATGCCTTAAACCGTAGCTCCTTATTAAGAATTACCCTAAGGATTTTAACTTTCTATATTAGGGGGATTCCTTTTCCTTTAAATTAGAGCGGCGTAGTAGTATCCCTACCCGCTTCTTTATATCTAGTAAGGTAAATAAATAATGTTTTCTTTGCTTTAAATTAAGCTCTACTAGTCCTCTCCTATTTCTTAAGCATTGGTATAATCTCGCCCTAAATAATCTACGTATTTTCCTCCGCCGTAGGGCCTATAACCTATACTAAGTAGTTATTAATAAAGGCCATAGAGCTGCTATTTCTAGGTGCGCTTTATATAAGATCCGCGTTAAAGAATAGAAAAAGTATTAGGGCTAGTGCTAATCCCTATAGGAGACCCGCCTATAGGAGCGCCTATACCTCTAATATATATCTATTAACTAGGATATAGGCTTAATAGTTTATATAAAAGTCCTACACCTATTATATAATTATTTAAGGTATTTATCGCTGCCGTAATCTCCTAATTTCCGGCTTTATAGCTATATTATTATACACGCCCTTAATATTAAATAATACTAAAAACAGCGTCTTCTTTCCTTTTTATACTCTAAATACGTCCTTATAGAGATATAATAGCGCATATATTATTAACCTTTACTTCCTAGCTCTAAAGTATATCTTAAGTAGTAGGCTATATTCCTCTACTAGGTATACTATCCTCTCCGCTACTAATAATTTAAGTGCTTTTTCTAGTATTAAGAGGAAGGAGATCGGCCTATAGTTGTTTACTATTATATAGTCCCCTTACTTCGGCTTCTATAGTAATACAATCTTTACTACCTTCTATTCCTATAGTACTTTCCCTATCTTAAGTAATTTAGTAAAAAAAGTGGTAATCTTACCGCTTAGTACGGGCTATAGCTCTCGCTATACCCTAGCTAATAGGCCGTCTCTTCCTAAAGCCTTATTTAGGCTAGCCCTAAATACAGCTACCTTAACCTTATATTTAGCGATAGGCTTCTATAGTAATTAGTTATAGCTAGCTATAGCTTTTTCTTTTTATTTATATAGTAGCGGGACCGGAAAAAATGCCTAAAGTAGTTCTCTTATAATATTATAGTTCTCCGTAATAACCTCTTTCTATCCTCTAGCCTTTTTAATTAGTGGTATTCTAGCGAACGCGAATATAGCCTACGGATTAAAATATTTCGACGCTTTCTATATATTATTACTATTATTAAAGAACTCGTCCTAATAGAGCTTCCTATATCGCCAAATAGTCCTATAAAAGAACTTCTTTACTCTTACTATGATATTACATAGTGTTACGGACGCTTTAAGTACGATGCTATAACTACTTAGGGAAGAGTCGGAGGAAGCTAGTTGGTTGATAAGAGCACGGTCTAGGATGGAACCGGTAGAACCATGTGACGAGGAATAGTAGTACGAGTCACATAATGTGATTTGTGTAATTTATATAATCCGCGAGATCTGTAACAGAGCAGACAGAGCACACGTATATTATGTATAAGGAGGTTTCCTAGGAGTATGGTTGTGTATTTAAAGGACCACAGTCCCTACTCTAGATAGTTCTTTCCTTATAGTGATTCTTAGAATATAATTAGAGTTAATCTGTTAGGCAACCACTCTACCAGTTATTATTACGTTGTTAACTTTAATTTGCATTACCTATATACCTAGCCTAATAATAAGCCTATTATAGTACTTACTACAAGGTTCCGTTATATAATCACTACCTAGTTACGGTATTAAATATAGAAAGTTAAACAACATGCTACCAAAAGCAGCCACCACAACGCTATTGACGGCGGCAACTACTTTAGGGTCAAGAGGCGATACTAGTATAGTAGATACTGACTCGCAATAACCTGTGACGGTCGGATAACTATAAGAGATAGTTAACTAGTTAATAGAAAACAATACGACGCTTAAACAAAGGATTAATAGGATAAGAGCAGCAAAGGTTAAGTTACTATCGATTAAAAGATTCTTAGGGGAGAGATTAAAGCTTAAAGGATTCCTTATATAAATGTATTTTAAGGTTATATAGGAAGGAGTAAAGCTAGTAATACCTATAGACCAAATAGCCTATGCGGAACTGTTCCTATTAGGAAGGGCACTTAAGTAGTTTAAGCCTTACCTTACGGAAATATAGGCAAATGGAATGATAACCACTAACTAAGAGGTGCGGTTTATATTCTTAAGTTAGAAAGGATTTATAGAGCAACTTATATAAATATTTAGAGATCTAGAGGTAGTGACTATAGCGGAAAGAAAACTCTAAGACATTATGTAATAAACCTTAGTAATTAAGTATATAACATAATTCCAAACGCTAGCTATATAAGTTAAGTGGAATAATAGGGCGCTTATAGTATAGTATAAATAGGGACTTAAGGCTAAAGTCTAGGACGTAATTATTCTAATAGAAGATATGGACACCCTAAGGGACTTAATAGATTAAGTGATTAAGATTAATAATAGGATCTACTAAAGGGAACAGACTAAGAGAGGTTAGG
>Ga0307515_10004118_pt1 | contig 30269 bp, 28 predicted proteins | sample 17_EM_MG_FD_194513 | JGI IMG/M metagenome (GOLD analysis project Ga0307515, IMG submission 194513) | Populus trichocarpa ectomycorrhiza microbial communities from riparian zone in the Pacific Northwest, United States - 17_EM | ecosystem: Host-associated > Plants > Roots > Unclassified | place... | reverse complement strand
CAAGGCGGTTAGATCAGTGGAGGTTGCCAGGTCGGAGGGACACCAAGGGGCTGACTCCAGTGCAAAGACGATGGCGCGGGAGAGCAACTGCGACGCAGACGAGCCAGAGTCGGAAGAAGAGGAGGGATAGTCACGGAACTAACTCAAATATTGGGGAATATGTGAGGCTTGGCAAAGTAGCTAGTATATTACACGTATTTAAGAGACTGTTAGAGATAACTCAAGAAAGCGTAACTCCGGCGAGACAGACGCATCACGACACATAGGGTGATTCATGAGACACCACAATTTGTCAACAGCAAAAGGAATGAACTATTTTGGTAAACAGGGGTTGGAACTCCTGTCCAGCTATGGAGGTCCCAAAACTGGGACCCCCGAGATAGGTCGCGTAGACTTGACAACGCTGGTACAGATGTGCCACGCCAGCAAGATATGGCTATCCAGATTAACTGGGGGGTCTCAGAAACGGGACCTTGAGTGAGACTGAGCAGACCATGAGCAGCCTGAGGCAAGTTGGATTAGAGATTGAGTAGGACTGAGCAAGACTGAGTACCACCTAAGTAGAGCAAATTGAGCCGAAGTTGAGCTGGGGGAAATTTTGCTGACTCAACGTACCAAGACTAACGTGTTCCACCACTCAGTGAGCCACACCAGTCAGTGAGCCACCCCAAAAACCACCAAAAATCGGAAAAACTGCACCTTGATACCTCAACAACGGCTTAATAATAAATTCCGAAATTTTATAATTAGCCTTTTGTGCCTACATTAAGACTCTTAATAAAATTCCAGCGTAATAAGCCTGGCCGTTATTGAGATATTAGGTTTTGGCCCCCAATTTTGGGCTAAATTGCGATATCTCTAGAGCTACTTAATAGATTACTTTTTAAATCTAATAAGAGGTTTAAAATAGGTATAAAAGGCTAATTATAAAATTTCGGAATTTATTATTAAGCCGTTGTTGAGATATTAAGGCACAGATTTTCTGATTTTTGGTGGTTTTTGGGGTGGCTCACTGACTGGTGTAGCTCACTGAGTGGTGGAACACGTTAACGTGTTCTACCAGTCAGTGGGACACCCCAGTCAGTGGGACACCTCAAAAACCACCAAAAATTAGAAAATCTGTACCTTAATATCTTAATAATAGCTTAATAATAAATTCTAAAATTATATAATTGGCCTTTTATACCTACTTTAAGACTCTTATTAAAGTTTTAGGGTAATTGTCGGTATCGCCCAAGTGCACTTGATTGGCCTATTAACTGATGAATTGATTCTTGTCTAATAGGTATCGAAAGCAGAGGATCGTAAGGATCGCAGTGCCTAAGTAGGGGGCTGATGAGTCACCATAAGGATGACTAATCAGAGACACGACGACGACACGTCGACGACACGTAACTACATAACCTCTGTCCATATATTCCGACAGTAATAAACCTAGCCGTTGATAGCCGTTATTAAGATATCGAGTTTTAGCCCCCAATTTTAAGCTAAATTCCTATATCTCTAAAAGTACTTAATAAATTACCTTTAAAGTTAAATAAGAGTCTTAAAGTAGGTATAAAAAGCCAATTATAAAATTTTAGAATTTATTATTAAGCTATTATTGAGAGATTAAGGCACTAATTTTCTGATTTTTGGTGGTTTTTGGGGGTGTCCCACTGACTGGTAAAACACGTTAATATGTCACACCAGTAAGCTGCGCGCACCAGTAAGCTGCGCACCCCCATCCCCCACCAAAAATCACGAAAACTATAGTATAATATCTTAACAACCACTTAATAAAAACTTCTAAAATTTTATATTTAAGCTTATATATATACTCCATTTCTTCTTTTTTAATCTTAAAGTAATTTATAAAGTAATTATAAAAATATAGAGATTAAAATACAATTTAGGGGCCAAATCTATATATCTTTATAACCACTTTATAAATTTATTTAAAATTAAAATAAAAGAAATAAAGTATATATATAAGCTTAAATATAAAATTTTAGAAGTTTTTATTAAGTGATTGTTAAGATATTATACTATAGTTTTCGTGATTTTTGGTGGGGGATGGGGGTGCGCAGCTTACTGGTGCGCGCAGCTTACTGGTGTGATATGTTAATATAATCCTTGGATTAGGTAATTGTCTAGACCGTCTTATACTAGCTTATAAACGTGCTAAACAGCCTATTTAGGCAAGCACTAAGCCTAGTTTAGGGGCATGTGTATGCACCGAAAAGGCATAGGAGAATACTGCTGCCATTTTAAATGCATTATTTAATTTTGATATCTGTCGTTTTTCTAAGCGCGCTAGTCTGTCGGAGATCAAACCCATTTTACCTAGTAAAATAGGCGGATTTCTCCGAACAATCGGCGGCGCTTTCAAACGGATGCGCCTAGGCGGTGTACATGAATCAGGTACTCACGATACGATGACGACGGCGCTGCCAAGTGACAGCAAAACAAGCACGGGCTCCGCATACTGCATTTACGACGTTCTGGGCATCTTCACCGAGGCTCAGCTTCAATGTTATTTGAAAAGGGGGCTGTCTTCATTAAGAATCCAGTCACTATCAGCACGTTATTTGCTCACGATCAAGCCATACGCCCATTTCTTACAAGACTTGACGCCCCTTTCAACACAAGGACTACCATCTTGTACCTTTGTGCAATGCAACGTTGAAAGCACGTCCCCAGTGCGAGTCGCATACAATTGCCCCAACAGGCAAACAATGGGAGTCTTGTTCTGTGGCCAACAGCGGTGGAACAAGAATTCCGTGGTACAGTTGCAAAGATCTAGACCGGGTCATGCTTGCTCAGCAAAACGGAAACCTCCATACCTGCTTAGGTACGGAGAACACGGCTTCCAAGAGATTCAGTCCTGCGCAAAAGAATCATGAATCAATCCAAAGGTACATTATCTTATCAGACGATTCCAGAAAAAGGACTTTCTTATTGGTGTCTTTTTCGCATGCTTCACTAGTAATACGGCGTTTCTGTGCACACATCGTATAACCATATCACGAGTTTCCTGGCAGAGCTAAATCCGTCTTGTGCTGACCGGTATCAAATGCAGAAACCAAAGCACGCAAAAGCCGTAGAGTGTGACCAGGGATTATTTGTGTTAAAAAACCAACCAATCATTTAGGCGAACTAGACCAGCCCCGCGGACCAGCATTAACTTGTGAGCAGTCCAGAACACGCCACACTGAGACAATGACATAAAAGTCTTTGCCTTAATGGGCATCCTTCCTCTCCTCACTCATTAGTTGGATAAGTCCTCGGTCCGCACTAGACCCAGCTTGCCCCGGAGAGTGCTCCTGAGTTCCAGGCGGCGCTACAGCTAAGGGGTTCCATTACTAAGGCGGGACTCAGGCTGAAGACCGTTGCTGAAGTGGAACCGGCCAGGCTATCTGTCAGTCGCAAACTTTTGGAAGGGATCTGCTGAGGATGGGGAGATATACTTGCAGTGCTGGGATCTACAGTCTTTTTGTACGGTTTACATTGAGGTCGTCGGCCCAGCCCAACTCTAAGGCTGGATCGAAAAATAGCCAACAGTAACCTAACTCGGGATCCCCTTTTTGACTCGTACGGGATTCCTCATTCTGAAAGTACTTTGAAATTTGGGTGGTGTGACGAGGTCGGGGCCAGTATCCGGCTTCAACGGTCCCGAATTAGATCGTTCTACAATCCTCTCACCTTGTACAGATTGCTAGCGGCTTGGCATAGAATATATGAGATTTTCACTCTTTCCATAAAAAATGTGTCTAGACGCTAGCAACCCGTATAGTGGAGGGGGTTGTAGGCGGACAGTCCCACTGTAGTTCTTCGTGTTCTTCATGCTACTCTCCATCTGATAAGAACATTCTACGTTATTCGCAACGGTTTCAAGGGTGCTGAAGACGTTGCTAGTGATGTTGATGGAGAGACGATCTAATTTCCTGGGCAGGAAGGACATTGCCCAGCCGAGGAGCCTAGCAGCCTCATCCAACTCAAAACGAAGCTACGAAGAATTTTGTATCCGTCTAGACACAAAGGGTACCATCGACAGGGTGACCGAGGCGTAAAATTTCTCAGTCGTGCAGAAGTGAGGAAGTCTGACAGCACTGGTGGCTTATGATATGCATACGCATTAATCGCGAGGAGACGGCTCCATCTCGAACTATTGGAGGAAATGGAACTCGGAACAGCTCGATTGCTGAGAAGAGGGCGAAGCCACGAGAGAAAGCAGAGTCTCGTGGAAGAGACGAGAAGGGGTGTGGCTGTGGCATGTCAGCTAGCACCAGGTTATTAATCGCAGCCAGTGCCACCCCTGCAAGGCACTCCAGGCCTGGGCCTAGATGTCGCCGTCAATCTCACAAACGTTTGGGCGATCGAAGCAAGCCCCTACTGCCTGCTCCCACCTGCCGACTCCCCCTGCACCAAGCTCTCGCCCGTAGTCACAGCGCAATCACAGCGCATCACACCTCTGCCTTTCCCAGGTTGCTGGAACCCGCCATGATTGATCCACCTCTCCACTTTGACTCACTCCAATGCCGATTGTTTCCCACGGCACCCTGCCCAAGTTTGCGCGGCCCACTCCCTTGCAAACGCAGAGGCCCAGCCGTTGCATCGGGCGATGAAACATTGCCGTAATCCGCACTCCCAGATATATATTAGGGACTTGCACTCTACACAAGCCACCGCCAGATTAAGCATTCCTCTGTTTCAGGACTCTTTGACGAAATCGTTTCGTCGTCCTTTGTGCACCCGGACATAACAAATAATGCCCTTCTCCAACATAAATTCACCAAACGCCTCCACCTGCTACTTTTCCATCATCCCTTCCACCTATTATTCACACTTCTCAGTGGAAACACCAAGCACGTCTCCCTGCTCCTCTTCCTTCAACGGAGAAACACCTTCAGACCCCAGCAATCCTCTCCTGGCGTTGCGCGTCCTCCCTCCTCCCACTACACCACTAGCAAGCATGGATGCCTCCAAGCTCCTTCAACTCCAAACCGCTGCTGCCTATTCCCGGCCTAGCGCCCAGCCGGCTCAAAACAACATGTCCGCAAACACTAGCACCAGCTCGACCTCTTCAACCACCACTACCAGCTCTACCACTCCCACGCCTCCACTCGAGCTTCCTATCCGTTGCTCCCGGTGCCACCGCAGCTCCAGCCTAGGCTCCGCCAGCTCCTCAACCAGCGGCATGGTCAGCTTCGGCACAAATCTGTACTACTGCAACCGGTGCGCCAGCCTGGTGGGCTATGACGCACGCTGAAACATCCACTGCCTACCCCAGAATACGAAAGCAGGAGTATCTGCGTACACCTACTACGCGGTCTCAGCACCATCTATCTGACACCTTTCACCATGGAGACGTATCTATCGACTCGAACCGAACTAAGTTGGTCCCGGCTAACTCCAGCCTGCGGACGATGTCACTGCATCATTCTTACGCAACGGCGTATGGCTTGACTCCTGGGTTTATTTAGAGCGAGGCGTTAGCGGAGAGACTTCAGGGCAGATGGAGGGATAGGTGATTGGAGAACTGGAAGGGACGCTTCACGGTGAGCACTTCACAGTCGTACAGCATCTTGGGAGGTGGAGAGGCGGATGGATGGGATGAACTGGGATCGCCAGCCGGAGTCCAGGCGCGGGAATTTCTTACAGCAGCGATCTGTTGATCAGATAGCCCTTTGCATAGCCACTAGCCTATCTTTTTGCATCTCATAAATACTAAACATGATAACCCTCACTCAACCTCCCCCTCTCGCGTGATCTTCTCCATGAGTGAAATCCCACCCCTGTTCCCTCAACCCCCCTTGACTCCCCCGTTCCACTGAATCACCACCATGCCTCCCTCTCGCTTGACCAGGACGATATTGCATAACACCCACCCTCCCAAAACTGTTCGCGTATCTGCATCGCCAAGCTCCTGGCCTTATCGCCAATCGGGTTTTGCACAGGAAACTTAATTAATGTTTAATCGTCCAACCCCACTATCCGTGCGCCACCAACCCCCTCACATTCCTTTTTCCCCCCCCCCCTCTCCTACCCCTTTCGGCTTCTGCAGTGGAGTGGAGAGGAGAAAGACGGGACGGGACGGTACGGGACGGGATGGGACGGGATGGGATGGGATAGGGCAGAACAGGCCAGGCCAGCTCGATCCAGGAACAACGATGCCTGCGCAGCTGAGCCCGGGGAACAATCGGCGACGGCGGGCCCGACAGGCCTCGGCATCTTTTGCGCAGGCGTCGTCTTTTTTTTCTGGTTGGCCGGTGCAGCGTTGGAGGCGTCGCTGGTGCGGTCTGTGCCCACAAGGCGCGCATCGGGCATTGTTTTTCGGTGCTACGTGCAGGAGGGCGTGTTGCATGGCAGACGGGGTGAGGGCTGCAGGTGCAGGTGGCGCAGTGGGTCGGTGGACAGGACAGGACGGTGCAACACCGCTAGGCGGGTTGCGTGCGTGCGTGCGTGCGTGAAGGGGTGGCGGAGATCTCCATGCGGATGCGCGCAAACTGCTGCTGCAGCTGCCGGGATTGGGGAGGCGAAGTATTTGCCCTTCACATATCTGGATTGGGAAGGGGAGGGAAGGTTATACGGGCGGGAAAGAAGGATTGGAGGAGAAGAGGGACGACTGCACCGATTGCGGTATATTGCAGCCGGGCCGCCGCATGCACTCTTTCCAATCGAGCGCGCTGGGGCTTTTTTGGTTTCCAGCTCGTGTGCTGCTGCTGCTGCTGCTGCTGCCGCTCCGGGAAGGGAAGACACGAAGGAAGCAAGCAAGCAAGCAAGCTTTCACCACCAACGCCGGCAAACCCCATCACAATACCACTCAAGCCCGCCTTCTCTATCAATCCCTCCCGCTCACCTTTTGCCCATTGGCCCGCGGCGCACTGCGAACTGATCGGCAAGCGTCGCCGCCCAACACTGGCAAGCATGCTGCAGCGCGGTGCACGATCTTGACCGGGCGCTGATCTGCGATCGTGCAGCGAGAACGGGCTGAACTAGGGGTGCTGGGCTTGGTTGGGCGGGTCTCGTGCGACTTCCGCGGCGTTTGGAGTGGGTTGACGGCGCGGGATTGGGATGGGCGTTGCTGATAGAGGACACCTGTGAGCCGATTGTGACGACAATGAGTTCCGTGGTGGGTGCAGCCAATGAACCAGTAGGCACAGCCGGCGCGCGAGTGGGTGTTTGGGAGTGGGTGCTACCCTTCCGACGAGAAGTTGTCCCGTGGCAGAAGAGAGGATTTTTGTTAGCGTATAAAGAATGTTTTCTGGTGTTTTGGCCGGTGGTGGGAAGGAATGGACGGCAGGGTCATCATCACGATTCTGTTTGCGCATCGACTGTTCCTGGCTAGCGGGGTTTTGCGCTGCTGGGCGGCGCTGGCTGGGCGGTCGGCCGCGGGCGATGACATACGAGAGTACGATCCTGACGTTGGTATGATATGTTGCTGAACGGGAGCTATGTACCACACCATACCGTGCTTCTCCTGCACTCGCTCGCGTTAGAGATGTCCCCACGAGTGGCTCAGAGGTACCTCCTTATCCAACTAATCCAACTATATCTAATCAACTCTTCCCAGACTCGCCCAATAAGGCAGCTCAACAACCTCCAATTCCATCTCATCCCAGCCTACTCCTCTAAAACCCCCAAAACCTCCAGAACCTCTGCTGCCTTATCTTTCCTAGCAACCCTCGATCTCGCCATCCTCCTACCTCCAACCTAGCGTCCTCGCTATCTCTGTCCCTGCATATTTCAGCCGCCCGATCCTTGTGCGCATCAATTCGCTACGTTGGATCGCCCATGCAATCGTTAATACCCCGGCTGCTGATCTAGATGGCGGGCATGAGTGACAGCGGGCCTAACGGTTGGCTTGAGGGACTGCGGGGCACGCTTTGTCAGGCTTGAATCGCACTACCTGACTAAGACTATTGGCAGGCGGACAAGCACGTAATTAGGCAGTTTGACTGCTGTTTTGGTAGAGGAAATGGAAGGAACTGTGGATCTGCCGTAATTCTGGGGAAATGATAGGCTAGAATGGTAGATGCCCTAGAAGTACCGGATGCATTGGGATTAGAGTAGCTGCATGAATGTCATTGAGGTTTGTATAGGGCCGAGGAGTGGTATGATTTTTGAGAGACGAATCATGTGAGTTGGGATTCCGTACCTAGTGCAGTTTTGACAGTGCCTTTATCTGTTTTCAAATTTGAGTAGATTTAATGAATTTCAAAGATGAACCTCTGGTCCTTAAATACGGAATACTCGATATTTTGCCGGGAAGAGTACTCATAATCTTAATCGAAAATGCTATCCAAAATTATTTATCGATCACATGTGCATGATATTGACATTAGATCCTAGTAGCCGAGGGATTTGTAAAAAAAAAAGGGGGTGTTTCTATTACAGTAAAAAAAGCCATGTCATTTCGAAACTCCGATTAACATAATCTTCATTCAAATATCATCTTGGAAAATCTCCTGGGTTGGAGCACTTTTCGTTTTTAGAACAAAGGATATTGGTGCGTAGCTGTTATTCTTCAGCTTTAATTCTACGTTATCGAGCTGCCAGGAGGGAAGGGCCTATCGATTGCAAACGGTGCCCACTTTGAGCTATTTGTATTATGCTGACTTTTGCTCGACGTCCGCCACGGCTGAATTTTGCTGGCGGAGTATCGCGTAGCGTGATGTGGCGGCACACGAATTAGAGTGAAGTGACAGGGATTTCTGTGGGAAGCAGCTTGGGTTATCGTGACTTTCTTTTGTCCTTTCGGCGAATTTGATTAGTACGAGGTTTCCAGCCGCAAGAGCTTCTTAATGGTTATGTGATAGCTGCTGAGCTGTGCGGCGGGGATGCAGCGGATCGATGCAATCGTAAACGAGTAGGCACAAAAAAGTAAACTTTGAATCACCACTGTTTGTTAAGCCGATAGAAGGCTCGATATTAGAACAAGAGCAAGCCTGTAGCTTTTATAAGGTGTTCCGTTATGCCCAGCCAGTCTTAACCTGTGATTCGAGAAAAGCTTGGCTTCTCCATGACTAAGCAGAGCGTTTCTTGGCGCGTAGTCAACGCGATAGTCTGGGGTAGCCATGAATTTGGCCGTACCAGGCAAACTATTCTTCCTTCCTTCTCTTGCAAGATCCACATCGGATCGCAAGTCCTGCTTTAGCTGCTGAGTCTAGGGCTTCTCGTGCACATCACACTCATCACCAACATGTAAGTTTCACTACTTCGTGCAACTTTTCATCTTACTCTTAATGTTGGAAGTGCCGACTCTTCTCTGGGAGTCTGACTGTTTTCTCATCACTTTACTTTCCCTGTGCTAATCTCAATTATAGGGAAGCCTTTGAGGGCATCTACCTAAACCTTTCGAAGCAGCCTGGAACAACTCGATTTGCAGAGTCCGGCTGGGGCTGGAAACCTTCAGGTGGTGGTGACACTTTTACTTTGGACCACACGCAGATTGTTCAAGCACAATGGAGCCGGGCGGCGCGCGGGTATGAAGTGAAGGTGCTCTCAAGGGCAGACGGCGTGATTCAACTGGATGGATTCCAACAAGAGGTACGATTATATATCCCAACAAGAGGATCGTATTGACATAAGCAGGACTTTGATCGCATAAACAAGCTATTTAAGGTCTGGTACAGCATCAACTTGGACAGTAAGGAACATGCGTTGCGCGGATGGAATTGGGGAAAGGCAGAATTTGGCAAGGCAGAGCTTGCGTTCAACGTTCAAAACAGGCCCGCCTTTGAAATACCGTACTCCGAGATTTCCAATACCAACCTCGCGGGAAAAAACGAGGTTGCAGTTGACTTTTCTCTTCCGGCGGACGGCAATGATACAGGTACAAATGGTCACCTTGGAGGCGCAAGAGCTCGTGGCAAGAAAGCTGGAGGTGCACGGGATCAACTTGTCGAAATGCGATTCTATATTCCAGGAACAGCAACCAAGAAGGAGAAGAAAGAGGACGGTGAAGATGTAACCGACGGTGAGGATGCTGAGGAGCAAAATGCAGCGAATCTCTTCTACGAAACATTAATGGAGAAGGCGGAGATAGGAGAGGTTGCTGGCGACACTTATGCTACCTTCTTGGACATATTGCACCTTACTCCCAGGTTTGTTACCGCGCTATTCCTAAAATTTAAAGTGAAATTAATGAATCTTCAGAGGACGATTCGATATTGATATGTACGAGAAATCCTTCCGGTTACGTGGAAAAACTTACGATTACAAGATACAATACGAATCGATCAAAAAGTTCATGGTTTTACCGAAGCCAGATGATATCCATACCCTCATCACAATCGGACTGGACCCTCCCCTACGGCAGGGTCAAACAAGATATCCTTTCCTGGTTATGCAGTTCAAGAGAGATGAAGAAGTCAATCTAGACCTTAACATGACGGATGATGCGCTTGAGGATAAGTACAAAGGAAAGCTACAGTCACACTACGAGGCGCCAATCTCGTCTGTTGTTACTGATATATTCCGAGGGTTGACCAACAAGAAGGTCACAAAGCCATCAACACAATTCATCAGCCATCACGAACAGTCAGGCGTCAAATGCTCTATTAAAGCAAATGAGGGCCATCTCTTCTGTTTAGACAAGGCGTTCATGTTCGTTCCGAAACCTGCAACCTATATTGGAATTGATAATATTCAATCAATTACAATGTCGCGAGTGGGAGGCGCAATGGCAGCTAGCCGAACGTTCGATATCACTGTCACCATGAAAGGAGGTGTAGGCGAGCATCAGTTTAGCAACATCAATCGGTAAGTTTGCTCATGCTTGATAGCGTTCAAATTGCTAATGGATGCGTAAATTAGTGAGGAACAGCAACCTCTTGAGAGTTTCTTCCGGGCGAAAGGTATCAAGACTAAGAACGAGATGGCAGATGACGTAAGCACCGCATTTTCGCTGAATCCTACGAATGCTAACTAAGTATCACTAGTCTGGCGCTCTTCTTGCAGCTGCTCTTCAAGATGAGGATCTTGCTTCAAGTGACGATGACCGTGTTGCTGCTACCCGAGGCAGTGCTGATGAGGATGACGAAAGCGTGGACGAAGATTTCCAGGCCGACTCAGAGTCAGACGTCGCGGAGGAGTACGATGAGGACCACAAGAGCAGTGGCTCGGATAGCGACTCGGAAATGGCAGATGCCGATAGCGATGCCCCAGCGGAAGAGATCGAGGAGGAGATGGTAGAGAGGCCTAAAAAGAAAGCCAAAACTGCGAAGTGAGCAGCAGGAGCGTTGATAACGGTGTTAAAATGGAGGGTTAATTCTCCTTGAGGCAATGGCCTTGAGGCTATCGCTTTCACGAATTGTATTATTTGGCACTGTCGAGATATGCGGCGTTAGAAAAATAGCACAACTGGAAGCCATGGAAGACACCTCACATATAGCTTTACTTGAATTAGGCGGTGCTTAGCATGAAAATAATGCCAGGGTTAAAGGATATTCGGATAGCCCCTTACAAATGATCCGGAGTTGTCCTGATGGGGTAATCCGAGAGATTAATCTGCGTTATCCGCTTGCCCGTGGTATTGGTCACTTTAGCCACCTCCACAACTAAGCTTGAATTCCTACTTGCCAATTCGCCCGTCTAGCTAAAGACTATGAAGTATAGTTTACCCCGAGCCTCAACGATTTTCCAAGGCTGTATATATACCCTGCTTCATCTGGCGTTTTTAGCGGCGGCAAAACTATCCGCGGCCCCGCACTTTTCAACGGCACAAAGCTTGGGGTCACCAATGAAATGCAATTGATATCCCCTACGTCCCTACGAGTCTGACCCCGTCGGTAAGCTTCAATTGAACACGGCTATACAAATACGGAATGACTGCACTGTGTGACAGTCGATTCCGTCAGTGTCTTCATAAGAATCTGAGGAGATGAGATCGAGAACTGGATGGTGGGTGGTGTGACAGAACTTCTCATGAATCTCCGCTGACATGAGCTATCTCCGCAGTCTAACATGCCGTCAGAGGAAGCTAAAGTGCGACGAAAGAAAGCCTTCATGTGGGCAATGCGTCAAAGCCTCCAGAGAGTGCGCCCCAAGCTCTGGCATCGTATTTCGACATCAACACAATGCCTCGATGAACGGTGGTGGGGCTAGCGATGAGAGCAACTTGAAGGGATTCTATGCGTACAAGAACACATTTAATGGCGAGAGCGTATGGTTAGATATTCCTAAGCAAGGTATTCTTGAAAATGGCATGTTCCTGTCATGCATGGACTGATCTAGTTTCAGTAACTTTCATCAATACCTCTGATCCTTATAACGATCCTCTCTCTCCAGAACTTGACGGGATATCCGGCACTCCAACTCAATCCTCTCCCTCGTTCGACCACCATTCGAACGGTGCATGGCCTAGCACGGACAATATACAACAGAGTAATGGTATGCCATCTACACATGGATTGCAGGCTTTGTCAACAGCCGCTACGAGGGAACATCTGGAATATATGTCCCATAATGGGCCCCATCGGAACAGTATCCTCACTCATACAGACCATTTACACTCTCCAACCTCAAGCATATCAACTATGGAGCCACCAATATCACCTCCGGTATCTATCTCGAACCATAATATCAACTTCATTCTGAACCATCCAGCTGCGTCATCTCCTCCTATCGACCCCAATCTGCAATCTCCATTTACTCCGAACGAAGGATTCACCCACAGAATATCTTCAACTCACCACTCTCAGGTATGCCCTCATATCGAAGCAGACGCGGAAGAAGCTCATGAAATTGCCTTTCTTCTGCGGCATTTTTCTGAGGGACCAGGTTACTGGATGGATCTATTTGATCTAGGCACTTATTTCGCTTCATATGTTCCTGTAAAAGCGCTTGGAAACCCGTTGTTAAAGTATGCCGCAGTAGCTTATGCAGCGAAAGCCCTCGGACGTGTCCAGGGAAAGAAACCTATTATGGGAGGCAATGTTTCTCGCCAAGCCCGTATGGAGCTATATCCTGATGCGCTTTCAATTGACTGGTATCACAGAGCAGCCGAATATTATGACACTGCCGTGTCTCTCCTCCGACAAACGCTTCAAGAAGATTCCAATCACACTCCAGAAGAGCCCATAGAAACGGAGCATATATGGTCTGCTATCCAGGTTAGTGGCGATCATACTAGCCGCAAAAGACGTCGAGTGTCTAGCACTACGGGGCACAAACCTAATTCCGATGAACTGCTCGCCGCAACAGCCATTCTCTGTGTCTACGAATTCCTAGACGCATCAGTTCCTGAATGGTCACGTCATCTAAATGGCGCGAAATCGCTTCTTGACATTGCGAAGGAACGTATGATGCCATTACAGCTCCCGTCACCCGGTACGCCACTTCTATCGCCGTCTTCTACGAGAATATCGAAAGCAAGAAAGGCAACGTTCTGGAATATTGCCCGGCAGGATATGCTTGCTGCCTGTAGGTAATTTGTGTTAGTAAAGATGAGTAGTAAATGCACTAACCGAAAATCTACAGTCATCAACGCAACCCATACTCGACTCGACACCGAGGATCTCCCGCTCTGGAAGGAAGCCGGACTACTCATTGATGATCACGGATTTATCCTACCTAGCAATACGGCCGCCAGTGGCTATCCAGAGGGCGATACGATGATGAAAGAGGACATGGTCTCAAATGCCCTGATCTGGCTAATGTCAAAACTTGTGAACTTCATGGCTGTTGGAGATGATATACCGCCTGATCTTGGTGGACCTTGGGCGGGCGTTCCGCAGCGAACTCTTCTTGATTACTGGTATTATTTGAAGGAACATTTCCAAGCCTGGTACGATGGGCTCCCAGTTACGTTTAAGCCCTGCGCCAGAATCCATCCATCACGGTTTCCGAGAGGACTCGTGCAAGAAGAAGGCGATTCCATCTTCCCTGAGGTCTGGCACAGCATTCCCATGTGCGCTTCGACAATGCAATCATACCATATGAGCCAAATCCAACTGCTCATGAACAAGCCGCACGAGTCCACACAAGGTCGGACGACGGTATTTGCTCGATTAAGCTCCTACGAAGCCGCTGTGTCAGAATCACAGGTCCATAGCCGTGAAATCGTTAGCATTGCTCTCGCTAGGTCAGATGAATCTGTACGCATTCATTCGGTGCAGCCGCTCTATACGGCAGGGCAGTGCCTAAGAGACCCAAAGGAGCGACGCCTAATCTTGAAGCTTCTGCGCGATATTGAGACGGACACCGGATGGGCGACGGAGTATAGAGTGAAACAGCTGCTTCATCAATGGCAGTGGGATGAGAATTACGATGCACATGTTCCATGAACCAGATTCCTGTTTAGAAGAAAGAGACACCCTCTGAGAAAAGTAATCACTTTTACTGCCACTTCCTAACACCTCAGGTAGCCTTATAGGAAAATCCGGGGTCGTCATTTGCTCCTCTACATTTCACTTGCCGAGCAATTTTCCAGGCTTTACTATCCCGCTCTGACTTATTGGGAGGAGTCGTTTTTCAATGACGCCGTCGAAGCTGTTGTTGAAGTAGTCGCTGTTCACTGGACCATTCAATTGCTTGGGCTTAAATGCACAAGTGATACGATCGTCGGCGTTTCCACGAACTCAAGAGTAGTAGCACCAGAAGTAACCAGGCTGGGCAACATCTCGGGATCGGGCGCCCGGCTATTCATGAGCTTAAAATCGGTCATCCACGCAAGAAGTCTGGAGGTGATTAAGTGAATAGCACGGCAAAGCATGTAAGAAAAGCAAAAGCCGAGCGGGAAAGTTGCTGAAATGCCTTTGGAGAGTGACCAGTGTTTTCAGGTACGTCCCATGCCGTGACACTAAGTTCCAAAACTAGATTAGATGATAGATTTCGGGGAGAGCAGGAATTTATATTTTTTCTACCGTTTTCTCATTACCTAATAGTTGCTAGTGACTTAGTATTTTACCAAGGAGCTCTAAACCCCTAGCCTGGGGGCTTATAAACTACTAGGACATAGCTACTAGTTCATGTTAAGCTGCCTGGGAAGGATTCATGCATATAAAGCTATAGCGCCATAGCCTAGAGGCTGCATGCGCAGTATTGTACGCAGTATAATACAACGGATATAAAAATATAAATGGAAGTCACGTGCAAAAGAACTGCAAACTCCACCACGCGAAGTCACGTGCCAAGACCTAGGGAGAGAAGACTGGAATACACCGCAGGCTACATGCCCTAAATAGCCTTTAATGATATGATAATCCTTGAGCTCAGTCTAAGCCATGGTACGGAACATGAAAATGTGAGGGATAACTCTATGGGGGGTCTGTGCAGAGCTTAGTGCAATGATAGTTCATCAGAGCGTAGATCACGCAGATAGAATAAGTGAAATAGCAAAAAGGGTAAACGAGTCATACTTTCCCCAATCCGTAATACGAGCTTTGTATAAAGGTACAACTTTTTCCTGTGCATAGTTCATCAGCATCCACACCACAGCAGGAAGAGGCGCAAAGGCCGCAAGTTGAGCACTCGATTTACATGACTCTTATCAGAAAAGCTGCCTGAAAATCCCATATTCCTTTTAAGCGCTTTTAGAATAACCTTTGAGGCTTTCGAAATGTCCGCATACGTAGAGAAGATTGCCGACAAGGTAGAGCAAACCTCGGACACTCAAACCGTATCACCTGGCGAGCCGTCGAGCACCCTTAGCTCCGAAGAGACAGCTATTCCCTTGCAAACCGAACAAGAAACCACTTCGGTCTTAGGGGCTGAACAGGAAGATGAGACCAAGAAGTGTCGGGAGAATCATACTCAAGCTATAGTTCGCATGCCAATAGCTGTTGAGCAAAAGCGCACAACCCCATCGCCACCGCCAGGCCCCTACAAACCTAGCCGGTTTTGCTCTATCTTCGAGAGCAAATATGACATAACGCACGACCACAGAGGCCGTAAAATTTCCGACCCGATGAGTTTTCAATTCACCTTTCCAGAGAGGGATAGTATGCAAACGGAGGCGGAGAGTGTTCAAAAGTGGTATGAGGTTGGTGGATCGGTTAAGAGCAGAACAGATGAGAGCCGAATACCATTGGGGTCGGAATGGATCGACTGCAAAAAATTGTGGGAAAAGGATCCCCCGACGGATGCGAAAGGTTTTAATTTTAGGCTCCTCACAAGCGTCTCTAGCATTGGGTTGGCCAAAACGCTGCCGGCAAGACCAGCGACAGCCTCAGCACCAGTTGCAGCACCGGTTCGATCATCTCCGCCCGGTCGGAGCCAGCGCGTGTCGTCTGCGGATAAGACATTTCCTCGTCGACAAGATCTTGTAGCGCAGGAGTCAGTCCCAATTTGTGATGGCGTCCGAGACCCCAATAGCGCGTTCTCATCATCTCAAGAAACGCCACCATCTCTATCCGCAAATAACCCGGTCCAGGCCGCACCTATAGGTCACACTCCATCAACCACATGGGCCGATGCACCAGCACCACAGGGACCGTCCGGCGACACAGAAGCTCGCATCGCAGGCATCATGAACGTTGGAACAGGTGCTATTGCCAATCAACCGCGGCCACCCCGGAAAAGACGGAGACTGCCACTGTTCCCTAGAAATCCTGTGTTTCGGCCGGTGCCAATGCTAACTCCCATCCCCGCCCAACAGCGGAGACAAGACGATCAAATTGTTAGGCTTTATACGCTGGATAGTGATGGCAACGAGGGGTGTGTGGTTGGACATTGGTGCAGATATGGCCATAGAGGATGCCGGAAATTGTTACACCAAACGTGAAAGATGAAACTAGCTGAAGAGTTGAAATAAGGGAATAATGCTTGGTATTCCAGACCACTATGCTGATCTTTCGACGGTTGGATAGTTTTGGATTGAGAGATGTTGGATCAGAGTAGGACTGAGAATAAGACTGTAAGAAGGCATTGACACCCGAATTCGGGCCTGAGCCATAGAAAAGCTCTTTTACGATTAAAAAGCGCGGGGTGAAGACTTTTACGGGTTGAAACTATGGTATACCGTATTGATGGCTTGGGTGTTGATCTGTACAGACTTGTTTTCGTTGCTAGCAAGTTGAATAGCAGTAACGGTGAAAGAGGGGTGGGGGACACCATCTTTAAAACGAGTACAAAGTATTGAACCTATTCTGCACATTGACCTCAACATTCAGATGCACAGTGTGTAGAATTTGTAAAGTGCATATATCAAGTGTGAAGTTTCAAAATCACAGCCGACGTTATGTTGAAGCTAAAGTTGTCAAGCCACACAGGTGATCAAGTAACCCCGGATTATTAGCAACATAACGTCTACATTAGATTTAAAAGTGGGTAAGTAGCAACATAATCAGAAGTTAGTGATGTGAACAATTTACTTCTTTTTACAAGTTATCTACAATGGATATTCCGCGTTCTAAAATCTGCTATCCGCACCAAAATGAGGACTTAAAATCTCCACATAGCCCCCTAAGAATTTCCCTACAATTTCGCTCAACTCTCTTTCCATAGTGCAAGGAGTATGCTGCAAGCCACTTAGAAACCATTGAGCCATGAATTGCCAACTCTCCCGACTACGAGTCACTCCTCCTTCGCCTTCTTGGAGGCGGGGAACGGGAGACTGACGATGAATTACGCCGACGACGCGGCGGTGGCGGGGAGCGAGACCGTGACTCCGAATCGCGATACCGACTACGTCGAGGAGGTGGAGATGGTGAACGGGTATAAGAGCGGGGTCGACGACGCGGAGGTGGAGAGCGCGAAGGAGAAACCGAAGTATCGCGACGCCGAGTTCGCGGTGGGGGAGAGGGTGAGCGGGATGAAGAGTAGCGCCTGCGACGCGGAGGAGAGGGAGAGCGTGATGGGGACTCCGAGTCATAGCGCTTGCGACGAGGAGTTGGTGAGCGGGATGGAAGGCGGCGGCGCGGAGGAGAACGAGATCGGGAGCGAGAACGAAAAGGTGAGCGTGAGTGAGAAGCGTGGCTTGAATAGGATGAGTACGACGACACACTTTCCGAGTCTGACTCGCTTTCCGGCTCGGGTAACGGTGGCGGTTTTGGAGCGTTGTTCTTGAGCCACTCGCGCATGCCCTCCGTTAGTACACCCATGCCAATAGCTGTGAAAAAATTGATTGAGAATGTGGTATTGCGCCTCTCGTCTGTGGGGAAAATGCCATCAAGGCTAGGCTGTAAGGCGTCCTCCTTTAATCGTTCCACCAGCTTCTTCACTCCAATTGCCTGTGAAAGGTCCAGGAAGAGCTCTTTGATGAAGATTCGAGAACTAGAAGTTGTATCATCTTCGTTGATTCGGATAACCGATAGGACATGCCAGCCCAACGCATCCGTGGCAAGGAGATGCGAGAAAAATTGCGCGATAATGCGGATTTGGTTCGACTCGCGGCGGTGGATAGTGTCGTATTGGTTAGCAAAGGCGGATTCGAAAAGATCGGTCCACATGCGGTTGAGCTTGCACAACCGTTCGCCCACCAAGCCATAGAATTTCTCATATGTGCGTTCTTGATAGGCTGTTTCGATGACCATGGACGGAAGCACTGATTCATGTCCAGCGGGGAGATTAATGCGCATAAGCTTGTGGCAGCATTCTTCGAATCCAACACTGTTCTTGAAAGTGAGATAGATGTTCCTCCGTAGGTGAACAAGCTCCGCATTGCTCTGGTCTCTGACTTCCAACTCCCGTTCCTCTTTCTGCTCTTCGTCTTCAGATGACTCATCGGTATACTCGTCCTCCTCATCGCTCCCATCTACTTCGCCCAGGATTTCCGATCGTAGCTTCTTGTAAGCTTCCTCGTGCTCCTCATACTCTGAATCGAATTTGAAGACGTTTAGTCCATCTTCCACCTCAATTTGATCATCAAGACCCGGCCTGTGAGTAATCTGATCCTCCTCTTCGACCAAATCAAGTTCCTCTTTGATAGCTGGATTGTCCTTATATCTGTCTTTCCTGACTTGGAAAAGGACTTCAATCATGTACTGTGTTCTCTTGTCAATATCCGCCTCATGGAGAATGTTGCGGAATTGATCATAGATAGCATTACTTATTGCACCATTCATCTCTTCCATAAACTGACCAACTTCCCGGGTAAGTCCAACTGCTATCTCTACGCTGTCATCCGTCGGTTTGTGCAGTAGTAGCAACAAAATCTGCGCCGCGAGAATTTCATGCACAACCTGCTGGTTGGCAAGATGCGCTAGGAATGTGACAGCAGACTGAGTAACCTTTTTGTCATTCCGCTTGAAAGCCTTACGGAACTGTACGATAAGCCTTTTAACCAGAAGTTCGCCAAGGACAGGAATCTTGGTATTGACGATTGCAACCATAGCCGCATAAATTGGTGTAAAGGGCAAACTAGCAGCTTGAGCCTTCATAATAGATCTGCAGAACAACCCTCGACCTCGGATTAAGTTTTCTCCAAAAAGCTCTGGGACGATCATTTTGATGTTCGCAACATTGGCCTTGTTTATCAAGCCTTGGATGGACTTTTTCAACGCTTCCCAAGCCATACGTTGGAACTCTGGACTAGTCTTGTCGGTGATAGCAGCTTGCATGGCCCTAAGCCTGGCAGGGGGTATGTAGGCTCCACCAGCGCGCGTCTTAGAGTCATCGACGGGAGGTTTCCTAGTCGCGTTCATGGCTTCTTGAAGCATGGCAAATCTAGCATCATAGCCTTTCTCACGTTGTGGGGCCGGAGGAGGCTCGAATTCATCGGGTTGATTATTATATCCGCCACGCAGCCTTTTCGAAGGTCCAGTATTAGACGGAGAGCGGTCGCGCTTACGCGGCGGCTCGGGAGATGGAACGCGCACCGCAGAAGCAACTTCCATCATGAGTTATTGGAGTAGAGAGCTAATTTGAAGGCGTCGTGGTAAGGTGGTTAGTGCGCTAAGCGCTCGGGGGTAGGTGGCGGCGAGAAGAGTCCGGAGGTTTTAGAGCTCAGTCGCAGCGGTGGAAGCTCTGAGATAGTCGAGGGTACAAGCTGTCTTGATGGCCGCTGGGGGACGTCGTGACCTTGGAGTGAGAGCGGGCGTCACAATGTTTGCTAGTTAGCAGTCTGGCAAAAGTTCTAAGTAGGTATGCAGAACGCGTGGCTGGATAGCAGGAGTGTCAAGAGATTTCTGAATAGGAACAAACTAAAGAAGAAAATAGTGGCGACCGGGTTCATAAACACCAGCGCGAAGTAAGGGAGCTTCGAAGCTCGCGACCTAGAATACTCGTGAAGTCAGGGTGCAGCACGAAGTTTAAAGTTTGAAGAAGCAGCCCGGGCACGCCAAGCACGGCGAAACTCAAACCTCCGAGACCCCTAGCCATTCTCAACACCATCACCAAATGGCCAGAGTAACATAGCCACCAAAACAATAGCACGTTCTCTAGCCTCGATTTTATATATTCCGTTCGCTTCGCCCTTAGCAAAATACCTCACAATGGTGAGTTCCATACACCCAAAATTCCGCTCTGCAAATTCGAAAATAAATGACTAACAAAATTCACCAGCTGGACCGCCTCGTTGGCCTCGCAATGCTCATCGTAGCATCCGCCGTCTTCCTCTACTACACCATTTGGACCCTACTTATGGTACATTCCAATCCATTCTAAATACCTCTCTCTCCTCGCTCCTGTCTTCCTCTGCCGTAATTCATCACATTACCTTTCCTTTTCTTGCCTTTGCCCCAAAACTCCCAGATCTACCGCTAATAATACCCAACTAGCCCTTCGTCGATGAAGACCAGTCTCTCCACAGCCTCTTCCCGCCGCGCGTCTGGGCCATCCGTATTCCCGTAATCCTGATCCTCCTCTTTAGCACCGTCGTCGGCAGTTTCCTCTCCGTCGTCATGATCCGGAGCAACAGGCGGAAAGCACTGAAAGCGAAGGCAAAGAAGGCGAACTAGTTATCTCTGTTCAGAAAATATCTTGTTTGAAGGGACGCGTGTACTAGGGGTTTAGGGAGAATTAGTGGGTGTCGGCGCGTGGCGGGGGTGTACTGGGGAATAAGTAGATGTAATACTACGTACGAGGTTAGGGCTCGGAAAAGCATGTATGGTGTATGTTTGGTCAACGCAATTGAGTCGGATTACGAACTATTGTAGCTCGCGTGCGATTAAAATGCTGACCCTGCATATCTTGGTCTCAGCGTTCAAGAAACTTCTGCCCAAGTGGCCCAAAACAGTATGATTATAGACTGTGCTCTTGATCGATCTCCTTATAATTTATACATCCATGCATTAGTTCATTCATTCAATTCCCAAATCATGTAAGCCAAGTTGCGCCTTCCAGCCGCGGCAATTTCTCATGCGGTGCTGCCCAATTCCAAATGTATTCCCTAATCAGGAAAATTTTGAAGACTAGAATCGTAAAATTTCGTCACATGACCTATCATCTCAGTCAGTCTTGTAGTACGGCGATATGAAGGAAGATAGAGATCTATGCACCGTGCAGTCATCACTAATAAGAACTGGACCAGTCCCCTCCCCATCACCGTCTTCCTCGCCGACACGGTCGTGAATTCGCTGGGCCAACTGTGCTAGCATTGACCTCTACAATAAGATAGTCCTCGCATTAGTCGGAGCCCCAGAGTAGTGAATTTTCTCTTACCGCGACGTCGCGAGAGGAGTTAGGATATGCAACTTACAGTTATAAACGCCTCGCGATTCCCCCCTCTGCGATCAACATCGTTCTGGCTCGTAATCTGATACTCGAGATGCATACACTTTTTACTAGTTAACCCGTTCACCGCAATCTTCGACTCAGCATCCTCATCGTCACTTTCTTCCCCCGTATTCCTCGGCACAGCGGGCTCAGATGTTGGAACAGAAGGCACATGCCTCCGTCTCGAACGGCCGAAACCGAGTGAGGAGAAGGTAGTGGGATCAGCCGGGCGAATGCCTATCCCATTGCGTGCGTTATACCTCGCGCGGGCATCAGGGGAGAATATCTTGATAGTATGATCGATACCAGAGACGGCCAGCATCGGCTCGTAGGGATGACCTAGACATTGGTTAACCGACTTTAGTTGATTTTGTGCGAAGGAATTGTGTTATACCCTGTACAACGTTGACAACTTCCCCATCGCCTTCTAGAATGTTAAGTAGCAGCGAGGACTTTCTATCCCAGATGAAGATGTGGCCCGAATCGCTGCCGCTAACCACATATTCGTCCTGCAAGCCAAAGAAATTGACATCTTTCACTGTCTTGACGTTACAGTGTCCGCGATAAACATTCATATGCGGGGAACAAGACACATCCATCTCGACTCGCTCACGAAGTTTGCGTCTCTCGAAGGCCGAGCGCCAGATGAACCGTCCGCTCTGCTCTTCGTCTTCATCTGTCTCATCATCGTCATCGTCACCATCGTCGTCCTCGTCAATATCGAGGTCACCATCTGAATCACTGTCGTCAGAGGCAGCTGTTGTCTGTTCGGCCGCATTGCTGGGATTGGCACTCTCGTTCCCTTCCGCTAGCTGCTGTTGTTGCGAAGATCCCCCTTCCCCACTCTCTTCAGCCCAAAGCCTACCGACTATCTCAGCATTCACCACCACGTCCTCCTCTTCATCCGGGTCAACATCCTCTTGCCGAGCCCTTAATGCCGATTCTTCAGCTCTAATATTCGCATCCGGCCTCCCTTGCCCACCAAACGCACGAGCCGCGAATCTGTAATTAATACCCTTGCCCGCATTCATCAGCACACCTCTGCCTACTTTGAACGCCCAGAACTTGAGCGCTGTACGACGATCTTGTGCATGAATATGGCTAGCCGACGCCGCGTCACCCTCAGCAGGCGAGGCCAAAACCACAGCACTCGAGAGGTCAGCAAAAGGTATCTTGAGCGCTTGTGCAAAAGACAGAACGGCAGCTTTCTCCGATGCGAATGTCCAACGATTTTCGTTAACTTCAAGTCTCGAAGCATCAACATTGATAACTGGATCATCGCTGGCCAATTGAAGAAGGTATGGAATGAGTACATCATCTACCACATCGACACTCGCGTTCTCTTCGATTGGGAAGCGAGGGTTAGTCCTTGATGAAATAGAGAAACCCTCTAAGAGCGCTCCAACACCACTATCAAGCCAGAGTAAGATAGCCTTTAGAAAATCGTATCCAAACTGCTCGTGCTTGGAGATCGTCGGCCTCTCATTAGGTGCTGGGTGTATGGAAGTAAAATACTTTGAGATGAGAGCACCACCCGAACCAGCTGTACGTAATCTGCCCCCCAACACTCGTGCTAGCGTTCCTGAGGCCTGCACAAAGCGTCGGACTACTGCACGATTATCTCGCAGTTCGTTCTGGAATTCTACATCCATTGCGTGAGGGTTAACGGGATAGCGCCATGTCCGCACAATCTCGTCCATCTCTGGCAGAATCGATGCAGCCAAGCCAATAACTGACGTGAAAGACGAAGCATGGCCAGTTGGATCGGCTTCCGAGATTTTCCTAGCCTCTTTAAGCGTAAAGATATTCGTTCGTATCTTTACTGTGTCTCTTCCAATGCGATGGCTTTGTCGCTCTGACTCTGGAAGTGCAGGTTCCCTTACCTCTGGATGTGGACTACGCGGTCTAGTTGGCTCAATCGGAATTTCCTCGCTTTGTCCATTCCCGAAATGGACCATCAGGGCCATTTCGTCGTGCTCCGAGTCTTGAGTACTTTCGGTTCGTTGCCGTGAGCTCCCTCGTTGAAGACCTTCATGAGAGACCATCGAACCGGACTTTTGTCTTTTGCGTTTCCGAGCTTTGGACTCCTTGGCTCTTGATGATTTCTCCTTGGCTAGCCTATACCTAGGTTCCTCGCCTTGATCTTTGGCATCCGGGCTACGTAACAGGTCAAAGCTATAAATCCATTCTCCTGACCAACTGACAATCATCTCATTAGGATTCGCATCACTGATCTTGCAGGCCGTAATGTGTCCATTGTCGGTTCGTTTCATCCTTCTTTGTCCGTTTGGAGCGAATTTCCGGACACATTGCGTAGCTTGCCCCATCAGCTCATCATCACGGTCATCCCATTGACTAGGTGATCCAAGCATAGCTCCTCTCTCGGCCAGCTTATCCCTGCCAAGCATGCGTCTGTCGTGGAGGAAACAGTGTAGATGCGCACCGCCTAGGGCAATGTAGTGAGGCTGGCTGGGAGAACATGAGATTGTGTTGAGGTCTAAGTGGTATCGTTTATATGAAATGAGTGGCGGCGGGACATTATCCGAAGCCGAGGATGCAGACGCCCATCGCGGGACCTCTCTAGGGGGGGGGTAGAATGACGATGGCTGGCGAGTGTCCCATTGCCTTACCTCCCCATCCTCCGAGCACGTCAAGAAAAAGAATGGGGATGATTCCGTAACAATTCTCTTGACTCTGTCACTGTGTGATCGAAAGACCTTCGAATTGGTGTCTCCATCGCTCAGTACTCGAACCCCATCACTAAAATTATGTAGCCCTAATTCGGATGGTCTCGCGTTTGTGGTAGATGACGAGCCTGATATTGAGCGGCCTGAGTACTCAATATCAAAGACTCTTACTTCTGCATCTCCAGCTACTGTTACTATGGTGTGGTCATTTGAATAAGGCATAAACTTCACAGAGAAGATATTTTGAACGTGTCCAGTAAGGATCGTGGTTGCGAGACTGAATTGCGATGAGGACGACTCTGGAAGGTATGAGTGAATGTTAACATGCTGGTCATCGGAACCAGAAGCAAGCAGTCGACCTGAACGAGACCAACTGAAGATTATGTGTCAGTAGGGTAGCCTCGCATAGGAAAGAATTGCCAGCTTCGAAATCAAAAACCAACCTCAAAGCGTTAACGCATCCCGAGTGGCCAGCGAGTTCGTTCACAATGTCCAAATTATCAATCCATTTCCTATCACCGTATATGCCTCGCACTTTGGAGTATCGCCTCTCGTTCCCAAGCTCCCGCTGGAGCACGCGGTCGTAGACAGTGTTGATTAATTTCGAGTCCTTCTTCATCTTGGCTTTGAGAAGAAGTCTATGAAGGCTTTAAAAATGGATCGTGTAATGAGAGGAACGAAGTAAGGAGTCGTTGAGTTGGAGGTTGTCAAGCTTCAAGCCTCGTTGATTCGTTGCCTTGTACGGCTGTATTCAATCGGGTAGTCTCGTGAGGTGGCGGTCAAGGGCGGGTTCCGTCTGCCTCTTTTGCATTGCTACTCAAGAGCAATCAGACGAACTCTTTGCGGCACGATTGATGCTTGTCGTGTAGTGATGAGGCTGAAGAGAATGTTGCTCGTCTTTGTCGATATTTGTTCGCATGCTCCGACCTCAACGCCCACAAACTTTCCGCCCCCGCCATTTCGGTAGACCTCCGAATTTCACGTGTCTGCAGCTCACGACAATTGATAGAGTTTACTTTTTTGGGCGAATAATCTGCTAACAGCAAACCTGCAGACAATAGTCATCAATATTGACTTTAAACTTCTGCAAAGGGGCTTTCAGATGTAGTATAAGGCTACGGGAGTGGCTGACGATATGCATGTCGCGCAAGGATTCCCTGGCCATACGCCTATCAGAAACGCTGTGTCCCTCGATATCGAACGGGCGGCCTTAATACGAGAAATCATCCTTTAAGAGGTCCAGATTGAAATAAAAGAAGTTTTGAGGATGCTTTATAGCATATAGATAATGATTGAAGTAGGTATCGGCATAATTCAGCCCTACGCCTATCTGAAACATTGCCTCCAATAATATCGAGGAGTTTAATTTACTATATTTCCGGACCTCAGCTACGCTCAACAAGCTATCGGCTTCCGGAGGCACTCTAATCTTTAATTCTAGTAGGTTCTCAGTCCAGCAAATATCTGTAAAGCCTATGGCTTCAGCACGTATTACGCAGAGTAGGTACGCGAGCAGCAGTGAATCGAGGAGGAGAATTCCCGAACGTGCCAAAGGGGCCTGTGTTTGACTTTAGGTCTTGGCATCACTTTGTAGATATAAGATTAAATGCTGGGTAGCGTTTCCCGGCTCTCTTGAAATTAGTAAAATAGTAAACCTCGGAAAACGACACCATGATACTACTCTATGCTACAAAGAAATGCTAAATAACATAAGTACACCCTACCCAATCTCCTTCCACTGGGGATCTCCTTCCTGTGACTCCGTGTTTCCCTGTTGATCTGCCTCTCCGTGTGGCTCTGCGTTTCCTTGTGGCTCTGCTTCTCTCTGTGGGTCCACTTCCGCTTGATGCTCAGCTTTCCTGTAGTTTCTTATCTTCCTCTGATTCCAGATTTGGATCTGTACTATCGTCGCCTTCAGAGAGAGGCTCTATCATTTATTATCAGTGCCATGTGAATGCGAATTCGGCCCATTAACGGAACCTGATTTCCATCAAATTCAGCCCATCTCGCATAGGTTAGGGCCGAGTATTCACTAGCAGGGCGAAGACGATAGAACTGGATGTGCTCACCCAACTTTTTGACGAGACTTTTTAAATCCTGTAGAAAGTCTCTATTTCGTAGACATTTAGGGAGAGACCGTTCACACGACGCTTTATCCCCTTTATCCTAATGTATCGACTGAGGAGAGACTCGCTTTGGTGATCAATCGACAGTCATAGATTACTGGGGCTCCTCTTGCAGTTTTGGTCGTCAGGATTTTCCTCTGGCTTATCCTGGCTCGTCCCTGGTTTTCCAAGACTGTCCTAAAGTCTATCAAAACTGTTTTCGGGCTTCCTCTGGATTACCACGAGGCGTTTCTTGATTATTAGATGCCCTCTCATCGCCACCAGATGTTTCATTTTGAATATTAGTCACAGTACCCTCTTGATTATCGATTGTTAGTCCATCCTACAGGCGGGCTGAAGCCACAAGCGTACCCCTTACCAGCTCTGTATTGCCTTGGAAGGCATTAGCATGGTTCAGGTCGAGCATTATGATTTCACCTCCATCTTAAGTCTTCTGTCCAACTTGAATACCTGGAGGTTGCCCTTCGGGTTTTTTGTTGAGTTTCGGCTTTTGCCTGTGGCGAGCCAGCCACTCCCTGACCTTCTGGCGCATTTCACTATGTGTGCCACCGCGCATGTTTGGGGTGGGCTGAGCGCTCAGCTCAATCAACTGGGAAGCCCTTTGGCTTTCGGTAGCATCCTCTGGAGAGGTAGAGAGCGCTTCATGAAGGTTCCATACAATATTGATCAATATCGTGTCTGGGCCTCACGGTTTCAGTATCTACCCCCGGATCGCTATATACAGGCTCGCTCTTCAAGTGTATACAATCTCGAATCGTTATAGACGACTGGGTTGAGCGATTACGTTCGGCCCTACGGGCGATAATTCCAGTTTGGGCTTCCAGATTTGCACATACTAGTTCTCGCTTCCTCGAAACTGTGCGACCTTAAGCTGTTGCAGGAGACTCATTTGAGTGATTATTTTCATTCGTGCTAGTGTAAGCTGAGACTCAGAAGCATCGCACATTGATTCGTCACTGAGTTCGTAGTCTTCGTCTGCAAGTTCGGGTTGTATATCTTTGTCGGAGAAACTCGGTCTCTAGAGTGATTTATAGAGGGGTGCGCCTCGTCCATGTTACTGGTGCGACTTCGTCCTCCGGAAGCCATTGCAGAATATCTTGAACGATTGTGAACGCAGTATGGAAAATATCAGGCCTTGGAAGGGCGAACGGATACAAAAGTAAGAATTTTCGAGAAACGAGCGGCGAAACTAGAATACTGACATAGAGCCGTTTATTGCATGAAGAAGGTGAAGGGTGTGAGGAGGAGACCATCTTCCAAAGGCCTTCCAGGCGCTGTTGCGCCAGAGACAATGCATTGGATGATGGCTCTTGCCTTTAACATGGTAGAACCTGTTAATTCAAAGGTGACAAGACGCTGGGAAGTCACTCTGGAAAGAAATCGATGTGGTTGAATTGGCAGGAGCAAAAGACATGTTTGTCGACGCTCACCCAAAAACGTGAGCCGTCACAGTTCCATCTGAAATGGACCGGGCTCCCCTGGGGAGGGCATTGCTGGCCGAGAAGTATCCTATATGCTGCTCAAGCGCGCACGAATTTCGGTGGTCTAGTTGTGTCCTCGTGAATGACTTTAGAGACTTTAGGGAAATACACAAGTGTCCTGTAAATTAGATTGTGGAGCACTTAGGATGCTCATTCACAAACCATATGGTATGGTAAGGACTTCACGAATGGGCTCCTCGTGTAGACGCCTTTCTCAGCAGCGCATTGGCCACGAAGGGACAGAGTGTCCAGTCAAGCTGAAGCCAGAAAATAAAGGCCCATAACGGGCGCAGTTGTGCTATTGCATCTTGGAAATGATGGGAAATAAGATTTGATGGTTGTATTGTCCAAAGGAGTTACAGAGAAGCCAAAAATAATACAGAGATGAACGGAGGCTCACGATAGGCGCATGGAGTTCAGGTCCGTCCAGGCGCCAACGAGCCGCCGCGAATTAGCCCCACTCCAACGAAACAGTGAGTCGAAAGCGGACAAGAACACAAAGGTAGTACCACACCAGGAATAAATACCCGCCTTCCCTTCCGCCTACTGTCCCAGCAGTAGCAGAGGGAAGATCGTCCCTTATAAATAAACTTTCGCCGCCAAAACGGCCCCCCCAACCAGCCGCCCCTCAGCGTCGCCCAACACAACCCCTCCATCACCGCTTGCCATCGCCAACCAACTCACCACTGCGAGCGCAATCCTTTGGGACCCCAAGTACACCTGCCGGCCACCTCCTGGAAAGCTCAGGCCTACGCACGTTAGGACTCTCTCTCTTGACGACCGAACGGACTCTTCTATAAGCGTTAGGAACTTGGGTGGTGGCCGACACATACCTGCAATAATGGACAGAAAACATCCCAGTTCATTCCAGCAACTGGAAAAGTTGGGCGAGGGGACATACGCTACAGTAAGATGGCTCTAATCTACCTCTGAACTCCTGCTCACCAACTAGGTTTTCAAAGGCCGGAATCGCCAGACGGGCGAATTTGTTGCGTTAAAAGAAATCCACCTTGACTCGGAAGAAGGCACACCCTCAACGGCCATCCGCGAGATATCTTTGATGAAAGAACTTAAGCACGAAAACATTGTCTCCCTCCACGATGTCATCCATACTGAAAATAAACTTATGCTAGTATTCGAGTACATGGACAAGGATTTGAAAAAGTACATGGATTCTCGAGGTGACCGAGGCCAACTTGACCCCGTCACAATCAAGTCTTTTATGTACCAACTTCTACGTGGTATTGCGTTCTGCCATGAGAACCGCGTCCTCCACCGAGATCTCAAGCCTCAAAACCTACTCATTAATAACAAGGGTCAGCTGAAATTGGCGGACTTCGGCCTTGCACGGGCCTTTGGCATCCCGGTCAATACATTCTCAAATGAAGTCGTCACACTCTGGTATCGTGCTCCGGACGTCCTCCTGGGGAGCAGAACATACAACACTAGCATTGATATCTGGTCAGCTGGTTGTATCATGGCTGAAATGTATACTGGAAGGCCGCTATTCCCAGGCACTACCAACGAAGATCAGCTCCAAAAGATATTCAGACTGATGGGCACACCCTCCGAGCGTTCCTGGCCTGGCATTTCGCAGTTCCCCGAATACAAGCCAAATTTCCACGTCTTCGCCACGCAGGACCTGCGCCTCATATTGCCACAAGTCGACCAGCTTGGCTTGAACCTCCTCAATAGCATGCTGCAGCTCCGACCGGAAATGCGCATCTCAGCCTCGGCAGCTCTTAATCATCCTTGGTTCAACGATCTGCCCCAGCGACAGCAACAGCACGCTCAGGCAATGGCAGCGGCGCAGGCGCAGGCTCAGCAGGCGCAGATGGGTGGCGGGTTCCAGATTCCTCAAGGTGCTTATTAAAATAAGAGGAATCCCCCGCGCATCACATTGTCGTCTTGGCGGATGTCGCTGACCAGGAATTTTAGCTTCGACAGCAACGCTAACGATGAACCCGAAACGGGGAGATGAGGCCGAGCGGTGCATCGTCGACCGCAGCGGGGGGGATAAAAGCGAGCCAGAGAACACGAACCGGCAGGACAGTCAGATGGATGCGTTCTTTGATTTTGAAAATGCTTCGGGAGAGCACGGCTGAGCGTTGAAGGCGTTGTGGGCCCTTTCGGGAGGTTAGGGGTTTCAATACCTGAATTGTGCGGGTTTATTCTCCGAGATTCAGGAAGATATCGTGTTCACCTCTTATTACTGGTCATCGGAATTATGATTTTTATGCTCTCTGCAATCTGCTCCCCATGGTTCTACTCTAAAGCTATGCGAATTTTCCATCAACATCTGAAGTAAATCTAAACGGGACTTTCGGAGCTCTCTTAAGTATCTTAAGCCATCCGCAAGTGCACAAGTGGGACACTAAGAGCTGAGTAGATGCTCA